>OGKA01001299.1_pt1 | contig 20947 bp, 7 predicted proteins | sample 1572211 | NCBI WGS metagenome assembly OGKA01 (sample SAMEA2582125, study PRJEB24529) | metagenome | biome: Human gut stool | place: China | collected 2011 | reverse complement strand
GTCTAGCAGCACTTGGACTTCTTGGAGTATTGAGTGGATTTGGTCTTGTAGCTCGTAAGAAGAAAGAAGATTAATCTTTCTAATTGATACGATTTGTTTGCAATGAACATATCTTCCTTAAAACTGATGAATCGAATGATTCATCAGTTTTTTTGGTCTCTATGTCAACTGTAGTGGGTAGAAGAAAAGCTAAGATTTCGAAAGGACGAATTTCGTCCTTTCTTTTTTGATGCTTAGAGTGGTGACAATCTATTTTTTGAAGTTTTCAAAGTTCCGGAAACCAAAGGCATTGTGTTTAATAAAGTTTGATGAGATTATTTGTTACTTCTAATTTTGCATTAGAATGGGGTAATGGATGGGCGATGTCTGGCGTAGAAGTCTTTTCAATTAGCTTCTGAGCAATCATTATGATTTTTTCTAATGAGTTGCTTTGTCGCTTTTCATTATAGATCTTATGGGACTTTTTTCTACAAACAAATAGCTCCATAATATCTATAAGTTTTTAGCTACTACAAATATCATAGATCCGTTTTTCTTTTGAGCTAATAAAAATGTTTTTTGAAGATATGGATGTTTAAAAAGAATTAACTTCATCTGGTTAGAGATCTCATATAGTGTTATAATTTAAGAAACATAATGAAAATGACTTTAGTTCGGCTGAATTAATGGTTTTTGTGTAAATGATGGAGGGAAAAAGATGGATATAGATAGAACTATTTCAGTACGGATTCAAGGTTTGTTGGTTTTTGAAAGCCCTCTTCATCATGATGAGCGTGGCTATTTCTTAGAGAATTGGCGAAAAAAAGATTTAGTTGCAAATGGAGTACCAGATTCATTCTTTCACCATAAACTTCAGAATAATGTGTCTGTCTCAAATCAGGGAGTTATCAGAGGGATGCATTGTCAAGGCTATGAAAAATTGATGACAGTAGCCTATGGTACCTTCAAAATGATTTTTATCGATTTACGGATAGATTCTCCAACTTACAAATCTGTGGATGTGATAGATGTCAAACCTGGTAGGACTGTTTTTGTTCCTGGTGGAGTAGCTAACGGAGCACAGTCGCTAGTTAACAATGGGATATTGAATTACCTGGTTACTGATTATTATGATCCACACAAAAACTATCTAGGAATGACACCCCTAGACAAGGACGCTAATTTATCGTGGGATTCTCTTTTCAAACCAATCATTTCTGAAAAAGACCAAGCTGCTAAAACTTTCAAGGAAGTTCTTGAAATAGTTGAATCAAGCAAGAAGAAAGTTGCCTTGATCGGTTCGACGGGTGCAGTTGGAAAAGTTTTATGTGATAAATTAAGGAAGCTATCTGATATTGATTTAAGTTGTTTCAATAGAAATAATGTTGAAGAAGCTTTGAAAGAAGTTTATGATGTGGTGATTTGTACTGCTCCGTCATCAGAAAAATTATTAACTAATTTAGGTTTGAAAAACGATGACTCGGAAATAGAGGGATTAGTAAATGTCCTAAAAAACATTAAGACAGGTCATATGATTTTAGTGTCTACTAAATCTGTATTTGAAAGTGGTACCAGATATAGCACTATTCATCAAAAGATTTATAATAGCGTGATTGAAGCTCACAAAAATCGCAATACAATTTATATTATGGACACCTTATATGGAAAAACGCTGAAAAAGGGTTTTATCAACGATTTACTTTCTAGACAGTGGACTTATATTTCGAATGATATTGTTTTGGACAAGCCTAAATTAGAAAAATATTATAAAAAAGTAAATAATCAGTTGTGGTCTTTAGTAGATCCTCTTCCAGATGAATTATTAAAGAATTTAAATCCTATTGCCGATATTTATTCTGATGAGATGTGCTATCAAGTAACAGCAATAAATGATTTGGCTCGTTATCTAGTAGCGAATTTAAATAGGATTGATGGCGTGAAACTGGGTATCGATAAGTCTGAAATTTTTACAGGTAGACAAATCAAGGATTTATTAAAAACACCTGACAATTCTACTTTAGGACAATACTTTAAAAAGCAAAAAGGAGATTTTAATCTTGAAAATTTATGAAAATAATAGAGGTTTTCAACTAGGGAATTTGCTTTATCTTCTACTACAGGCTCACAGAGATCGAATGATGGGTTATGAGGAAAGTTATGTCTTACGAACAGGATATTTTCAGTTTGCCCAAACCTTTTTTCCAAAAACCGCTGTCTTATTTTCAAAAGCAAATGGTATTGAATTAGAAGATTTTGGTTATTTTCAAGAGGCAGGTGTAGACTATTCTTCAGAAGAATTGGACTCTTTTTGTAGAGAATATTTGATTGAACCAGTAGTAGCAGCTTCCGCTCGATTTGAAGAGAAAAATGTGACAATTGCTATTAGAAGAACGGATTTTCTTAATGAACGAAATAGAAAAAATTACGGCTATAACTCTCAGTTGTATATCAGTTCTTGTTTAGAAAAGATAGCAGCAATTGAAGGGGATAATTTTCAACAGTTGACCATCCGAATTACTTCAGACGATGTTGACTGGTGTCAGAAAGAATTGGTACCTTTTCTCCATTCTCAGTATCATTTTGAAACCCCGATTATAGTTGAGGAGCAGGATATTCAAGATAACTTTTTACAACTATATAGCTGCAACAAGTATTTCATTTGTCCCAATTCGACCTATTGTTACTGGGTAGGCTATCTTTTAAGATTAACAAAACCTTTTGTAACAGTGTTTGTTCCGGATTTTAATACTTTACTTGAACAAAATGGAAAACAAATTGCGGATACAAGAGACTGGGAAGTTGTCAGTGTTGACCGTACTGGCTTTGAGTAACATGTGTTAAATAAGCGAACGAATGTTGAACTTCTACAAAAAATTTTGCTACAGTTAGGAAAATCTCAGGAGGATTTTAAGTATATAGCAGATAGACCAGGATACGATCTCCGTTATGGAATTGATGCTAGTAAGTTACATACTGAATTAGGTTTTAAGACTCTCTACGTGGATTTTGATAAGGTAGTAAAAAAGTTATCTATTGGTTTCAAGAACATGAAGATTGGTAGCAAGAGATGATGACGTAGAAGCAAGATGCTAAGTAAGAGTTTGTAAGAATATTATGAGGAGTTAAATGTGGAGAATATAATTTTTTGTTCATCTCCCTTCCAGGTGTTGGTTGCTAGAGAGATTGTTCAGACTGTTTCAGAAGACTTTATCGGGATTTATCTAAAGATGTCAAATGATGCGAGACAGACTTTTTATGCTGAACGGATGGCAGAATTTTGTAAGGAAGTCATTGTTTTAGAAGGAAAGACGGTCTTGAATGATATTCAGGAGGTTTTGAAAGGCAGGTCAATTCGCAATCTTTATCTAGCGAGCTTAGACAATCCTGTAGCTCTGAGTATCTTCAATCCTAGCACAATGAATTTGTACACCTTTGATGACGGTAGCACTTCCATTGTACCTCTTAATCTCTATACACAAAATCTTGAGAAGGGCATTCGGTATACAAACTTTACTCTAAGAGAGGTTATGTCTTTGTCAAATAGACATTATACGGTATTTGAGGACTGTCTCCTTTTCCCAAAGGAGAAGCAGATTTTTCTAAGGCTTTATCTTGAACCAAGTCATTTTCATAGAGCTAAAAATGGTAAGAAAATAAGCGTTTTCCTAGGGCAATTTCTAGGCTCTCTCCTTTATCAGGAAGATTTGGAAATTACCCAAAAATTGACTGCTAAAGTTTTAGATGAACAGAAAATTGATTATTACTATCCTCATCCTAGAGTACCTTTGAATCCCTATCAAGATAAATTAAAAGAAACTAGATTTTGCTTTGAAGAAGAAATTTATCTTTTATTGGAGGAGTATGAGTTCGTTGAGGTACATGGTTTTTACTCAACGTCGCTTCTATTGGTCAAAAATATAGAGGGCGTATCGGTTCATGGTTATCGAACTTTTTTAACAACTCATGAATCAAAAGTTTTTGCAAAACGAGGTGTGCCCTATCAAAATGTGTCTCAATCAGACACACCTGTTGACATTGTTATGCCTGTCTATAATGGGGCCGAAACCATTAGTCAAACGATTGATTCTGTTTTAAATCAAACCCACCAAGCCTTTCGCCTGTTAATTATGGATGATGGTTCAACAGACTCTACAGAGGAGGTGTGTAAACCTTATCTGGTAGACGAACGAGTACAGTATATCAGGGAAGGTCATAAAGGAATTTCAGAAACGTTAAATCGTGGAGTCAGCCTGTCTCAAACGGTTTATGTAGCCAGACAAGATTCAGATGATGTATGGATGCCTTGGCACTTAGATCTTCTCTTACAAGAGTTAGAGAAAAATCCTAAATTAGATCTTATCGGGGCCAGAGTCGTCGCAGAAGAAGATGCTATAACAGATAAAATCAAACGGAACCAAACACATCATTTATCAGGTGAAAAGTTATGGTTAGACCTTGCTTATCAAAATGTCTTTAATCATTCAACCGTCATTTTTAAACGCTCTGCCTATGATGAGGCAGGAGGTTATGATGCTAAGTGTGATGGATTTGAAGATTGGCATTTATGGGCTCGCATGGTTACAAAGGACAATGCTTTAGTGTTGAATATTATGACAACTTACTATCGCTTATCGGAGCGTTATAAAAGAGAGATGGTTTTCCGAGCAAGACTGGCAAGAAGTCGTGGATTAAGATTGGAAGATGTATTGGACTAATAAACTATGGTGAAAGTATTTACAATAAAAGAAGGCGTTCCTGTAAGCACTTATGGCTTTGAAAGAAGTCAATTGGCACGTCAAGAAATTTTTAAAAGTTTGGGCCTAGAGCAGGAACTCGTTATAACAAATCTGGAAAATTTTGTACCGAATTTTGTAGAAACCTTAGAAAAACTTGGTTTTGAAAACTTCTACCATGTTATTTTTGACCAGTCAGATCTGGCTAGACAAAAGCCGAGTGTAGACAAAGAATTTATTCAAGAACTAGATCATGTCAGTGAAGTCGAGTACACAAAAGAGGAATATGTAGGTCTTGTTCATTATCAAAATGGCGATATAGAATGTTATACCTCTCAATTGCTGTATCGATTCCAATATCAAGAAAATCTCTTTACTCTTTATGATAGTAAAGGGGAGTTGCTAAAAGGGGATGTGAGTGAAAATTACCATTCTTACCAAAATTTAAGAAGTGGCGAAACCTACACTCAATGGCAGTTAGTTAGTCTTTATCTAGCGAATAATTCTACAGTGGAAGATTGCTTTATGATTGATATGGTTAATGAATATCCCCTTCAATTGAGGAAATTTTTCCAAAATACCGGAAGAAAACTATTTGCTTACACACACTACAATATTTTAGACCCGATGATGAAGTTTGTCTTACAAGGCTGGTGCCAAAATATTGTTGCAAGTCCAGTTTTGGAGCAGTTGATAGGGAAAGATAAGGTTCGCTTTTTACCTCCAATGTTTGTGGATCAAGTTTTGGAAAAAGAATATGCAAGAGTCACCGATTGGTGTATCGTTGGCAATATGACGATGATCAAACGTTGTGCCTGGGCGATTGAGGCTTTTCGGCAGGTGCCGGATAGCCAGTTAACGATTTATGGCAACTTACCAGATGGCTATAGCCAGAAAGACTTGCCGTCGAATGTTCACTATGCAGGTTTTCTAGAAGAGGTCCCTTATGAGAAGCACCAAGGTTATCTCTCTTGTTCTATGAGTGAATGCTTTGCCAATGCAGCCGTGGAAGCATCTGCTAAGGGCTTGGTCTGTCTTTTGTCTGATACAGATTTGGCTCATAGGCATTATAAAAATCAATCTAAAGATGTCACAACGTTTGATGATATTGGAGAATTAATTTTGTGGCTCAATGCTTATCAAAAAGAAGGTCGTTACGCGTCAGCAACCTTTGCTAAAGACTATCAAAAAAAGGAAGTAATGAATACGTATAAGCATGTATTATTGTTAGAAAAATGATATAATTAGAATAGTAAAACTTTTTTTGTTTTTTATAGTCCTTATCGTAAATTTTATAGATGTAAAATACAAAAAACAATGAAATTTTAGGAAGGTTATGTTTTATGTTTCATACTAATCGACAGGAGAAATTTTCACTTCGTAAGTACAAGGATGGTCGAACTGATTCTAAGTTAATTGGGGCAACGATTTTGGCAGCAGGTATTTTATCAATGGCAGGTATCAATACTGTGTCAGCTGATGTTGTGTCTAACGGGACAAATGAACCTACAATAGTGAGCGATACATCTAAAGTTGAATCTGCAAAAGCTACGACTTTTACAGATGATAAAGATGCATCTAAAACTTTCAAAGTCGATGCCGTTTTGGATGGTGGAGTAACTGAACCAACAAAAGCTAACATCAATACTGGTGATGCTGACGGTAATGACACAGTAAACTTCAAATCAGAAGCAACGGTTAATTACAAACTTGAATCTGACAAGTCATTACTAAAAACAGAAACAGTGGAAGCGGGAACAGGTACAGTAACAACGCCCTACGATAAAAAAGGTCTTGCAGCTGATACAGATGGAAAAGACTACCGTGACTCAACAGTTGCTAAAACTGGAGATGCTGTTACTGCAACTACTGGTAAAAAAGATATTGTAGAAGCGAATAATAAAGTCTATGAATATGTACGTTCTGAAGTTGAAGGTACTGATAAACCTAAGTATGACAAAACAAGTTTCAACAATATCGAAGCAGCGGTATCTCCAGAGGGAATGCACAATAAACTAGGAGAAATCGACTATACAAAAACAACAGGTAAAGTCTACCTAGTTGAAGAAACAGCTAACGGACAATACGGAAAATTCGTAGAAGCTAACGGCGTAACTAGTGATGAAGATGCAGTAACAAAATGGAAAGCTGGAGAAGCTACTGCTAAAGAATTCACTAAAGAAAATGTAACGCTTCAAGAAGGAGACACAGTTCTTGTTCTTGATAAAGATACGTATGCGATCACAGATACTGTAGAAAGAAAAAGTAGAAAAACAGGAACACCTGTCACTTATGTTGCAGTAAAAGAAAATATTTATGACGGAACTTCCACTGATATTTGGGGTATGACCTATGCGATTCTTAGAGAGAATTATACAGCCATTAAAGATATTGGGGATGATGGTGTTTTTGGCACTGCTGATGATACTGAAAGAAACGCAACTTCGAATGGTACCCCAACAAGAAAATCAATGGATGTTTTTGATTTGTCAGGTAGAGAAGATAAATATTCTAAACTTCTTCAAAAAACACCAGATTTAGATACGTCTAATGCTTCGGTGAAAGATATATTGAAAGATGTTTTTGCAACTGGATATCGACTTGTTGATTTCTTTACTAGTAATGCGTCAAAACCTACGGATATCGAAGCGATTAATACAGTTAAAACTAATTTAGATAATAAAGTAGATGAACTCGTTAATTATATGAAGGAGAATAATATTCGAGTTGGTTTATCTAATGGTAAAGTAGGGTTTTATGTAAATGATACTTCAGCTGACAATGACGCATCTAAATTAAATCAATTTGAGAACAAAGTTAACGAAGTAAGTACAGTTTTAGACGCTTTACCTATCATTGATAAGGTAAAAACTGGTGTTGCTTCAAAAGAAGAAGCTGGAAAATACGGAGCAGCTGACGGTGATCTGTTTCCTGTTACTAAAGAAGTTACTGAAACTTATGAATTTACAACTGTAGGTGGTTTAGTAGTAACAACAAATACTAAGTATGATAGAAATGATGGACATGATATTATTTGGAATAAATATCCTGTAAATACTGAATCAAATATTAATATTTCGAATGTGACGACTAATGGGACATGGGGTGTTACAGTCTCAGATGATAAATCACAAGCTACGTTGACTAAATCTGAACGTACAGTAAACGAATGGGAACCTTCTGATGAGACAACAACGGATACTGTTACAGTTACTAAAAAAGAAATCATCACGCCAATCCGTGCTTATAAAGTAATGGGTGAAGAAAAACCAGTTGTAACTCATTACTATAACTTAAAGATCACAAAAGAAGAAGCGGGAGAAACAACAGCTACTAAACAAGGTAGTGTCGTTATTAAGTACGTCACAACTGATGGAAAACAATTAAAATCAGAAACTGATAAAGATAATGTAACGCTTGAAACTAAAACTATCGTAAGTTTATATTCAGGTGAAACAAAAGTTGATGAACGTACTGATGTTAAAACAGTGGAACAAAACTACGACACAACTCCAAAACAATATCCAACATTAGTAGATGCTGATACTGGATTCACATACGAGTATGTAGGTCTAAAACAAGGTTCTCCAGCTGCTAGTGGTAAAGTAGTAGAAGGAACTACAGAAGTTGTTTACGAATACCGTCTAGTAAGTGAAGAAGAAAAAACGCCATCTAGTTCAGTTGTGACTAAGACAGGTTCTGTTGATGTGAAACACGTTGTGATCAATGAAGATGGAACGTTAAAAACATTAAAAGAAACAGAAGTAGTAAAAGATAAAGTACCAGTTGAGTATGAAGATACTTATGTAACTTACTCAAAAGGTGTAAAAGTATCTGAACGTAAAGAAAAACGTGCAGTTACTGAAAAATACGACACTACTGATAAACAATACCCAACCCTAAAAGATGAAACTACAGGTTTAGTTTATAAATATGTAGCACCAACATCAGACTCAGCTCCAGCAGCAGGGGATGTAACTGAAGGTGAAAAACACGTTATTTATAGTTATACTTTAGATAAACAAGAAGAAACAACGCCATCTAAAACAGTTGAAACTAAAGGTTCGGTAGTTGTTAAGTACGTTGATGCTAATGGTAATGAAATCAAAGATGCTGAGAATGTAGTAACAGATGCAGTTGTGAAAACAACGAAAACATATGCTACTAAATCAGGTGATGTTGTTCTATCGACTCGTGATGAAGTAACAGAAAATGATGTAAACTACAATGCTGCTGAGAAAAAAGTAGATACAATCACTAAAGATGGTAAGAAATATGTCTTCCGTGGAGTGTATGAGGTTTCTGATAAATACAACAACGTATTAGAAGAAACTGGTAAGGTCAAAGAAGGAACTACGACAGTTGTATACCAATATGATTACGTTATTCCAGTAGATCCAACTAAACCTAATGAAGGAGAAAATACTCCTCCAAAACCAGATGATAAAATCCCTAACGATCCACAAAACCGTTCATATAAAGATTTAGGTCTCTTAACAGAAGTGAAACGTAATATCACTTATGTTTATGAAAATGGACCAAAAGCAGGACAAGAAGCTAGTGAACCAGTTGAACAAACTGCTCGCTTCACAAGAACTGCAGAAATCAACTCTAGAACTGGTGAAGTGACGTACACAAGTGACTGGACTCCAGAACAAACACTTGCCGAAGTAGTATCACCAAAAATCGATAAATATGTAGTTGATAAAGAAAAAGTAGCGGAATTACCTGTAACACACGAATCTGAAGATAGTAGCGAAATTGTTAAATATCGTGAAAATCCAGATGTTATCGAACATGATGCAGCAAAAGATAAAAAAGGATCTGTAGTTGTTAAGTATGTAGATGCTCAAGGAAATGAAATCGACACTCCAATTACTATTAAAGATAATGTAGTTGTAGAAAAAGCAACGACAAAAGTCTACGCTGATCGTGAAGAAACTACTTATACACCTACAAACGAAGAATATAGCACTGTCGCAAATCGTAAAGATGTTATCGAAGTTTCTGGTAAGAGATATAAATACAGTGGTGTATATGAAGCTTCTGATAAATTCAATAATACTACAGAAGAAACAGGTAAGGTAAAAGTAGGAACTACGACAGTTGTATATCAATATGACTACCTAATTCCAGTAGATCCATCAAAACCTAATGAAGGAGAAAATACTCCTCCAAAACCAGAGGATAAAATTCCTAACGATCCAAAAGGTCGTACGTATAAAGATCTTGGTCTATTGACAGAAGTTAAACGTAATATCACTTATGTTTACGAAAATGGACCAAAAGCAGGACAAGAAGCTAGTGCACCAGTTGAACAAACTGTTCGCTTTACAAGAACTGCAGAAATCAACTCTAGAACTGGTGAAGTGGTCTACACAAGTGACTGGACTCCAGAACAAACACTTGCCGAAGTAGTATCACCAGAAATCAAAGACTACACTGTAGATAAAGCTAAGGTAGATGAGTTAACTGTAACACATGAATCAAAAGATTCAGCGGTTGTTGTTAAGTATTCTCAAGTTTCTTCAGTAAGCAAACGTGATTACGCAAAAGACAAAAAAGGGACAGTTATCGTTAAATTCGTAGATATTAATGAAAACTTCCTTGCGGATGATCTCGTAGCTAAGAACAATGTCATTGTAGCTGAAGCAACAACTACAATGACTGGTGATAAAGAAGAAACGACTTACAAAGCTACTGGAGAAGAGTATGCTGTTACACCACCAGAAACGATTGAAGTAGATGGAGTGACATTTAGATTAAAACGTGTTCTTCCAGCAGGAGATAAGTTTAAAAATACTGTGGAAGAAAAAGGATTGGTTAAAGAAGGTGTTACCACTATTGTTTACCAATATGTAATGCAAATTGATGCTCCAAAAGTTGAAGTGCCAGAATTTGATGGTGGAGTAGTTCCGTTGGATCCGCCAACTGTGGAAAAACCAGAACTTAAGATTCCAGAACAACCAACTCCAGCGCCAACGCCTAAACCAGAGTCTAAGCCGGAACCAAAACCAGAAACTCCACAAGCTGTAACACCTGCAGATAATGGAGATAACAACGGAAATAATAATGGAACTCCAACAACTCCAGCTCAACCAGCAGCACCTTCTACACCTCAATATATGGATGGCCAACGTGAACTTCCAAATACAGGTACAGAAGATAATGCTAACCTAGCAGCACTTGGACTTCTCGGTGTATTGAGTGGATTTGGTCTTGTAGCTCGTAAGAAGAAAGAAGACTAAGCTTTCTAATTGATACGATTTGTTTGCAATGAACATATCTTTCTTAAAACTGATGAATCGAATGATTCATCAGTTTTTTGGTCTCTTTGTCATCTGTAGTGGGTTGAAGAAAAGCTAAGTTTTCGAAAGGAGGAAGTCCGCCCTTTTTTGAATTTTTATGCAATATATATATATATATATATTGCATAAAAATTCGATTAATTTGGGTGAAAACTGTTTATATCATAAGTATCTAGAGAACAAAAATAATATAAATAATTGAGTTAAAAAAATACATTTTTATTTGACCTCATCAATATATTTGATATAATGAGAAAAAAAGTTAAAAGGTGGATTGTATGACGAGACAACAAAGACCTAAACATAGGAAGTCTTTCAATTGGTATGGCTTAAGCCAACGTTTCTCTATTCGTAAGTATCATTTTGGTGCTACGAGTGTGTTGTTGGGGACAGCCTTGATTGTGGGTGCTGCCCAAACGACTGCTAAAGCAGAAGAAGTAACAGCTGAAAATAAAACAGAAGCTGTTGCATCTACTCCAAAAGATGATAAAACTAATAAGAATGTCGCAAATGTGACGACACCAGCTCTTTCTGCTACGACAGAAGCTACTGTAGTAGAAAAGCCAACTTTGAGTGATGATGAAATTGCAAAATTAGCTGCTGAAGCATCTAAGAAAGATGAAAAAGCATCTAAACCAGCTACAACTGAAAAAACAGAAGCAGCTGACAAAGAAAAATCAACACTAACTACTCCTTCAACAGACAAAAAAGCTGATAAAGCAGTTGATGAAAAAGCTGATAAAGAGGATGAAAAGAAAGCAGAAAATCCAGTTACTGCAACTAAAACTGTCCTTGAACAGTTGACATCTGAAGCAGAAGTGTTGAACACAACGGCCTCAAACTTTGCGGACAAAAAAGCAGAAGATAAAGCAGGGAAAGAGGCTATCGCAGCTGCAGTAGCTTCAGCTAAGGTCCAAATCAAAGCCTCTAAGATAGCTTTATTAGCAGGAGAAATCACTAAAGAGGAATTGGATGCCCAAGTCCAACGTATTTCATCTGCCATCGAAGCAGTCTACGCAGAGATGAAACGTGCAGGACACGTAGGTAAAGTTGAAGCAGTATTAGATGATGTTGCTGCAAATAATAACAAATTAGTCGTTAAACCTGCTCAAGTTACGCCAGTAGCAAATTATAAACATGTTACAGAAGAAGAAATAGCAGAAATCATCCGTCAATTCCGTATTGCGAACCCTGATTTGACAGATGCTGATAAAATTCAAGTAAATGTTAATGGTAACTTAGTTGGAGAAACAACAGTTACTCTGGCAAATGGTCAAAAATTTACATTTCCAACATCAGAAGTAATTAAAGGGTATACAGCTAATCGTAATACTGAACAATTGAAGAAATCTATTAACTGGTTTGACTTTGGTTCATCTAAAATTACTTATACAGATGGAACAAAAGTAGGTGAGGTTAAGCACTTAGCTACTCCAGTTACTAAAGTTGTTAGAGACCGCTATGGTGTAGAGCAAACAGGGGTGTTTACGTATTATCGTGAAGTAACGTATCCTGATGGTCGTAAAGGAACAACTTTAGATGATGAATGGTTGAAAAATGGTCCAGCTCGTTACTCAAAACACTTCTATAGCAATGGAAACGTACAGAGTCAGAATGGACGTGTAGATAGTTCTAAAGGAGAATTTTTCGAAGCGCTTCAAGAAGGAATGAAGTTTACTGTTAAAACTTCAGTAGAAGGGTATGAATTAACAGCTACTGTAACATCATTAGCACCTAAAAATGTTGCAACAAATCCATTTAAAGATTCAAATGGTAAAGCTTATAACGTAATGAATCAAGATCAAAAAGCTACAGGTAGAAGAGCTGGAGATCCAGTTGATGTCGTTTTAGCTTATCAGGATAAGACTTATTCACACATGAAGCACGTGGGTCTATCTACTGATAATGAAGATGGTACCCCTCAGATGACCGCTTTCACTGCAGCCTATGACAGTGCCAATGTAGGGGTGAATTTCTCGCTTTCAGCTACTTATAATAGCCGTCCTGTTGCTGTTAATGCGATTGCGGTAGATGCTGAAGAAGCTGGAGAAATTGAAGTGCTTCAATTTGAGACAGATGGGACAAACTGGGAACAGTTTTTAGCACTAAATAAAAACCCTAAAGGTGGAAATGGTGTTGTCCCAATTAATTCAGAATTATTAGCAAGAAATAATAACTCATTTGAAAGACCTGGATATAAAAGAACAGAATGGTTAAGTACAGATAAAAATGGACATGTTTCTATGTATGGAACAAAATTATTTGGACCAGCATGGACTACTATTAGTAGTGGAAACGATTTGCCAGTAGGAATAAGTCAAAATGTTTCTAATTTGTCTATTTATATGAATACTCAAGGTTCTCAAGCGGGTACGATTGGATTTGTCATTTATGACGGGGGAGATGCTCCAGCCTCATATGGTTCAGCTCAACACTTCATTGGTAACCTTGTAAGAACAAACTCTGACGGAAGTAGCACGGTAGCTACTCAACCATATTTAGGTTCACAAAAAGGTGACCCTGATTTCCGTTCTACAGAAAAAGAGCCAAATGGAGCTTGGGTATTAGATGATTTAGTTAATACAGATAAATATGAAAAAGTTGAACTTAAGAGTGGAACTTCTACTGTTACAAATGAAAAAGGAGACACAGGTACTTATGAAGTTCAAAGGAACGGAAATACTGTTATCCGTAAAACAGATGGAACAACGGTTGCTCTTAGACAAGATGATATTTTAACAGTTTCTGATCCTACATCACATTTACCAATAAAAGGTGTCTTTAATAAAGCTGAAGGTGTCATTGGTGTTGGTGTCTTAGCTGATGAAGGAGAAGGTCAATTATTAGATCCAGCTGTGGCAACGACTTATGCATTACGTCAAGGAACTGCAAACGAATATGAGTTAAAAGGTGTCCGTGCAAATCCAGGGACTAATAATGAGAAAGCGTATATTCGTGGATGGGTTGACTTCAATAACAACGGTAAATTCGATTTATATGAAGCTTCTGAATTAGTAGAAGTAACAAAAGCAGGAACTTACACATTAAAATGGAAAAACACTCCTCAATTATTAGATACATCTGTTGATAATTTAGGTGTACGTTTACGTATCGCTTTAGATAAAGGAGATGTTGATTTACCAACTGGTGTTGCGTCTTCAGGTGAAGTAGAAGATTTCCAAACTCATGTAGTTCACCCACCTCGTGGAACAAAAAATGAAACAAAAGACTTCCAAGGTAGAGAACAAAAATTAGATATTCGAACTACTGAATTGTTTACTGCAACAGGTAAAACGGAATCATCAAAATATACAGCATGGAACCAAATGGAACCGACAGTTGCTCCTAAGTTTGTATTAACTGATTCAGTTGTTGCAAGTGAAGAACCTACAGCTAATACAAACGTGAACGTTGTAGATCCAGAAGGAACAACTGTTTATAAAGGGCCAGAAGTAGTAGTAAAAGATAAACGAGGAAATACTTTAGGTACAGCGATTAAAGTAGTAAACCCTGCAACAGGTAAAACAGAGTACTACTTATCCAAATATACAGAATATGATACTGCTGGAAATAAAGTTGGGGAATATACTTTAAATAAAGCTGGAGTAAATGGACAAAATATTAAAGATGCTTCAGGAAATTATCGAACAACGGTTGACTTTAAACCTGAAGCAGGATATGTAGGAACTGCCCGTGGAGCAGTTATTCGTGGTTGGGACCAAAACCGTAATTCAACGGGTTGGGACTTAACAGATGCAACTCTTAAAGAAGTATTAGCATCAGATCGATTAGCTGATAAGGACAAATTAACAGCAAATGTGAATAATGAATATAATGGTAATCGTACAATGGATGCGGTATATATTCCAACTGTTATTGACGTTCGTCCAGTAGGAGAAGATACTATTACTGAGGATGTTCAAGGTGCTACACAAAAATCTAATCCAACAATCCCTGTTTATGGTACTGTAGAAACAGTAACAAATGACAAAGTTGAAGATGTCAGGTATACAACTGATTATGTAATACTAGATAAAACGAAGAAGCCAACTTTTGCAACAAGAAAAGAAATTCCAGGTAAGTTTTATAGACAGAATACTAAAGTAACTGAACCAACAACAATCACTTTAGATGATGGAACTCAAGCTACATTCGCACCTAAAACTTTTCCAGCAGGTACTCCAGTATTTGAAAAAAATAAAACATATACCATTACTGGTACAGGAAATGTAACACTTAAAAATGTAAACTACGGTGGTGGTACGGTTCCAGCAGGCGCTAAAGTAATGAGTAAAGAGCCGACAACGGTGGAGCCAACAACAGTAATCAGAGATGGTGCTCAGGTTGTAGTACCAACTGGACAAAAACTAAAAATTGGTGATGTTCTAGTAACACCTTTAAATATTAGAGGAGAAGCTCAACGTTCATTCTGGGAAATTACTTATAAAACAGGTGAAAATGTACCTGGTAACCGAGTGAGCAGAAATCCTGATATTACTCTTGCTAATGACACAACTGTAGATCAGTTAATCGGTGGTTCTGAAACTGAGTTTACAGCAGCAAATGGTAAGACTTATTCTAAGAATTCAGTAGATACGATTCCAGCAGGAACTCGTGAGCAAACTACTTATGAAGACTTAATGAACGTAACTCTTCCAAATGCAGTTCACATCGATCCACAAACAGGAGAAGTGACAAGTGTTCCACGTCGTTACACTAAAGTAACTGAAACAGAAATCGTCATTGAAAACGAAGGTACCTACACATTAAACCAAGATACTGGTGAAATTACATTCACACCAGATCCTAAGTTCGTAGGAACAGGTACAGGTGTAACAAAACAACAACCGGATGTCGACTATAACGATAAAGTAGCAGGGGATTCTGTAACAAGTAAATATGGTACAGACTATGGTAAAGCAACGTATACACCAATCGTTAAACCACAGTCAAAAGCTTCAATCACTCGTACCATTCATTATGTATATGAAAACGATAATGACAATCCATCAAGTCAAGATTCTTATAAAGATAATAATCCAATCCTAGCAATCGATAATACGCCAGTTACTCGTACACAAACGATTGATTATACTCGTGATTACAAGATCTTCTCTGAAGCAGGTGCAACAGATAAAGAGATGGTTACGACTAACCAAGTTACAGATGCATCTGGTCATGTATACAAAGTTGGAGATACTATTCCAGCTGGAACTAAGTTTAACCAAGGTTCAATTATCATTGGTAAATGGACGGCTCCAAGTGATGAAAATTCTAAATTCAAAGAAATTATCTCACCAACAGTTAAAGGATATACTGCTGAAGTAGTAACAGCTGACTTCACAAGTCCTGGTACTGACGGTAAGATGGGTCACATCCACAATGGAAAACAACCTGTCGGATTATATACTCCAGTAGCAGATAATACTAAAGATGTTGGAGCATACGAACCATTAGTATCAGAAGTTCGTTCAGACGATAAAGATGACTTCGATATGTATGTTGTTTACAAAGCTGATACTCAAAAAGCTAAAGTCACATACATTGACTTAGACGCTACAGGTGATGCTCGTATTCTTGAAGTTCAAACGGCAGCAACTGCTCCTACAACAGGTGCGGATGCGAAAACAACTTACGGTGTTACAACACTTCAAGGTAAATCTCATACAGCGATTCCTTATACAACAGCTGAAACAATCAAGAAATATGAAGACCAAGGGTATGAACTAGTAACAGATGACTATACAAATAATACCCAAGGTACAGCTATTGAGGGTGGACGTAAGTTTGATGATGATAAAGAAGTAGACCAAGCATTCAATGTTTACCTACGTCACAAGAAAGTTATTCGTCAAATTAAAGATACTCAAGAAGTAACACGTACAATTGAGTACAAATATGCAAGTACAGATGATGTACCAGCAGATAAACGTGGAACAACGGCAGCACCAACAGTGACTGAAACACTTCACTTTGAACGTGACCGTACCATCGACTACACATTAGCTGCTAAAGAATATCCAACAGAATACGCTACTTATAAAGCAGTATTAGATAAGAGCGGATATGATTCTCCTGAGGAATACAAAGCTCGTACAGTTTACTACGACCACATCACAAGCAAAGCAATTGCAGCAGATGCAACAGCTGCTCAAAAAGAAATCGTTACATTTGGACCATGGACACCAGTAGGTGGAACATCTAACGATGCAATCACATTATCTGATGCAGAAAAAGCTAAAGATGATAAATTCAACAATGTGCCATCACCAGAAGTAACTGGATATGTACCAGATAACGCTACTGTAGAAGCGACTGCAGCAATCGATGCAGAAGCAGATGACTACAAGATTACAGTTCTTTATACTCCAGTAGACCAAAAAGCTGTAGTTAAATTTGTAGAAGTAGATCCTACTAATACAGATAAAGTCATTACTCCAGGTCTTGCAGATCCAATCGCAGTAACAGGTAAATCAGAAGCAGCTTACCCAGCTACAACAGCAACTTCAGTAACAGATAAGATTGCTGAGCTAGTTAAGAAAGGCTACGAACTTGTTGATAATGGATTCAAACCAACTGATAAATTCGATAAAGATGCAGCAGTTGATCAAGAATATGTTGTGAAATTCAAAGCTAAAGTAGTTGATATTCCATCATTTGATCCAACTAAACCAGCAAGTGACGACAATCCAAAACCAACTCCAGGTGTAACACCAATCGATCCAAATAATCCAGATGGACCAAAATGGACTGAAGCATTAATCAACGCTGTAAAAGTACAAGAAGAAGTAACACGTACGATTAAGTATGTATACGAAGATGGTACTCCAGTAGCAGAATCTGATTTAACAAGTGTAGCTGATAAGAAAGTTAAAACACTTAAATTCACACGTTCTGGTAAGATTAATGTAGCGACAGGAGAAATCACATACGGAGACTGGTCAGCTGATCAATCATTCGAAGCTGTAACTTCTCCAACACTTGAGAAATATACTGCGGCAGTTGCAGGTGTAACTCCAACAGTTGCAGATGTACCAGCGAAAACTGTAGCGGCTACAGATAAAGACTTTGAAGAGACAGTAATCTACTCTACAAAACCAACAACTGTAGACCCTAACAAACCAACAGATCCAACTAATCCAAATGTTACTCCACAACCTGATGATGTAGTACCTAACGATCCAAAAGGACGTACTTACAGAGAATTAGGATTAATCGAAGAAGTAACACACACAGTTCACTACAAACTTGAAGACGGATCAGATGCAGGTATTGCGGATAATGTACAAACATTAACATTTACACGTACTGCAGAGGTAGATCTAGTAACAGGAGCAATCTCTAACTACGGTACATGGAAAGCTAAAGGTGGAGACACAACAATCGATGCTGTAACAACACCAAATAAAGATGGATATGTAGCTTCAGCGAAAACATCTACAGAACGTACAAATGTAGCAGCTACGGATAAAGATAGTGAAGAAACAATTATCTACCGTAAACTTGGTTCATATGTACCAGTAGTGCCAGAAGGAATCACACCTCCTGCAGATGCTGACCTAAATCCAAAACCATATCCAAATGCAACTCCAGTAGATCCTACAAAACCAGGAACACCTACTGAAACTCCAGTAGTACCATACATCCCTGGAACAATACCAGTAGGACCAAATGGAAAACCATTAACACCGAAAGATCCAAACGATCCAACTAAAGGATATGAAGTACCAGGCTTACCAACAGATCCAACTCAAAACACTACAATTACGTATGTTAAAGACGGATCACAAGTAGCTGTTACACACTTTATCGAAGTTAACAGTGAAACTGATAAGACTGAAAAAGGTGCAGTAGCAGAATCAGTAGTAGATACTGGTGATACAGGTAAAGCATTCACTAAAGCTGCTGATGTAACATCAACAATTGAAGCACTTAAAGCTAAAGGATACACAGTCGTTGAAAATAATTACCCAACAGATGGTAAATTTGATGCGGATTCTAAGACTAACCAAGTATACAAAGTCCTAGTAACTGCTAAGCCGATTACTGTAAATCCAAATGATCCAACTCCGACTAAAGATCAACCAATTGATCCAAATAATCCAACAGGACCAAAATGGACTCCAGAGTTAATCAAAGAGTTAGAAGACGGACGTAAAGAAGAAGTTAAACGTACAATCAAGTATGTTTACGCGGATGGATCTAAAGCTGCTGATTCAGTTCAAGAAACTAAAGAGTTCAAACGTTCAGCAACAATCAACCCAGTAACTGGTAAGATTACATTCGGAGACTGGTCACCAGCTCAAACATTTGAAGCTGTAACTTCACCAAAAGTTACAAACTTTACTCCAGATAAAGAGACTGTACCAGCATCAGAAGTAACAGCAACTGCTGAAGACATTAATGAAACAGTAATCTATACTACAAAACCAACGAATGTTGATCCAAACAAACCAGTGGATCCAAACACACCAGATGTTACTCCAAAACCTGATGATAAAGTACCAAACGATCCAAAAGGACGTACTTACAAAGAATTAGGATTAATCGAAGAAGTAACTCACACAGTTCACTACAAACTAGCTGACGGATCAGATGCAGGTATCCCTGATAATGTACAAACATTAACATTCACTCGTACAGCTGACCTAGATCCAGTGACAGGAGCACTCTCTAACTTCTCTGACTGGACAGCTAAAGATAACGATACAACAATCGATGCTGTAACAACACCAAACAAACCTGGATATGTAGCTTCAGCTGCGACATCTACAGCTCGTGAAAATGTTAAAGCTACTGATAAAGATAGTGAAGAAACAATCATCTATCGTAAACTTGGTTCATATGTACCGGTAATTCCGGAAGGAGTAACGCCTCCACCAGGAACTGATTTAACACCAAAACCATATGAAAACCCAACTAATGAAGATCCAACAAAACCAGGAACACCTACTGAAACTCCAGTCGTACCATACATCCCTGGAACAACACCAGTAGGGCCAGACGGTAAACCATTAACTCCGAAAGATCCTAACGATCCAACGAAAGGATATGAAGTACCGAAAGTACCAGAGGATCCAACTCAAAACACTACAATCACGTATGTGAAAGATGGATCTCAAGTTGCTCTAGTTCACTTCATTAAAGCTGATGGAACTGCAGTTCATGTATCAGTTGCGGAAGCAGGTGACACAGGTAAAGCTATCAAGACAACAAATGTTGACAGTGTTAAAGCTGAATTAGAGGCTAAAGGTTACGAAGTAATCGCTCCAACTGATCCAGCCTACACTACAGATCGTGTAGCATTCTACGCTGAATCGAACCGTACATTTGATGATAAAGATGACAAAGGTAATGATGGAATTAGCCAAGTTTACTACGTAATCGTTAAAGAAGGAATCACTCCAATCGATCCAGATAAACCGCTAGATCCAAATAATCCAAACACAACTCCAAAACCAGGAGACAAAGTACCTGGAGATCCAAAACAACGTACATTTGAACAACTAGGATTACTAGATGAAGTAAATCGTACAATCAACTACAGATACGCTAATACTGATAAAGTAGAAGAAGCTAAACGTGGTCAAGAAGCTGCGGCTACTGTAGAACAAAAACTTCGTTACTCTCGTAAAGGTGATCTAAACAAAGTAACAGGTGAAATCACTTATACTTCTGACTGGACTGCACCTCAAACATTAGCTGAAGTAACATCTCCAGTAATCGAAGGATATGTTGCAGACATTAAAGCAGCTGAAAAAGTAGAGAACGTATCTCACGATGCAGCTGACTCAGTAGTAAACGTCGTTTACACACCACTTGGTAAATATGTACCAAAAGTACCAGAAGGATTCGAGGAACCAAAACTTGATAAACCTCAATATCCAAACGATCCAACAGATCCAACAAAACCAGGAACACCAACAA
>OGKA01001293.1_pt1 | contig 21010 bp, 21 predicted proteins | sample 1572211 | NCBI WGS metagenome assembly OGKA01 (sample SAMEA2582125, study PRJEB24529) | metagenome | biome: Human gut stool | place: China | collected 2011 | reverse complement strand
ATAGGTCGAGGGCATAACCAAAGCAGTGATAGGTTTGGATGATGATGTTGGTTTTGACTGTATGTAGTTTTGAAGGTACATGATATATAGACAGGAATGAGAAGCAGTGCGAAAGCGCTGTTTTTTTCTTGCAAAAAAATCAAATTTCTTGACAAAGAAAAGATTTTGCTATATGTATATATCAGATGAGGATTGTGTGTTTCGCGGCAAAAATGCCGGTGACATTCTTGACAAAAGTATATAGAAAAGATGAGATAATAAATGACAAAGGGAAGAATCATAATAGCTGATATAGAAAAAATATCATGCAATGAAGAGTGGATTCTCTCACAGATAGCACAAAGATATGTTGAAAAGTATCAGAAGCATAAGAGAGAAACGGATAAAAAACAGGAGCTGATAGCGGGATATCTTTTAAAAGAGTATTTAGGTGTAGAAAATGATGCTCGGCTTGTAATAAGTAAAAATGGGAAGCCGATGCTTGTGGATGCAAGAAAACATTTTAACCTGTCACATAGCGGTAAATATGTAGTTCTAGCGATTGCTGATCAGGAAGTGGGCATTGATATTGAACGTGTGCGTCCATATCATGAAGCAACAGCGAAGAAGATATTTTCGAATGAAATACAAAATGCAATGTCTGAACTTTGCGGGGAGGAAAAAGACCGGATATTTACTCAATTATGGACAGAACTAGAAGCGAAGCTGAAAGTAAAAGGCATTGGATTTAGTAAAGAATGGGAAAATGAAAAAGTAAAGGAATATTTTATTGAGACAAGATGTATAGATGAATATTATGTAAGCTTAGCAACAGAAGAAAAAATTTCTGTAGAAATAGAATGGTTTACAGGGAATGGAAAGGAAGTAAAAAAGTATGATTAAGCCTATTATGAGAGACATATTTTTCTTAAATCAAAAATCAGAACCGGCGACAGAAGCGGATAAACAGATAGCAATCGATCTGTTAGATACATTGAAAGCAAATGAAGCAGGATGTGTAGGTATGGCAGCAAATATGATTGGAGCAAAAAAGAGAATCATTGCAGTGAATATGGGGATGTTTAATATTGCTATGTTTAATCCGAAAATCGTGAAGCGCACAGGCGCTTATGAGACGGAAGAGGGGTGTCTGTCATTAGACGGAGTGCGAAGCTGCAGACGTTATCAGGAAATAGAAGTTGAATATCAGGATATGAATTTTATTTGTGCATTGAGGAGGTGCGGCGCATGGATTTCAAGTATTGCAAATTAGAAATCTTTATTCCGGAAACACATATTTCGCAGCTACAGAAAGCGTTACAGTCAGTAGATGCAGGACATATAGGCAATTATGATTCATGTATGTCATGTTCACAGCTTACCAGTTACTGGAGACCGTTAGGCGGGACATCTCCTTATATTGGAAATGTAGGTGAAATCAGTTGTGAACCTGAAGTAAAAGTTGAGGTAACTGTATTTACAGAGAAAGTGGATGAAACTATTCAGGCAATCAAAGAGGTACATCCATATGAGGAACCGGTAATCAATGCATTGCCGATTTATCGGACAAGTTTTTAAGAGAAAATGAAGTCTTACGATCAGACAGAAAGGAGGTTTGATCGTAAGGCTTCTTTTGTTGAAAAACTACAGGAAACAGATGGTTTATCTTTTTCTCGTTGCGGTATCCTGGAAACAAGTATTTCTCATCAATCTGAGTTACCCGTTCACAACAAAATGCACAAATATGCATCGCAAAATATGTTGAAAATCCTACTTGAAAGACGAACATATGTTCTATATAATAGAGACATCAACGAAAGGAGGGGAATATGCCATGAAAGAACGCACCTATATTGCAATTGATCTGAAATCTTTTTACGCTTCTGTGGAATGTGTGGAACGGGATCTGGATCCGTTGGAGGTGAATCTTGTCGTGGCAGATGTGACCCGTACAGAGAAGACTATCTGCCTGGCGGTATCTCCGGTGCTGAAGTCTTATGGGATTCCGGGAAGAGCTCGCTTGTTTGAAGTTGTACAGAAAGTAGCGGAAGTGAATGAGGCGAGACGGTATCGAAGTCCGGGTGGAAGATTTCAGGGAAGTTCGTCTGACCAGCGTGAATTAAGGAAACACCCGGAGCTGGCATTGGATTACGTGACAGCGCCACCAAGGATGGCTCTTTATATGGAGTACAGCCGCAGGATTTATGCAATCTATCTGAAATATATTGCGCCGGAAGACATACATGTTTATTCCATAGATGAAGTGTTTCTTGATGTAACTTCCTATCTGAAAACTTACGGACTCACGTCGGAAGAACTGGCGAGGAAGATGATTCGGGAGGTACTTCATGAGACTGGAATCACAGCGACTGCCGGGATTGGGACGAATCTGTATCTTGCAAAGATTGCAATGGATATTATGGCGAAACATGTCGAACCTGATGAAGATGGAGTGAGAATTGCGAAGCTGAATGAACGAAGTTATCGAGAACAACTTTGGAATCATAGACCATTGACAGATTTCTGGCGCGTGGGAAGAGGATATGCGAAGAAGCTGGAGGAGAATGGTCTGTATACAATGGGGGATATTGCGAGATGTTCAATGGGGAGCGCACAGGAGTTTTACAATGAAGAACTATTGTATCGTTTATTTGGCGTGAATGCAGAACTCCTGATTGACCATGCCTGGGGCTGGGAGCCGTGTACGATGGAGGCAATTAAGAATTACAAGCCTTCATCGAACAGTGTCGGTTCCGGTCAGGTATTGCAGTGTCCGTATTCTTATGAAAAGGCAGGTCTCATTGTTCGGGAGATGACAGAATTACTGGTATTGGATCTGGTTGAAAAAGGGCTTGTGACTAACCAGATTGTACTGACAGTAGGATACGATATTGAAAATCTGAAACAATCAGAATTTCAGAAGAATTACCGAGGTGAGATAAAGACAGACCGTTATGGGAGAAAGATTCCGAAGCATGCACATGGAACAATGAATTTGGAAGAGCATACGTCTTCTACACGAAAAATTGTGGATGCAACGGTAGAACTGTATCAAAGGATTGTGGATACCAAACTGCTTGTACGCAGGATATCACTGGCGGCGAATCATGTGATACAGGAATGTGAGATTGCAGAGACGGACTCGTATGAACAGATGGATCTTTTTACAGATTATCAAGCGAAGGAAGAACAAAAGCAGCGGGAAAAAGAAGAACGGGAGCGTGAGAGAAGCATGCAGCAGGCAGTCCTTGAACTCAAGAAGAAATTTGGAAAGAATGCAGTGCTGAAGGGAATGAATCTGCAGGAAGGAGCGACAACTATTGAGAGAAACAGACAAATCGGCGGACACAAAGCATAAATATGATGATATTTTAGATTGTCCGCATCACGTATCTTCTGTTCATCCATCAATGCCGTTGATAGACAGAGCGGCACAGTTCGCTCCGTTTTCAGCATTGACCGGATACGAAGAGGTCGTGAAGGAAGAAGCAAGACTTACAGAGCAGAGAGTAGAACTGGATGAGGAGGAACTGGAACGGTTAGATCAAAGTTTACAATATCTTAAGAAACGATTACAGGACGATAGGGAAACAAATCCGGATGTGAAGATTACGTATTTCTGTGCAGACCAGAAGAAGGAAGGTGGTCAATATCGAACTGTTCAGGGGAAGGTGAGAAGAATCAGACAATATGAAAAAGCGGTCGAGTTGGAAGATAGGACCGCAATTCCAATCAAAGATATCGTGCAGATTTCACGACTATAGAGGAAGAGAGAAAGCAGAAGACGAAGAACGGCGTAGGAAGATCTTCCCTCGTATAAGTCTCTTCGGCAGCAGAAAGTTCTTTCATAAATAATATGCTCCAATCTGGTATGTTCATGTGAGTTTTATTATACAACAGATTCTGATTTCATGCATAGAATAGTTAAGAGAAAGTATCGGCAATCATGGAATAATGCCTATGAGATTCTGTGAATTAAAAGAAAAAGAGGTAGTGAACATCTGTAATGGAAAATGTCTTGGAGGTGTAGTAGATCTGCAGATAAATGAATGCTCCGGTGCGATAGAAGCATTGATTGTTCCTGGGCCGGGAAAGTTCTGTGGATTCTTTGGAACGGATAGCGAATATGTGATACCATTTGCATGTATAAAGAAGATTGGACCGGATATTATTCTTGTGGAAATTAAAGAAGAAAAGTTTTTGCAAAAATATTAGACATTGTGTATAATGAAGGCAATAAGATACGTGGAAAGGCGGAGTGGATTATATGAAGTGTCCATATTGTGGCAATCCAGATACAAGAGTGATTGATTCCAGACCAGCAGAGGATAATAGTTCTATCAGAAGAAGACGTTCTTGCGATGAATGTGGTAAGCGTTTTACAACTTATGAAAAGGTAGAGACGATCCCACTGATTGTAATTAAGAAAGATAATAACCGTGAACAGTATGAAAGAGCGAAGATAGAGAATGGAGTTCTGAATGCATGCTACAAGCGTCCGGTTCCGGCTGAAGAGATTCAAAAGACAATTGATGCGATTGAACTGTCAATTTTTAATCGTGAAGAGAAAGAAATCCCAAGCAGTGAGATTGGTGAAATTGTTATGGAGAATCTGAAGGCATTGGATCCGGTTGCATATGTCAGATTTGCATCTGTCTACAGAGAGTTCAAAGATGCGAATACATTCATGGATGAATTGAAGAAATTTCTAAAATAATAAAAATCGGTTATACTCTATTCGTGAGTATAACCGATTTCAATCTTTCGGAGAATGTTAGTATATTACACGGGGGCGAGAATGAGAACTTATAAATTAACAATTGCTTATGACGGAACTGCATATCAGGGATGGCAGAGACAGGCAAACACAGAGAATACTTTGCAGGGAATTCTGGAGCGAACAATTTCGTCAGTGGCAGGATATCCAGTGGAGATTGATGGTTCAGGACGAACAGATGCAGGTGTTCATGCGAATGGACAGACTGCAACAGTAGTTCTTTCTGGTCAGGTGGAGGATGGATTTTTTAAAGAAAAGATAAATTCAAGATTACCCGGAGATATTCGGATTTTAGATGCAGAGCTTGTGAGGAATGGATTTCATGCGAGAAAAAGTGCGGTCGGAAAAAGATACATTTATCAGCTTGATCTGGCAGAGAAACCAGATGTATTCACGAGACGATATACATATCATTTTCCGCAGCAATTGGATTTAGATGCGATGAGAAAGGCAGCACAATTGTTGATTGGCACGTATGAGTTTGCCGGCTATACGGATAAAAAGGATGAAAAGTCCACAAAAAGAACAATTTATGCTATAATGATTTGCGGACAAGGAAGCAAAGTCAGTATTCAATATGAAGGAACAGGATTTCTTTACCATATGGTAAGGATTTTGACAGGAACTTTGCTGGAAGTTGGAACCGGAGCACGAAGCATAGAGAGTGTGAAGGAACCTTTGAAATCAAAAGATAGAAGTCAGGCTGGATTTTTAGCACCTGCAAGAGGTTTATTCCTTGATGAGGTGTATTATTGATTCGGTTATGGAAAGTTGCTGATTATTCACAGAAAAGTTGGCTAATGGACGGTGAACAGCAACACTCTTGAAAGGGAGGATGCAGCAGATTGAAATTAATATCATGGAATGTAAATGGTATTCGTGCCTGTGTACAGAAAGGATTTCTTGATTTCTTTCATGAGGCAGATGCGGATATCTTCTGTATTCAAGAGACGAAGATGCAGGAAGGACAGCTAAATCTGGAATTAGAAGGCTATCATCAGTATTGGAATTATGCTGTGAAGAAGGGGTATTCCGGAACAGCCGTGTTTACAAAGAAAGAACCATTGTCGGTGAGTTACGGAATCGGTATTGAGGAGCATGACCGGGAAGGACGTGTGATCACCTGTGAATTTGAAGAGTTTTATTTCGTTACAGTGTATACACCGAATTCTCAGAATGGGCTGGCAAGGTTAGATTACAGAATGAAGTGGGAGGATGACTTCCGCAATTATCTGAAGAAGTTAGAAGAGACAAAACCGGTGATTGTGACCGGAGATATGAATGTAGCACACAAAGAGATTGATCTTAAGAATCCGAAGACCAACCGTAAAAATGCAGGATTTACGGATGAGGAAAGACAGAAATTTACTGAACTTCTGGATGCCGGATTTATTGATACATTCCGGTACTTTTATCCGGAGCAGACAGGAATCTATTCCTGGTGGTCTTATCGTTTCAGTGCCAGAGAGAAGAATGCAGGCTGGCGTATAGACTACTTCTGTGTCTCAGATAGTTTAAAGAACCGACTGGAGGATGCAAAGATTCTGACAGATATTATGGGATCGGATCATTGCCCGGTTGAATTGGATTTGAAATAAATGATAGAAAAAGGAGAAGAGAAAAATGACAAAGATTGACATTATTTCAGGATTTCTTGGAGCAGGAAAGACAACTTTAATTAAGAAACTTCTTTCTGACGCATACAAGGGAGAGCAGGTTGTATTGATTGAGAATGAATTTGGAGAGATCGGTATTGACGGTGGATTTTTGAAGGAAGCAGGAATTGAGATTCGTGAGATGAATTCAGGATGTATCTGTTGTTCACTGGTTGGAGATTTTGGGAAATCTCTTCATGAGGTTGTAGATACTTATCATCCAGATCGTATTCTGATTGAGCCATCAGGAGTCGGAAAGCTTTCTGATGTAATCAAGGCTGTACAGGATGTTCAGGGTGAAATCGATGCAGAACTTAATAGTTTTACAACAGTTGTAGATGTAACAAAGTGTAAGATTTACCGTAAGAATTTTGGGGAATTTTTCAGCAACCAGATTGAATATGCAGGCGCAGTTATTTTAAGCCGTACAGATAAAGCGAAACCGGAGAAGATTCAGGAAAGTGTTGCGCTGTTAAGAGAACTGAATGAAAAAGCTCCGATCATTACAACACCGATCGAGCAGCTTCCGGGTGAGAAGATTCTTGAAACAATGGAATCAAGCAAATCTTTGGAAGAGGAATTGCTTGCAGAGGTAGCTGAAGAGGCTCATGAGCATGAACACGAGCATCATCACCATGATCACGAAGCGCATGAGCACGAGCACCATCACCACGACCATGAAGAACATGATCATGAGCATCACCATCACGACCATGAAGAGTGCGACCATGAGCATCATCATCACCACGATCATGAAGAGTGTGACCATGAGCATCATCATCACCACGATCATGAAGAGCATGAGCACCATCATCATGATGGAGAGTGCAGCTGCGGCTGTGGACACCATCATCACCACGATCATGAGGGTCATCATCATGCGGATGAGGTATTCACAAGCTGGGGTAAAGAGACAATTCATACTTATACAAAGGATGAGGTCAGTGCAATTCTGAAGACTCTTGAAGAGGATGGCTCTTACGGAAATGTACTCCGTGCAAAAGGAATGGTAGCAGGAGCAGATGGAGAGTGGATCTACTTTGATATGGTTCCGGAGGAGCATGAAGTAAGAACAGGAGCACCGGAATACACAGGAAGAATCTGTGTGATCGGAGCAGAGCTTAACGAAGACAAGCTTGCAGAATTATTTAAGCTGAAATAAAAGGATAAGCAAAGCAGTACCCCATAGGGGGCTGCGTAGCATTATGTAATAACAGATGTCTTCTGCGAAAAGGAGACGGAATGGAGATAGATATGATGAAAGAGCCAGATGTTATGGTTTATCTGATGACAGGTTTTCTGGACAGTGGTAAAACTCAGTTCCTGAATTTTACACTATCTCAGGATTACTTTCAGATTGATGGAAAGACACTTCTGATTCTCTGCGAAGAGGGGGAAGAAGAGTATGATCCAATGGAAATGCTGAAGTATGGTGTCGTTATTGAGACTGTAGAAGATAAAGAAGATCTGACAGAAGAATGGCTGGAAGAGATGAATAAGAAGCATGAGCCGGAACGTGTTGTTATTGAATATAATGGTATGTGGCAGGTGAGTGAATTTGAGAAGATGAAGCTTCCGGCAGGCTGGGCTATCGAGCAGAAGATTACAACAGTAGATGCGAGTACATTCCAGATGTATCTGACAAACTTAAAACCACTGTTTGTCGAGATGGTAAAAGGAGCTGAACTTGTGCTGTTTAATCGTTGTGAAGATAAGAAACCGTTGGCAGGATACCGCAGAAGTGTTAAGGTTGTAAGTCCTCAGGCAGAAGTAATCTTTGAGGATGAGAACGGTGAGGTAGACAATATCTTTGAAGACGAAGTACCGTATGATCTCAAAGCACCTGTGATTGAGATTCCAAGAGAAGATTATGGTATCTGGTATATTGATATGCAGGAGCATCCGGAGCGCTATAAAGGAAAAGTTGTAGAATTTGTTGCAAAGGTTATGAAACCAAAAGCATTTCCGTCTAAGGTATTCTATCCGGGACGTATGGCAATGACTTGCTGTGCAGATGATACATCCTTCCTTGGATATGTTTGCAGAAGCGCTTATGCGCCGAAGCTGAATGTAGGAGACTGGGTGAAGATTCGTGCAAAAGTGCGTTATGCGAATCTGTCTGTATATGGCGGAGAAGGACCGGTGCTTGAGGCAGAGAATATTGAGCCTGCAGAACCAATTGAAGAGTTAGTATATTTTAATTAAGACAAGCAATAAGACAAAGTAATAAGACAAGAAATAGGAGGAGAACTTCATGGCAAAGAAATATGATGTAATCGCATTAGGAGAACTTCTGATTGATTTTACAATGAATGGACAAAGCGAACAGGGAAACAATATGTTTGAGGCTTGCCCGGGAGGTGCACCGTGTAATGTGCTGGCGCTTCTGAACAAGATGGGAAAGAAGACAGCATTTATAGGAAAAGTTGGAAAAGATCAGTTTGGAACGTTATTAAGAGATACGATTACGGAAGCCGGAATCGATGCCTCCAATCTGATGGTTGACGAAAATGTGAATACAACACTCGCATTTGTACATACATTCCCGGATGGAGACAGAGAGTTCTCATTTTACCGTAATCCGGGAGCAGATATGATGCTTACAGCAGATGAAGTGAATCCAGAAGTAGTAAAAGATACAAAGGTCTTTCATTTCGGAACACTTTCTATGACACATGAAGGTGTGCGTGAAGCAACAAAGAAAGCGGTAGAAACAGCAAAAGCAAATGGTTGCCTTGTATCCTTTGATCCAAATCTAAGACCGCCGCTGTGGAGTTCTCTTGATCTTGCAAAAGAGCAGATGGAGTATGGATTTGGAAAATGTGATATCCTGAAGATCTCTGATAATGAAATTCAGTTTGTATCCGGTAAGGAAGACTATGATGAGGGAATCGCATATCTGCAGGAGACATACAATATTCCGCTGATTCTTCTGACTATGGGAAAAGACGGAAGCAGAGCTTATTACAAAGGCATGCGCGTAGAGAGACCAGGATTTTCAGTGAAAGCAATTGAGACAACCGGTGCAGGAGATACTTTCTGTGGAAGTTCTTTGAATTATCTGGTTGATCATGATTTTGAGAATCTGACAGAGGAACAGTTAGGAGAGATGCTGACATTTGCGAATGCGGCAGCAGCACTTGTAACAACAAAGAAGGGCGCGATCAAAGCTATGCCTGTCAAAGAAGAAGTGCTTGAACTGATTCAGAAATAATTGACAAGAAAACAGTCAATCATTATAATGTAACACAGAAACAAGGGCGTTTCCAACTTAGGTGGAGAACGCCCTTTTATCGTATGAGTTTATGATAAAGGAGGTTGAAAATAATGCATAACTATACAAGAGATGATATTTTTCACATAGTAGAGGAAGAAGATGTCGCTTTCATCAGATTGCAGTTTACAGATATTTTTGGAACGATGAAAAATATGGCGGTGACAGTAGGACAGCTTGAAAAGGCATTGGACAATCGTTGTATGTTTGATGTTTCTTCTTTGGAAGGGGTTACAGATGAAGAGGAATCAGATATGTACTTGTATCCGGATTTGAGTACATTTGAAATCTTTCCATGGAGACCACAGCAGGGAAAAGTTGCAAGACTGATCTGTGATGTGTATAAAAAAGATGGAACACCGTATGAAGGCGATCCGCGTTATGTACTCAGAAAGGCTGTTGCGGAGGCGAAAGAGATGGGATATACGATGAATGTCGGTCCGGAATGCGAGTTCTTTCTTTTCCATACAGATGATGACGGTAGACCGACAACAGTAACTCACGAGCAGGGAGGATATTTTGATGTAGGGCCATTGGATCTTGGAGAAAATGCGAGAAGAGATATGATCTTAACATTAGAAGATATGGGGTTTGAGATTATTTCCTCACATCATGAGATTGCGCCGGCGCAACATGAAATCGACTTTCACTACGATGAGGCGATGATTACAGCAGATAATCTGATGACATTTAAGATGGTTGTCAAGACAATCGCAAAACGACACGGTCTGCACGCGACATTTATGCCAAAGCCGAAGAGTGAGACTTATGGGTCAGGAATGCACATTAATTTGTCTTTATATAAAAACGATGGAACAAATGCACTTTATAACGCAGAGGATGAGAACGGACTCAGCCAGGAAGGGTATTATTTTATTGGTGGCTTGATGAAACATATGAAGGCAATCACCTGTATTACAAATCCAACGATCAATTCTTATAAACGTTTTGTGCCGGGGTATGAAGCACCTGTTTATATGGGATGGTCAGCTAAGACAAGAGGACCTTTGATCCGTGTGTCTATGGAGAAAGAAGACAATTCAAGACTGGAACTTCGCAGTCCGGATGCTACGGCGAATCCATATCTGGCGCTTGCAGTACTTCTGAAAGCGGGACTGGATGGAATTAAGAATCAGATCATGCCTCCGAAGAATATTGATGAAAATATTCAGAAGATGACGCAGGAAAGAAGAGATGAACTTCAAGTGGAAGAACTGCCGAGAACGCTTGGGGCTGCTACAGCAGAGCTTGAGAAAGATGAACTGCTGATCAGCGTATTAGGGAAAGAGCTTGCCGAGAAGATCATAAAAGCAAATAAGAAAGAATATAAAGAATATTGTATGCAGGTGACAGACTGGGAGATCGATCATTATCTTTACAGGCTGTAGTCTGGGTATCTTGTCATTGGGCATTTAGAGACCACATATATTGGTATAGAACATTTTAGAGAGAACAGATTGACAGAAAAGAAGTTAGCGGAAGAGGTGAGCAGATATGAGCAACATTATTGTCGTTTTTCCAAAGAGGGAAAATGCAGTAAATATCCGTAATAGTTTGGTTCGTGCGGGTATTGAAGTATCTGCGGTATGTTTGACAGGAGCTAAGGTTTTGCAGTATGCTGATAACTGGAACGATGGAATTGTCGTGTGTGGTTATCGGTTTCAAGATATGCAGTATACAGATTTACGAGAATCTCTTCCGGATACGTTTGACATGCTTTTGGTGGCTTCAGCGGATAAGTGGATGGATGGACTGCCGGATGGGGTTGTAGGACTTCCACTCCCAATTAAAGTTTATGATTTGGTAAATACCGTTGAAATGATTCAGCAGACACAGAGCAGGAAGAGAAGAAAGCGCAGAGAAACGATACGAAAGAGAGACGATTCTCAGAGAAAGATAATCGATCAGGCGAAAGCGCTTCTGATAGAACGAAATAACATGTCAGAAGAGGAAGCACATCGATATTTACAGAAGAACAGTATGGAAAGTGGGACTAATATGCTCGAAACAGCACAGATGGTGCTGACAATTATGAATGAATAAGAGGCAGCTGTTAACAGTAACGAATAAGAAGTGCTGTAAACAATAACAAATGAGAGGACTGTCAGTGATGACAGTGGAACGGAGAAGAGAATGAAATTTACAAAAATGCAGGGAATTGGAAATGATTATGTGTATGTAAACTGTTTTGAAGAGAAGGTAGAAGATCCATCAGCGTTGGCAATCCAGGTGAGTGACAGACATTTTGGAATAGGATCTGATGGACTGATCCTGATCTGTCCGTCGGAAGTGGCAGACTGTGAGATGGCCATGTATAATGCGGATGGCTCCAGAGGAGAAATGTGTGGAAATGGAGTTCGCTGTGTTGGAAAATATATGTATGATTATGGTCTGACTGATAAAACAGAGATTACAGTTGAGACTTTAGCAGGAATCAAAACACTTCAGCTTTTCATAGAAAATGGAAAGGTTGCGAAGGTTCGAGTTGATATGGGAAGACCAATCTTGACACCGGCAGAAATTCCGGTTGTGGCAGAGGGAGATAAAGCTGTAGATGAACCGATTCTTGTGGATGGAAAAGAATATCATATGACTTGTGTATCTATGGGAAATCCGCATGCAGTCGTTTATGTAGATGATGTGGACAATCTTCCGATTGAAGAAATCGGACCAAAATTCGAAAGCCATGAGAGATTTCCAAGACGTGTGAACACAGAGTTTGTAAAAGTACTGGATAGACATACTGTACAGATGCGTGTTTGGGAGAGAGGATCTGCGGAGACACTTGCCTGCGGAACAGGAGCATGTGCTGTAGCTGTTTCCTGTATTCTGAATGGATTGACAGAAGATGAAGTAACTGTAAAGCTTCTTGGCGGAGATTTGGAGATTCAGTGGGATCAGGAGAAGAACACAGTTTATATGACAGGACCGGCAACCGTTGTATTTGATGGGGAGCTGAAATAAAGATTTGATTAGAATGCGTTGACTAAACTTTCATTTTAAGATTTTTGGTCAACGCATCTGTAACAACAAAGAGACTATAATCCTAATATACAAAAAAAGAGATTACAAATTGTAATCTCTTAAAACATCGGAGTGACAAGATTCGAACTTGCGACCTCTACGTCCCGAACGTAGCGCTCTACCAAACTGAGCCACACTCCGATAAAATAGGGAACTTGCCGAAGCAAATTCCCAGCTACGGAAAAGGGACTTGAACCCCTACTAACAGAGTCAGAGTCTGCTGTGCTGCCAATTACACCATTCCGCATTACTTGAGTTTTGTTTGTTGCTTGTTTCAAACAACATGGTTATTATATCAAAGCTACAGAAAAATGCAACCCCTTTTTTTATATTTTTACGTTAGACTTTTTAAAGAAATTGTCTTAAATGTCAGAAAATTAAGAAAATTTGTTTCGCCAAACGAAAAAGGGCATCGACAGTAGCGAAAAAAGCATCAATGGCAGAAAAAAGGGCATCGACAGTTACTAAAATCTATAAGATTACTCTACAAGAAAAGCTCTGCAATAAATACAACTGCGCAGCAAAGAACTGCGACCGGCAGCAGTCCGGCACCACACCATGCGGCTACAACTCCAACAACGAGAGCGAGAACTCCGGAGATTGGAGACTGTGTGGCATGAAGGATCGCCGGGAATGTCATCACTGCTAGTGTGACATAAGGTACATAGTATAGAAAGGACTGAAGAAACTGGTTCTTCAAAGGTTTTCGGATCAAGGTCATCGGCAGTACGCGGATGAAATAAGAGATACCGCCCATGATAAGAATATAAATATAAATATTGTGTGTCATAATTTTTATTCCTTCTGAGTAACTGAACAGTTACGTTTCTATTATTGCTTAGTTGAAGCTGAAGTTTCGTCTTCTGTCGGTATCGGGAAGAAGAATGCTGCTCCGGCTGAAAGTGCGACGGTCAGTATGATTGTTCTGGTACCATCCGACAGAGTGGAGATCCAAGGCAGGCAAGTTGCTGCGAAGCTTGAGATAAATGCAAGAGTAACCAGTCCTGCAACGACTTTATTCTGCTTCGAAGGAGGAATGATGATAGCGATAAACATTCCAAAGAGGGCAACACTAAATGCACTGACCATACGTGGTGACATGATATTTCCGGCAATGACACCGAGCATAGTTCCAAAAGCCCAGCCTGGAAGCGGAGTTACCATCGCGCCATAGGTATAATAAGGATTTAAAGTACCGGGTCTGCTGATCGCAATTCCAAAAAGTTCGTCTGTGATATCATAACTCATCAGCAGACGGTGTCCTAACGAAAGGTCGGGACTTAAACGCTGACTCATGGCACAGCTCATCAGAAGATAACGTGCATTCGTGATCAATGTGACAATTGCGACCTCAATATAAGGAGAGTTTGCAGCAATTACAGTCAGTCCGGCATACTCTCCGGCAGATGCATTATTTAACAGACTCATAAGGAATCCCTGAAATGCATTCAGGCCGATATTTCTTGCGGCGATACCGATTGAAAAGGAGACCGCAAGATATCCAAGTCCAATCGGAATTCCATCGCGAAAACCACGACGAAATGCTTGTCTATTAGATTCTTTCATAATAATAAACCACCCTAGTTACAAATTTTGTCTCTGAGGGATATTGTATCATTTTTGCGGAGGAAATCAAAGTCGGAAAAGAGGGTAAATCCCCCGATTTATAACATTTCTTGACGCATTTATGTAAGTGTGATAGAATGACCCCGTTGTAACATATAATTTAATACAGATGCGTGAGGTGTCAGTCAGATGGATGATGGCGTCCTGATTATGAATGCTCAGGGGAACGACATGGGAAATCTGGACTGGTGAAAAGGGAAACAGGTGAGAATCCTGTACGAACTCGTCACCGTATTTCGTGAGCTTTTGTTTTGAGACCACTGGGAGACCGGGAAGGTGAAGCAGAAGCGTTTGAACGATCAGCCGGGAGACCTGCCTTTCGCAGTACAGGAATGAAGAGTTCATGCCACGAGGAATTGGCCGTACGAAAGGAAATGATTTAGACTGCAGTAATTATTTACAGATAGGTTGTAAATAATCACCGGTTTTTCTTTGCGTACCCTCGTTTGATTCGAGGGTGTTTTCATTTCTGAGAACAAGAAATCAGGAGGATGACAATGAAAAAGAAAGTATTAATGGTTTTACTGGCAGCAACACTTAGTGTGTCCATGATTGCAGGATGTGGATCAAAGGGCGACAACAACACTGACACAACAAAGACAGAGTCAAAACAGGACAGTGATCAGGAAGCAGCAGATAAAGTTGCGAAGCTGATTGATGACATTTATGTTCAGGAAAGAACAGACAAGACAGATGAGCAGTGTACAGCAGCGAAAGAAGCATGGGATGCATTGACAGATGCACAGAAAGAACTCGTTGAGGGAGAGAATGCGGATCCGGATTATTTCGGAAGAGATACAGGAGATGCATCCAAGGATGATCCGCTCAATGCTGATGAGATCGGTGAAAATGAAATCCTTGTAGTAAGTTTTGGAACATCCTTCAATGACAGCCGTGCGACAGATATCGGTGGTATTGAGAAGGCAGTTCAGGCAGCTTATCCGGACTGGTCTGTAAGAAGAGCATTTACAGCACAGATCATCATCAATCACGTACAGGCCCGTGATGGAGAGAAGATCGACAATGTGGATCAGGCATTGCAGAGAGCTGTAGACAATGGAGTGAAGAACCTTGTTGTACAGCCGACACATCTGATGCATGGAGCAGAATATGATGAACTTACAGCAGCATTAGAGGGATATAAAGATAAGTTTGAATCTGTTAAGATTGCAGAGCCACTTCTCGGAGAGGTTGGAGCTGATGCAACTGTTATCAATGCAGACAAGGCAGCAGTAGCGGAAGCAATCACAGCAGAGGCTGTTAAAGATGCAGGATTTGACAGTCTGGATGCAGTAAAAGAAGACGGAACAGCATTTGTATTCATGGGACATGGTACATCTCATACTGCAAAGGTAAGTTATTCTCAGATGCAGACACAGATGGAACAGCTTGGATATGACAATGTATTTATCGGAACTGTAGAGGGTGAGCCGGAAGATACATCCTGCGAGGCAGTGATCGAGAAACTGAAAGAAGCAGGATATAAGAAAGTAATCCTTCGTCCGCTGATGGTTGTTGCAGGAGACCATGCGAACAACGATATGGCAGGAGATGACGACGATTCCTGGAAGAGCCAGTTTGAGGCATCAGGAGCATTTGACAGCATTGATACTCAGATTGCAGGTTTAGGAGAAATCCAGGCAATCCAGCAGCTGTATGTAGCACATACACAGGCTGCAATTGATGCAGAGTAATTTGTAAGAAGATATTGAGAAGGTCATGCTTGTTCAGAGAAAAAGGAATTGCATGACCTTTTTTGAATCAATGAAAGGAAGTATTTAGATGAAAAAGAAGTTATTAATGGTATTAATTTCTGTTTCTATGATCGCATCTGTATTTACGGGATGTGGAAATAGCACAGAGACGAAAGACAGTGGAAAAGCACAAACAGAACAGGCGGATACAAAAGAGGATTCTGCAGATAAGGCAGAAGATGAACAGGCAGCACTGGAAGACGGAACATATACAGCAGAATTTCAGACGGACAGTTCTATGTTTCATGTAAATGAAGCAATGGACGGAAAAGGAACACTGACAGTAGAGGATGGGAAAATGACAATTCATATCAGTCTGGTGTCTAAAAATATTGTCAATCTGTTCGAAGGAACTGCCGAGGATGCACAGAAGGACGGCGCAGAACTGCTTCAGCCTACAACAGATACTATTAATTACAGCGATGGAACATCTGATGAGGTCTATGGATTCGACGTTCCGGTTCCGGCACTGGACAAAGAATTTGATCTTGCATTGATCGGAAAAAAGGGAACATGGTATGATCACAAGGTCAGTGTGACAAATCCGGTGGAAGTAGAAGAATAAAATGCATTTGTAACCTTTACAAAGCGGCAAAGAAGGGATAAGATACTTTTATAAAATAATTTATAAAAGGAGCCTTGGATATGGCTGGAGCGGAAAAGAGAAATATCACAAAATCAAAAATAGTAAACTATATTATAAATCACGAAGCAACGTCTAAAGTGGAATTGTCGAAGGATCTCAATCTTAGTATGCCGACTGTATTGTCGAATGTGAATGAGCTCTTGGCTAATGGAATTGCGGTTGAAACCGGAGAATATGAATCTACAGGCGGGCGAAAAGCAAAACGAATCAGTATTAATCCAGCGTACCGTTATGCGGTTGGGATAAGGATCACTGCTAAGCATGCAGGATTTGTACTTGTGAATTTGAGCTACGAGATAGAGAAATATGAAAGGATCCGCTTAGAATTTTCAACAGAGGCAGCTTACTACTTACAATTGAGCGAAGCATTGGAAAGATTTCTTTCAGATGTAGAAAACAGAGAACGAATCTTGGGAATCGGAATTTCAATTCCGGGAATTGTTAATTCGAAAGAACGAATGCTGATCAAATCTCATGCGCTCCAATTGGAGAATTATAGTTTAAGCTTTTTGGAACAAGTCTTTTCACTTCCGGTTTATTTTGAAAATGATGCTAATGCGGCAATGATGGCAGAGGATTTAAATAACTATAGAAATGCATTGTATCTTTCATTGAATAATACACTCGGAGGAGCATTTTGCATTGACGGGAAATTGATTCCGGGAGCAAATCAGAAAGCCGGAGAATTTGGACATATGATCCTTGTTCCAGGCGGAAAGAAATGTTATTGCGGAAAACAAGGCTGTGCGGATGCTTACTGTGCGGCGAGCGTGCTGACAGATGATACCAAAGAGACACTGGAACAGTTTATGAAGAAGGTGGAAGAGCAGGACGGACAGGCTGTGAAGGTTTGGAAAGAGTATCTTAATAATCTGGCAATCCTTATTTCAAATCTGAGAATGGCATATGATATGGATATTATTCTTGGAGGAGAAGTAGGGGGATATCTTGCAGATCATATGATAACCTTAGGGAAAAAAGTAATGGAATATAATGGATTTGAGCATGATGCGAGATACCTGAAAGTTTGTTCATATAAGAGAGAAGCCTCGGCAGTTGGTGTGGCAAAACATTATTTGCAGGCTTTAATTAAAACATTATAACGATCAGAATGATGGAAAGTTAGAAAATCCAGGGAAGAAACATTTTTAATACATGTTTCTTCCCTGGACTTTTTTTGCGCAAACTGCATAAAAATTATAGCGAAATCTTGTGCAATAGGCAGAATTGAACAATAACATATTGACAAAATACATTTCCTGAACAATAATGTAATTACTTTAATAAAACATTTGATAAAAGATATTCAATAAAGGAGGAAAACATTATGTTACAGCAGGTAATGACAAACCCGGGAGAAATTATTTTCAGAGAGGTACCGGTTCCGGAAGTGAAAGATGATCAGGTACTGGTTAAGATTATGAATATTGGAATCTGTGGATCTGATATTCACGTATATCATGGAAAGCATCCATTTACAAAATACCCGGTGACTCAGGGACATGAGGTATCCGGTGAGATTGCCAAGGTCGGAAAAGATGTTACAGAATTTCATGAAGGACAGAAAGTTACGATCGAGCCACAGGTTTACTGCGGACAGTGTTATCCGTGCCGCCATGGAAAATATAACCTTTGTGAGGAACTTAAGGTTATGGGATTCCAGACAACAGGAACAGCTTCAGAATATTTTGCAGTAGATGCCTCTAAAGTAACACCGATTCCGGAAGATATGTCTTATGAAGAAGGTGCCATGATCGAGCCTCTGGCAGTTGCAGTGCATGGAGTGAAGCAGGTAGGAGATGTAAAGGGATTGAATATTGCAGTTCTTGGTGCAGGACCGATCGGTAACCTGGTTGCACAGGCGGCAAAAGGAATGGGTGCCGCAAAGGTAATGATCACAGATGTCAGCGACCTTCGTCTGGATAAGGCAAAAGAATGTGGTATTGATGTATGTGTTAATACTATGGAGAAAGACTTTGGAGAGGCAATGGTGGAAGCCTTTGGTCCTGACAAAGCAGATGTGATCTATGATTGCGCAGGAAATAATATCACAATGGGACAGGCAATTAAATACGCAAGAAAAGGAAGTATCATCGTTCTTGTTGCCGTATTTGCAGGAATGGCAACAGTAGACCTTGCAGTTGCAAATGATCACGAACTGGATATCAAGAGCACCATGATGTATCGTCATGATGATTATGTAGATGGTATAGAACTTGTAAATGAAGGAAAAGTTCATTTAAGACCATTGATTTCTAAGACATTTGCATTCAAAGATTATCTGAAAGCATATCAGTATATTGATGATAACCGCGAGACAACGATGAAAGTAATCATCAATGTGCAGGAGAAATAGGAGATCGAATCAAGAGAGAGCAGGGTTTTATCAGAAACTTTGGCTAGGAGGTAATTAATGGAAAACGAGAGCAATAATGGAAAAGTGCCTCTGATCAGCAAGATTGCATATGGTTTCGGAGATGTAGGATGTAACTTTAGCTGGATGTTTGTCAGTAACTTTTTAATGATTTTCTATACAGATGTATTTGGAATCAGTATGGCAGCAGTATCAGCATTGATGCTTTTCTCAAGATTCTGGGATGCAATCAATGATCCGATCGTAGGTGGATTAACAGATAAAACAAACACAAGATGGGGAAGATACCGTCCATGGCTGTTAGTGGCAGCACCGATTACATCAGCGCTTTTGATCCTCTCTTTCTGGGCGCACCCAGATTGGTCAAATACATCAAAAATAGTTTACATGGTAATTACATATTGTCTTCTTGTCTTAGGATACACTTGTGTAAACATTCCATATGGAACACTTTGCGGTGCTATGACACAGGATATTGATGAGCGTGCCAAGATCAACACATCTCGTTCCGTAGCAGCAATGATTGCAATCGGAATCATCAATATCGTAACAGTGCCACTGATCAGCAAACTTGGAAGCAACAGTGTAAAGAACGGTTATCTGTTTGTTGCAATTATTTACGGATGCATCTTTGCTGCATGTCATTTCTTCTGTTTTGCAAAGACAAAAGAACAGGTGACAATTCCGGAGAAAGAAAAAATCTCCATTAAAGTACAGCTGAAGGCCGTTATGCAGAACAGACCATATCTGCTTGCATTAGTTGGACAGGTGCTGTTCGGATTCACACTATATGGAAGAAATGCAGATATTTTATATTACTTTACTTATGTAGAAGGAGATGCGTCCTATTATACAACATATTCCATGTGTATTATTATTCCTTCAATTATCGGTGCAGCTTGTTTCCAGCCGGTATTCCGTAAGTTGAATAATAAAGGAAGAACAGCATCTGTTTTTGCATTACTTACAGGAATCGCTATGCTTGCAATGTTCTTCTTTAATGTAAAAGAATCTCCAATTGTATTCTATGCATTGGCAGGTATTACACAGTTCTTCTTTTCAGGATTTAACACTGCAATCTATGCGATCATTCCGGATTGTGTGGAATACGGTGAGTGGAAAACAGGACTTAGAAATGATGGATTCCAGTACGCATTTGTTTCTCTTGGAAATAAAATTGGAATGGCTATAGGAACTGCACTCCTTGCAGCACTGCTTGGTCAATACGGATATGTGGCAAATCAGGTACAGAATCCGGAAGTAATTGCAGTTATGAAACATGCATTTTCAACAATTCCCGGAATTTTGTGGATTGTCACAGCGGTTGTACTGTTCTTCTATCGTTTGAATAAAAAGCGTTACAATGAAATCGTGGAAGATCTGAAAAATGGAAAAAGAGGTTAAGAAAATATAAAAAACGTGGCCCGGTGCACTGCACCGGGCCATTATCTATATAAACTATTCGTAATTTTTGGTCGAAGTCCGGCAATCATAAAAGATCTGTCGCTAATACAATCACCGTCTTCTTTTATTTATGATACTGGAATGGTACTAGCTATCTTTTGTTGTGACCAGTAACATTCATGTTTGCTTTAGCATTCATCTGTATCAACTTGATGATGTTATTATACGGAAGAATTATGAACACCTCGTGTCACGAAAGCTAAAGAAAAGTAAAATTTATTAAGAGAATATAATTTAAAACTGAAGAAATGTTTAACCTAGATTATAGACAAAATGTCGACAATTTCTTTAAGGGAAGACTGGAAATTTTTCACGATACATGATATGATGATGTTCGAGGATTGCGGGAATTGCATAGCAATGGAGCAATCCGGTTACATCATATGATAGAAGGCAGTAAAAAAGTTACTGTTCACTCCCGTGTCAATCACTCCGCT
>OGKA01001252.1_pt1 | contig 21695 bp, 18 predicted proteins | sample 1572211 | NCBI WGS metagenome assembly OGKA01 (sample SAMEA2582125, study PRJEB24529) | metagenome | biome: Human gut stool | place: China | collected 2011 | reverse complement strand
CCGCCGCCACGATGGGGGATTCAAAGCCCGCGTTCTTGCAGGGGTTCAGGCCGGTAGTGGTGGCAGCCTTGTACCAGTGCGCGCTGCTGCCCACCATGTACACGCCGTCCAGCGCCGTATCGGTCAGTGCGATCTGGCTCTCGGTGCCGGAGGCAAGGCTCTGTCCGTAGATAATGATCTGCGCATAGTCGCAGCCTGCCACGTCCGCATAGTTCACGCAGCCCATGCGGCTGGGCGCATAGACAGGTGCTGCGGTCGCCGTACCCAGAGTGCCGGGGTCGCCCTTATCACCTTTTGGACCCTGCGGGCCGGGGTCGCCCTTATCTCCCTTGACGCCTGTGGCGGCTGCTGCAATGCCTGCTTCCATGTGATTCAGCTGGGCAGCCGTCAGGGTCTGGCCGTCCACAAAATTCTGTTTTACGTAGCTCATTTGTTCCTCCCTAAGATCATTTTTCCAAGGACCGCCTGCCCCAGCACGGCAAAAACGTTCTCCTTCGGCGGCTGCGGGTTGCCCCACAGCATCGCCAGACGGTCGCAGGCTGCCATGGCTGCGTCATTGCCCGCTGCCAGAAGCCGCAGCACTGCCAGAAGCGCCTGTTTTTCCGCGGTGGTAATACCGCCGCCTGTGCCCAGCAGCCCCACCAGCGCCTCCCACGCAGGCGTAGCCGGGGCGGGCATCGTGCCCTCTGCCGTGCCGCTGTTGGCGCATACTTTGCACCGCACATCAGCGCTGGTCACGGTACGGCTGCCGTCCGTGCCCTCAAAGGTGATGCAGCCCGCGCCGGGCACTGCCGTCACCGCCGCCGGTACGGTCAGACTTCCGTTTTCCACCAGCGTAGCCGCGCTTGCGCCGGGGGTGTGCCAGTGGGCGCACACGGTCAGCCCCTTCCACTCGCCCCGCTGCTCGATGCGCAGCCGGTAGTTGCCCCGGTTGCCCGCATACCCCAGCAGCAGCTGTCCGCCGGGCACCATTGCCGCGCCATTGCGCTCCAGCCGGATGGTCATCTCATTCATGCTGCACCATCCTTATACATACCGGTAGCCCTCCACGTTGAAGGGGTAGCTGCCGTCCGTGGTCGCCTCCTGGTTTGCCGTACTGATACTTACCGTGCCGTTCGCAGCAAAACTCACCTTCACCAGTGCTTCGCCCCTGCAGTAAATGCCGTCCCGCAGATTGTAGGTTTTGCCGCCGCCCACCATGGCCACCGCCGTACCGCCCCGCACAATGCGGGTGCTGCCATAGTCCGCAGCCGCCGCTGCGGCTACTCCGCCGGTAGTAGCGATCGTGGTACATTCCAGAGGGATCGCCATCCTTACCACAATGTAATCCACCTCGCCCGGCACAGTCAGCGTCTTGTCAGTCTTGCCCGCTGCGCCGGCGCTTGTGTAGACAAGCTTTCCGTTCATGTCCGTCACTCCTCTCAGTTGATTCAGTTTTTCTGCCAGACTAAAGCCCAGCACCGTGTCAAGGTTTTCCGCCGTTACTTCCAGTGTGCCGTCTGCGCTCACGGTCAGGCCCCGCCCCACCTTCACGCCGCCCAGCACGGCTGCGGTGGCGGGCGGCATGGTGTAGCCCATGCCGAATTTCCGGTCTGCCTCAGCCTTGGAGTAGAACCGGTCGTCCGCGCCCAGCTGCAATAGTGCGGCGGCCTTTTCCTGCGCCGACCAGCTTGCTGCCCCGGCGGCACTGGTCAGCGCCTTTTTTACGCCGTAGGGCAGCAACGCCGGGGTCAGGGGCGCATAGGCCTCGGTCATACGGTCCAGCTGCGCCGCCGTGGCGGGCACGGTGGTCAGGGTGGCATCTGCCCGCACCGCAACGCCGTACTGCCCGTCTGCCCGCACCGCGCCGGGCGTTGCCGCCGTAGGCACGGTCTCGCTGCGCACATAGGGGCGCAGGTCCGGCAGCGGGGTGGTATCAGTCTGCACCGCGCCGGTGGCGGCATCCACGCTGAGAATGCGCACCATCTCGCCAGGCAAAGGCTGCGCCGGGCTTGGCACCGCCCCCACATCCTGTGCGTTCAGCTGCACCGCGCCGCCCTTGTTGTTCACGCTCAGCACCTGCCCACCGGTGGGTGCATAGCTTTCTGCCCGCAGTGCGGCAGCCTCCGCCCGCTTTGCGCAGGCCTCGGCATCGGTACGGTCGGCCAGAATTTTGTCCGCAGTCTTTTGCGCCAGTGCCGCCTGCATGGCGGTATCTGCCGCACCGTTCTCGGCACGGCGGGCGCTTTCCGCTGCGGCGTGGGCGCTTTCCAGCACGCGCGCCACAAACTGCTCGTACACCGAGGGCGGCAGCTCCTCACTGCCGCCGTCCGTAGGCAGGGTGGCGTACACATCGTAGCTGCCGGGGCGGGTGTAGGCGGTGTAGCCGCCGCTGCCTATGGCGGCCAGCATCCACTGTCCCCGCACGCTGCCGGTCAGGCGGCGGTCCACCGTCACACTGTCGTCGGCGTCCAGCGGAATGGCGGCCAGCTGCACCCCATCGCTGCGGCGCAGATACAGCGCCAGAGTGCACCCCGCCCACGCTGCGGGCAGGATGAACTGCAGCCGGTCCACCCCCTCGGCGTTCTGTGCGCCAAGGTGCAGCCGGTGCGGCCGGGGCACAAATTCGGTGCCGCCGCACTGCTGCTCAAGGATCTCGATCTCCATGCAAAACCTCCTTTTCTGTTTGCTGTCCCGATTGTACCGCCGGGGGCGCAAAACTATCCAGTGTGTACTAAAAATGTGAAATTTTCTGTTCTTCGGCATTTTGCTAAACGGGGTTTTGGCACCGGAAATGCGGGCTTTTCTCCCCTGCCGGGACCGGGTAATTCCCCTGCAGGTTTTCCATGCAAAACCCGCGATGTGGGGCAGCTTGTTTTGGGCGCAGCGGCCGCCGCTGCGGCCTTATTCGCAGAGAAAAAAGCCGGTGCAAATGTTAAAAATTCATGAACGAATTGCCCCCAGAAAAAAGGAAAAAATCAGAAGGAAACCACCTAAAAACCAAAATATCAAAAGAAACACTGTGAAAATTGCACAAAAAATAATGTTACAAATCTAACAAAGTGCAAGACGCAAATTTGACAGATGCTTTACGGTCTGGTAAAATAGCGTTTATGCAACGAACGTTGCAGCGTTTAAATTCTATCTGGATGAAGTAAAAAGCCGTCCTGCGTACGGCACGGCATGGGCAGATGCGGCCTGTGCCGGGGCAGTTTTGTGGTCTGCCCGAAGCGGATTCCAACCTGTAATACGGTGCTCATTCTTTTTACCCGAAGAGAGCATCGTATTTGACTGTGAGACGCTTATACTCAGAGCAGCCACAGTCCGGGCGGCCGGGGTGCTAATGCAATACAGACCCGCGGCCGCGCCAAATACGACAAAGAGAGGAGTTGTCTCGTATCGCTTCCGTTAAATTGAAGAAAGCAGTTACTGCCGCAAAGCAGGCAGTATCTCCCCGTGTGCTGGCATTTTGTGTCATGGTGGTATGCCTTGTGGCTACCCTTGGCGTCACCGCTGCAAATCTGCGGCTGACCTACGTCACCGACTCCAATGGTGCACGGCAGGTCCTTCTGACCGATGCCGATGCTTCCCCCGCACAGGTCATGCACCTTTCCGGCATCCGCTCTGAGGAGGGCGATGAGGTCTACTACACCGCGTTCAGCGGCAATCTTGCCTCCCTGAACATCGAGCGCGCCTTCTCCGTCAGCATCACCGCCGACGGGCAGGAGTACCCTGTAAAGCTGGTGTTCGGCACCGTAGCCGATGCACTGGAGCGCGCCGGTATCACCCTTGAAGGGGACGACTACACCGAGCCGGCGCTGGATCACGTTGTGACCGCCGGCAGCAAGATCGTGGTCCACCGCGTGGACTACGCAGAGCGGGTGGAAACTCAGGCCATCCCCTACGACACCCAGTATGTCTACACCAGCCTGTACTTCCGCAACACCGGCCGCACCACCACCCTGCAGCACGGCGCAGCCGGTCAGCAGACCGTGACCACCCGTGACCGCTATGTGGACGGCGAGCTGGAAAACAGCACCGTTGTGGATACCACCACCGTGGAGCCCACCGACCACGTCATCAAGACATACGGCGCAGGCGCGCCGGTGTCCCCCCTGACCGGCGCTGACGGCACCACCAACGCCCCCACCTCTTATAGCAAGGTGCTTACCGGCAAGGCCACCGGCTACTATTCCCGCACCGGCAAGGGTTCTTCCGGTCTGGGGCTGGGCTACGGCACCGTGGCGGTGGACCCGGACGTGATCCCCTACGGCACCAAGCTCTACATCACCTCCACCGACGGCAATTTCGTCTACGGCTACGCCGTAGCCACCGACACCGGCATCGCCGTCCAGAAGGGGCAGATCCTTGTAGACCTGTTCTACGAGACCTACGCCGAAAGCGTCATCAACGGCGCCATTCAGGTCAACGTCTACGTTGTGGGCTGAGCCGTAAACAAAACACAATAACCACGCAAAGAGACCGCTGTACAAACTGTGCAGCGGTCTCTTTTGATGTTAAGCAGAATACTATTTTTATTTCGGGGTCGGGGAAAGTCTGCGGGCTTTCTCCGACCCCCTTTTCTGTTTTCGCAACACTTTCGCCGGAACCGTTTGACAAATGAGCAGTTTACACGATGTCGAGCTGCAAATTTTGGATGGTATGCCCACAACATACAGAGAAGTCAAGAAAATTTGTGGTAATTGTATTTGAATTTTGGACAAAAAGTCTTGCAAAAATGGTAAAAACCTTTTAATATAAAAGAGTACAAAGCTGCGGAAGCCGCTTTCGGCTTCCGCACGGGGAGGAGCAGTCTATGAAACCGACCGAAGAAAAGATTCAGAGCAATACATCGGACCTGCCGGTGTACCTGTTCAAGCAGGGCAACAACTGCGAGGCTTACCGCTACTTCGGCGCACATCTGGAAACACGGGTCGGGGAGTCCGGCGTCGTGTTCCGCGTATGGGCACCGCACGCCGCAGCCATCAGTGTTGTGGGCGACTTCAACAGCTGGAAGCCCGGCAGCCATCCCATGCGCAAGGTGGATGGCGATTCCGTGTGGGAATTGTTCATTCCCGGCATGAAGGAATACGATGTTTATAAATATTGCGTAACCACCCGTGCAGGCGACCTTGTCTACAAGGCCGATCCTTACGCCTTCCACGCCGAGACCCGGCCGTCCAACGGCAGCAAGGTCTACGATCTGTCCGGCTTTGCATGGCACGACGCCGCATGGCAGACCGCGCAGAAAAAGGCGGACGTGATCAACGGCCCAATGAATATCTACGAGATGCACGCCGGCAGCTGGAAGATGAAGGAGGGCGGCAAGCCCTACAACTACTCCGAGCTGGCGGACGAGCTGATCCCGTACATCAAGGATATGGGCTACACCCATGTAGAGCTGCTGCCGGTGATGGAATATCCGTTTGACGGCAGCTGGGGCTATCAGGTCACCGGCTATTTTGCACCCACCAGCCGCTACGGCACCCCCAAGGATTTTATGGCCTTTGTGGATAAGATGCACGCCGCCGGCATTGGCGTCATCATGGACTGGGTGCCCGCCCACTTCCCCAAGGATCAGTTTGGCCTGTACAATTTTGACGGCGAAGCCTGCTACGAGGACCCCAACCCCAAGCGCGGCGAGCATAAGGAGTGGGGCACCATGGTGTTCGACTTCGGCCGCAACGAGGTGCAGAGCTTCCTCATTTCCAGCGCACTGTACTGGCTGGAGCAGTACCACATCGATGGTCTGCGCGTGGATGCCGTGGCCTCCATGCTGTATCTGGATTACAACCGCAAGCAGGGCGAATGGGAGCCCAATAAGGACGGCGGCAAGGAGAACCTTGAAGCCATCGCCTTCCTGCGCAAGCTGAACAACACCGTGCTGGGCCGTCACCCCCACAAGTACATGATCGCCGAGGAGTCCACTGCGTGGCCCATGGTCACAAAGCCCGCTTCGGACGGCGGTCTGGGCTTCAACTTCAAGTGGAACATGGGCTGGATGAACGATATGCTCAGCTACATGAAGACCGACCCGCTGTTCCGCTCCGGCAACCACAACAAGGTGACCTTCAGCTTCTTCTACGCTTTCAGCGAGAACTTTGTGCTGCCCATCAGCCACGATGAGGTCGTGCACGGCAAGGGCAGCCTGCTGAACAAGATGCCCGGCGAGTATGACGACAAGTTTGCCAATCTGCGCACCTTCTTCGGCTATATGATGGCACACCCGGGCAAGAAGCTGCTGTTCATGGGACAGGAGTTCGGTCAGTTTGCCGAGTGGAACGAGGCAAAGCAGCTGGACTGGATGCTGCTGGACTACGACAAGCACGCCGAGTTGCAGAACTACGTCCGCACCCTGAACGCCTTCTATAAAGAGCACCCCGCCCTCTGGCAGATCGATTACAGCTGGGAGGGCTTCCAGTGGATCGTACCGGACGACTCGCAGCAGAGCGTCATCGCCTTCCTGCGCAAGGACGCCGCAGACAAGCAGATCCTTGTCATCTGCAATTTCAACCCCGTCCTGCGCGAGGGCTACACCCTCGGTGCGCCGGTGTCCGGCACCTATAAAGAGATCCTGAACAGTGACGATGCCGCTTTCGGCGGCTCCGGCACCGTGCACAACAAGCCGGTGCGTACCCACAAAAAGCCGCAGCACGGCTTTGAGCAGAGCATCACCGTCACCCTGCCGCCCATGAGCACTTTGTACTTTGAGGTGCCCACAAAGCGCACCCGCAAGGCAGCAGAGGACAGCGCGGACAAGCCGGCAAAAAAGACCGCCAAAAAATCCACAGTCAAAGACACCGTGGAAAAGGCGGTAAAAAAGACGACCCGCAAGGCCAAGGCTGAGCCGGACGCCGACAAGCCGGTAAAAAAGACCCGCACCACCAAGGCCAAGGCCGCCGAAACGGCGGATGAAAAACCGGAAAAAGCAAAAAAGACCGCTTCCAAGTCCAAAGCAAAACCCGAGGCCGCAGCGGACAAGCCGGTAAAGAAAACCGCCGCCAAGGCAAAGACTGCGGCAAAAGCAAAGCCTGAGACCGAAGCAGAAACCAAACCCGCAAAGCGCACCCGCAAAGCAAAAGCACCCAAGGAATAAGGATGCCCACACGGATGCACGCACGAACATTCTGAACTGTTGACTATCATTTCCAAAAAGGAAATGCTAAAGGGGAGAATAAAGCTATGGCAAAAGAAATCGTGGCAATGATCCTTGCCGGTGGACGTGGCTCGCGCTTATACGCGCTGACACAAAAGACGGCAAAACCTGCGGTGTCCTTCGGCGGTAAGTACCGCATCGTGGACTTCCCGCTGTCCAACTGCGTCAACTCCGATATCGACACCGTTGGTATCGCAACGCAGTACCAGCCCCAGAAGCTGAACGAGTACATCGGTAACGGTCAGCCTTGGGATCTGGACCGTCTGCACGGCGGTGTGCACACCCTGCCCCCTTACGAGCAGGCAAACGGCACCGACTGGTACAAGGGCACCGCAAACGCCATCTACCAGAACATCGGCTTCATCGACAGCTATAATCCCGAATACGTCATTATCCTGTCCGGCGACCAGATCTGCAAGCAGGACTACGCCGACTTCCTGCGCTTCCACAAGGAAAAGGGCGCAGAGTTTTCTGTGGCCGTTATGGAAGTGGACTGGAAGGAAGCTTCCCGCTTCGGCCTGATGGTGGCGGACGAGACCGACCGCATCACCGAGTTCCAGGAGAAGCCCCCGGTACCCAAGTCTAATCTGGCCTCCATGGGCATCTACATCTTCAACTGGGATGTGCTCAAGAAGTATCTGATCGAGGACGAGGCTGACCCCAACTCCAAGAACGACTTCGGCATGAACATCATCCCCGCCCTGCTGCGTGACGGCCGCAAGATGTACGCCTACCGCTTTGCCGGTTACTGGCGTGACGTGGGCACCATCGACAGCCTGTGGGAAGCTAACATGGAAGTGCTGGACCCCGAGAACTCCGGCATCGATATCTTTGATAAGACTTGGAAAATTTACAGCCGCAACCCCGTGCTGCCCGCCCAGAAGATCGGCGAGCGCGCCGTTGTGCAGGACTCCCTCATCACCGAGGGCTGCAAGATCTACGGCAACGTCAAGCACTCTGTGCTGAGCGCAGGCGTTGTTGTGGAAGAGGGCGCTACCGTTGAGGACGCCGTGCTGATGGACGGTGTCGTGGTCAAGGCAGGTGCCGTGGTCAAGCGCTGCATCCTTGCTGAGGACGTTGTTGTGGGCGCAGGTGCAAAGGTCGGCGGCGAGGGCGCTATTGCCCACGTTGGCACCGGTCTGACCATCGGCGCAGGCGCTACCGTCAAGGAGGGCGCAAAAGTGTTTGAATCCGTCAAGGAGGGTGTGGAAGTATGCTGAGACAGAACACCAATGCGTTGGGTATCATTTTCCCCAACAGCTATGACAATACCGTTCCCGAGCTGGTGACCGAGCGCGCAATGGCCTCGATTCCCTTTGCGGGCCGTTACCGCATGGTAGACTTTGTGCTGTCCAGCATGGCCAACTGCGGCATTTCCAACGTTTCCATCGTGGTGCGTAAGAACTACCACTCCCTGATGGATCATCTGGGCACCGGCCGCGAGTGGGATATGGCCCGCCGTCACGGCGGCCTGAACATCGTGCCTCCCTTTGCAGAAAAGGGCGTGCGCATCTACTCCGGCCGTGTGGAGGCGCTGGGCTCCATTCTGAGCTTCCTCGAGCACCAGAAAGAGAAGTATGTGGTCATGAGCGATGCCAACATCGCTGTCAACTACGACTTCAACGCCCTGCTGGCTGCCCATCAGGCCAGCGGTGCCGACGTGACTGTGGCCTATCAAAAGACCGAGATCCCCGAGGGCCGCAAGAACGACAACTACACCCTGACCATTGATTCCGATGGCCGCGTGACCGAGCTGCTGTTCAACGACTACCGCTCCGGCGTGCAGAATCTGGATCTGAACATCTATGTGCTGGAGCGCGAGACCCTGATCAAGCTGGTCAAGGACGCCACCGCCCGCGGCCTGATCTACTTCGAGCGCGACATTCTGGCGCACAACGTCAACATCCTGAACATCCATGCGCTGGAGTACACCGGCTATGTAGCTCATATCTGCGACATGAAGAGCTATTTTGACGAGAACCTGAAGCTGATCGATGACCGCAATCTGGAAGCGCTGTTCCCCAAGGGCAGCCCCATCTACACCAAGATCCGTGATGATAACCCCACCCGTTACGTCACCGGTTCCAAGGTCGTGGATTCCATTCTGGCCGACGGCTGCGTCATTGAGGGCACCGTGGAGAACTGCGTGCTCTTCCGCGGCGTCAAGGTCAAGAAGGGTGCTGTGGTCAAGAACTGTGTCCTGATGCAGGATACCGTGGTCGAGCCCAACGTGGAGCTGGACTGCGTTGTCACTGATAAGAACGTGAAGATCACCGCCGGCAAAAAGCTGTCCGGCACCGAGAGCTTCCCGGTCTACGTTCAGAAGAATCACACCGTCTGATCGATGCAATATCCATAGGGGCGGCTTCCTCCCCGGTAGCCCCTCTTGAGAGGGGCGGGGGCACCTGTGTGCCCCCGCCTGCTCTTTTGTATGCAAGGTTCGCGCCGCTTTTCATGGCGGCGGGGAGCGCGAACATCTGCCTGTATCATGGAAGGAGCGAATCCTATGAAGATCCTGTATGCTGCTTCGGAAGCCAATCCCTTTGCCAAATCCGGCGGTCTGGCCGATGTGGCAGGTGCCCTGCCCAAAGCGCTGGTCAAGGACGGCGTGGACGCCCGCGTCATCATGCCCCTGTACGGCGATTTGAAGTACCGCGATAAGCTGGAATACGTTACCAACTACTCCGTGCCTGTGGGCTGGCGCAGCCAGTACTGCGGCCTGTTCAAGGCCGATGTGGACGGCGTGACCTACTACTTCCTGGACAACGAGTATTACTTCAAGCGCCGCGGTCTGTACGGCTTCTACGATGACGGCGAGCGCTTCGCCTTCTTCTCCCGCGCCGTGCTGGAGACTTTGTTCTACATCGACTTCACCCCCGATATCATCAACTGCAACGACTGGCAGACCGCTCTGGTGCCGGTGTACCTGAACCTGTACTATCGTCATCTGGACAAGTTCAACCGCATCAAGACCGTGTTCACCATCCACAACATTGCCTATCAGGGCAAGTACGGCACCGATATTCTGGAGGACACCTGCGGCATCGGCCACCGGGACCAGCATATCGTGGAGTACGACGGCTGCGCCAACTTTATGAAGGGCGCTTTCGAGACCGCCGACAAGATCACCACCGTCAGCCCCACCTACGCACAGGAGATTTTGGACCCGTGGTTCAGCTACGGTCTGGACGCTCTGCTGCGTGAGAAGCAGTACAAGCTGTGCGGCATCCTGAACGGCATCGACATGGACGCCAACGACCCCGCTACCGACAAGAACATCCCCTTTAATTACAGCATCAAGACCTTTGAGACCGGCAAGGCCAAGTGCAAGGAAGCTTTGCAGGACAGGTTCGGTCTGCATAAAGACGGCAGCCCCGTCTTTGGCATGGTCAGCCGCATGGTGGGCATGAAGGGCTTTGATCTGGTGCAGAGCATCGCTGACGGTCTGGTGGACCGCGGCATCCAGCTGGTCATTCTGGGCAGCGGCGAGAGCCAGTACGAGAACTTCTTCTCCGACCTGTGCGGCCGTCATCCGGGCCGCGTAGGCACCTACATCGGCTTCGAGCCCACCCTGTCGCAGGAAATCTATGCCGGCGCAGATGCCTTCATCATGCCGTCCAAGAGCGAGCCCTGCGGTCTGGCACAGATGGTGGCCTGCCGCTACGGTACGCCTCCCATCGTTCGTGAGACCGGCGGTCTGCGCGACTCCATCCACGACAGCACCATGGGTGACGGCAACGGCTTTACCTTTGCCGGTTACAACGCCCACGAACTGTATGTGGCCTGCTGCAACGCACAGGATGCCTACAACAACAAGGAAAACTGGAAGAACCTCGTGCGTCACTGCATGGAGTGCGATTTCAGCTGGGACGTTTCTGCCAAGAGCTACGAGGGTCTGTACAACGAGACCGCAAACCTCTGGTAAGCGCCTAAATCCCAAAGTACCCGCCGGGGCTGCTGCACAAAACGTGCGGCAGCCCCTTTTGCGTGGGACGATTTAAAATGGCTTCCGCTATCGGGTTGCGGCACCCAGCATCCGCATCGTGCCTTGGGTGGCACTCGCGTCTTGCTGGCCGCTGCCCCAACAACTCCTCCCTGTTTCCGCCGCTGGCGGCGGTCGTCGTCGTTGCACTCCGGCCATATTCAGTGGAAAAATTATTTTTATTTGTAGTTTTGAAACGCCTGCGGGCGTTTCAAAACTACTTTTTCACGGGAGGGGTCGTAAAGGCAAACGACAGCTGCTGTTTCCCGCCGCGTCCCTTCTCTGTGAAAAGGGAATTTCGGAGCGTCCGCAGACGCTCCGAAATTCCGAAACTATAAATGATCCTTCCTTAAACTATGCGCAGAGCAACGCGGAGCGCATTTAAAATCGTTCCCCCGCCGGGAAGCCGGCCTATCACCGTTTTTTACACTCTGCACAAACTTTTCTGCAAAGTTTGTGCAATGATGCAATCATCGGCGCACAATGTGTGTTATAGGTGCACATTTATGGAATCAGTCTTAACAAACTATGAAATTTTACTATATTTCGGTGGAGAATTGATTGCAATATCCGACGCTTTGAAGTATACTGAGGGCATAGACTTTTTGGCTGCCTGTCCGTCTCTGGCATTTTTTCCAAATGCTGGAATGCGGGCGGCACCCGCAGAAAGGAGCGGCGCAGAACTTGAAAGGCTGGTACAAGGCTTTGGAAGATCTGGTCTGGCTGACCCAGCTAGGGCTGAATATGCTGCTGCCGCTGGTGCTCTGCCTTGCCGGATGCTGGTGGGCCGTGGAGCACTGGGGCTGGCCGGAATGGCTTTTTTTGCCCGCTGTGGGGCTGGGGCTTGCCGCCGGGGCGCAGAACTTCTGGGTGTTCTGCAAGGAACGGCTGGAGCGCTCCAAACACGAAAAAAATCATCGGGTGGGCTTCAATTCCCACCAGTAATGGAGGTTCGTTTTTATGAAATTGCAGCCGGAATCCAAAAAGGAACTGCTGCGCATCGCCTGCGGCGTGTCTCTGTGCACCGCCGTGATGTGGGTAGTGTTTGCAGCGCTGCATCTGGTGGGCTGGGTGGTCTTTGACTACCGGGTGCTGCTGGGCGGCATCATCGGCGCGCTGGTGGCTATCGGCAACTTTGCCGGCATCTGCTTCGTGGTGCAGAAGGTCATTGACGAGCCGGACGAAAAAAAGCGTAAAGCGCAGCTACAGATATCCTATAATACAAGGATGCTGCTGCAGGCGCTGTGGATCATCATAGCCATTGCGGCTCCCTGTTTCCAAGCGTTTGCAGGCGTTCTGCCGCTGCTGTTCCCCAGAGTTACGATCTATTATCTCCAGATAACCGGGAAGTACAAGCCGCTCACACCCCCGCAGGAGCCGGTGGACATCGCTGTGGAAGATGACCCCGCCCCTGCTGAAGCGTCTGCGGTGCAGCCCCGTGACGAAGGGGGTGAACAAGAATAAATGGAACTGAACGGCGCAAAGATCCTGTATACCATCCACACCAATATCCCCCTGCTGGGTGATTTTAAAATTACCCAGACCTTGGTAAGCACTTGGATCGTCATGGCGCTGCTCTCGGGTTTTGCCATCTGGCTGGGGCACGACCTCAAGCTGGAAAATGTGTCCAAACGACAGGCCGCAGCCGAGTTCATCGTAACGCGGCTGGAGCAGTTCGTGCACGACAACATGGGCTTCCACTTCGATCAGTATATCCCCCTGGTCGGTGCTATTTTTGCACTGAGCATCGGGTGCAACCTGATCAGCGTTGTCGGCCTGTGGAGCCCCACGGCCGACCTGAACACCGAGGCAGCGTGGGCCATCGTGGTGTTTGTTCTGATCATGTACTACAAGATCAAAACGAACGGCATTCTGGCCTACCTCAAGGGTCTGCTCGATCCGATCTTTATCATGGCACCCATCAATGTGCTGTCAGAGATCTCTACCCCTGTCAGCATGGCGTTCCGTCACTTCGGCAACATCCTGTCCGGTACGGTCATCTCCACACTGCTGTACTGGGCACTGGCAAGCCTGAGCCACGTCATCTTTGGCTGGCTGCCGGGCTTCCTGAGTCAGATCCAGCTGTTCCAGATCGGCATCCCGGCCTTTACCGGTTTGTATTTCGACTGGTTCGGCGGCTGCATTCAGGCGTTCATCTTCTGTACCCTGACCACAATCTTCATCAAACGTGCTGCCGGTGAGGACTAAGGCCTTCCGGCATCCCCCAAAACACAAACACATTTTAGGAGGACAAATCTTATGACTGATTTCCAGTATCTGGCTCGTGGTATCGCTCTGGCAGGCTGCGGCATCGGCGCAGGCTGCGCACTGATCGCAGGTATCGGCCCCGGTATCGGCGAAGGCAACGCTGCTGCTGCTGCCTGTGAGGCCGTTGGCCGTCAGCCGGAGTGCAAGAGCGATGTTACCAGCACCCTGATCCTCGGTGTCGCCCTTTCCGAGACCACCGGTATCTACGGCTTTGTTACCGGCCTGCTGCTGATCTTCTTGGCTCCCGGTATGTTCATGAAGTATCTGGCATAAGCCTCCCGATCCGAAAAAATAACGAAAGGAGACGCTTATGGAACTGTATCAGGCGTTGATCACGCTGGATGGCTGGACCTTTCTGGCCCAGATCTGCAACCTGATGATCCAGCTGGTGATCTTCAAAAAGCTGCTGCTGAACCCGGTCAAAAAAGTCATCGCCGAGCGCAAGGCCAAGGCGGACAGCCAGATCGCGGACGCCGAAAAGCTGCGCACTGAGGCCGAGGCCATGAAGGCGGAGTACGAGCAGAACCTGCAGAACGCCCGCACCGAGGCCAACCAGATCGTAGCTACGGCGCAAAAGACCGCCACCGCCCGCTCGGAAGAGATCGTGGGCGAGGCCCGCGCACAGGCCGCTGCGCTGAAGCAGAAGGCTGAGGCCGACATTGCGCAGGAGCGCAAGAAGGCCGTGAACGAGGTCAAGGACGAGATCGGCGGCATCGCCATGGAGATCGCATCCAAGGTGGTGGAGCGCGAGATCAGCGAGAAGGATCACAAGGACCTGATCGACGAATTTATCAAAAACGTGGGTGAAGCATCATGACCGAAACTGCAAAGATGTACGGCGGCAGTCTGTACGATCTGGCGGCAGAGGAAGGGCTGGAGACCCGCATTCTGGGCGAGCTTGACGAGGTGCAAAAGCTTCTGAAGCAAAACCCGGACTATCTGCGGCTGCTCAGCACCCCCAGCATCCCCAAAAAGGAGCGCTGCGGCCTGCTGGACGAAGCCCTGCGCGGGCAGGTCCACCTCTATGTGCTGAACTTTTTAAAGATCCTGTGCGAGAAGGGCACCCTGCGGGAGCTGTCCGGCTGCGCACGGGCTTACCGCATCCGCTACAATCAGGCGCACGGCATTCTGGAAGCCACAGCCATCTCGGCTGTTCCGCTTACCGAGCAGCAGCGCGCGGCGCTGCACACCAAGCTGGAAAGCCTGACCGGCAAGACCATCGACCTTAAAACCAAGGTGGAAGCCAAGGTGCTGGGCGGTATCCGGCTGGATATCGAGGGCACCGAGCTGGACGGCACCGTCCAGAACCGTCTTGCCTCCCTGCGCCGGGATATTGCGGCGGTCACTTTGTAACTTTTCCCCTGCCCTTTGCAAACGGGGCAGAGCACAGAACGAATTTCCACCCGAAATGACTATTATGAATTGAGTGGTGAACAAACAAAGATGCAACTGAAACCTGAAGAGATCTCCAAGATCATCCGTGCGCAGATCAAGCATTACGAAAATGCCATCGAGCAGAGCGAGACCGGCACGGTCATTATGGTGGGCGACGGCATCGCCCGGGCCAGCGGTCTGGAAAAGTGCATGGCAGGCGAGCTGCTCCAGTTTGACAACGGCGAATACGGTATGGCCCAGAACCTTGAGGAAAATACCGTTTCCATCGTGCTGCTGGGCTCGGATGCCGGCATCAAAGAAGGCAGCATCGTCAAGCGCACCGGCAAGGTGGTTTCCGTGCCGGTGGGCGATGCCATGATCGGCCGCGTGGTCAACGCACTGGGTCAGCCTATCGACGGCGCCGGCCCCATCGAGACCACCGAGTACCGCGCCATTGAGAGCCGCGCCCCCGGCATCATCGAGCGCCAGCCCGTCAAGGAGCCGCTGCAGACCGGTATCAAGGCCATCGACTCCATGATCCCCATCGGACGCGGTCAGCGTGAACTGATCATCGGTGACCGCCAGACCGGTAAGACCACCATCGCCTCCGATACCATCATCAACCAGAAGGGCAAGGACGTCATCTGCATTTACGTTGCCATCGGTCAGAAGCGCTCTACCGTGGCAAACCTTGTGCAGAGCCTGACCGAAGCCGGTGCCATGGGCTACACCATCGTGGTGTCCGCTACCGCATCCGAGCTGTCTCCCCTGCAGTATATCGCCCCTTACTCCGGCTGCGCCATGGGCGAATACTTCATGCAGCAGGGCAAGCACGTCCTCATCATCTACGATGACCTTTCTAAGCACGCTGTGGCTTACCGTGCCCTGTCGCTGCTGATCCGCCGTCCCCCGGGACGCGAGGCTTACCCCGGCGATGTTTTCTATCTGCACTCCCGTCTGCTGGAGCGCGCTGCCAAGCTTTCCAACGAGCTGGGCGGCGGCAGCCTGACGGCTCTGCCTATCATCGAGACGCAGGCGGGCGACGTTTCCGCCTACATCCCCACCAACGTTATCTCCATCACTGATGGTCAGATCTTCCTGGAGACCGAGCTGTTCCACTCCGGCGTTATGCCGGCAGTCAACCCCGGTATCTCGGTGTCCCGTGTCGGCGGCAACGCCCAGATCAAGGCCATGAAGAAGGTGGCAGGCACCCTGAAGCTGATCTACTCCCAGTACCGCGAGCTGCAGTCCTTTGCACAGTTCGGCTCTGATCTGGACGCCGACACCAAGGCGCGTCTGGCACAGGGCGAACGCATCGTGGAGGTGCTCAAACAGAACCGCTCCGCACCCGTGCCTGTGGAAAAGCAGGTCGCCATCCTGTACGCCACCATCCACGATTATCTTGTCAACGTCAAGGTGCCGGATGTGGCAGAGTACGAGAAGAGCCTTTACGAGTATCTGGACAACGATGCCGCCGGGGCTGCCGTGATGGACACCATCCGCACCACCGGCAATCTGGATAAGGACACCGAGGAGCAGCTCAAAGCCGTGCTGACCCGGTACACCGAAAGCTTTGTCAAGGCGCATTAAAGGGAAGGAGGCGTAACGCATGGCTGGTTCCATGAAGGACATCAAGCTGCGCATCAAAAGCGTAGAGAGCACCATGCAGATCACCAAGGCCATGGAGCTGGTGGCTTCCTCCAAAATGCGCCGTGCCAAGGAGCGGGTCGAGCACAGCCGACCCTATTTTGAAACGCTGTACAAGACCCTGACCGAGATCGCGGCAGCGGACCCCCGGGCCCGCAACCCCTACCTGCGCCGCAGCGAGATCAAGCGTACGCTGCTGGTGGTCATTGCCGGTGACCGCGGCCTTGCCGGCGGTTACAACGCCAATGTGCTCAAGCTGGCTGCACAGGAAAGCGGCAATGTGGAGGTGCTGCCCATCGGCAAGCGCTCGGCAGAATATTTTGCCCACCACGAAGCCGAACTGTTCACGCAGGAGGTGCTGCTGGCCGCCGATGTATCGGTGGGACAGTGCTTCCAGCTGGCGCGCCAGATCACCGAAGGGTACCGCAAGGGCGAGTTTGACGCTGTAAAGCTCTGCTACACCCGATTCGATTCCATGATGACCCAGACGGCTGTTTCCATCGAGGTGCTGCCGCTGGCTATGGAGCCCACCGAGCAGCAGAAGGCGGAGGCGCGCCGCAGTCAGATCCTGTACAAGCCCAGCAGCGAGGAAGTATTCAGCGCGATCATCCCGGAGTATGTGGCGGGTGTCGTCTACGGTGCTGTGTGCGAGAGCGTGGCCAGCGAACTGGCTGCCCGCCGCACCGCCATGGACGCTGCCACCAAGAACGCCGGCGAGATGATCGACCATCTCAACCTGTATTATAACCGTGCCCGTCAGGCTGCCATCACGCAGGAGATCACCGAGATCGTGGCCGGCGCGGAGAACTAAAACCCTCTCAGCCGCCTGACGGCGGCAGCTCCCCCAAAGGGGGAGCTTGAGCGGAAAAACCTATCAAGAAGGAGTTGTAGCCTATGTCCGAAAAACATATCGGCAAGGTGATCCAGGTCATTGGCCCGGTGCTGGACATCCAGTTCAAGGATGGCGAGCTGCCGGAGCTGCTCAACGCCATTGAGATCGACAACCACGGCCAGAAGCTGGTGGTGGAGGTCGCTCAGCTGACCGGCGACAATGTGGCACGCTGCATTGCCATGAGCAGCACCGATGGTCTGGTGCGCGGCACAGATGCCGTGGACACCGGCGAGTCCATCAAGGTGCCCGTAGGCGACCAGTGTCTGGGGCGCGTGTTCAACCTGCTGGGCGAGCCTGTGGATAACAAGCCCGCCCCCACCCCGGATGCCTACTGGCCCATCCACCGTCCCGCTCCCAGCTACGAGGAGCAGCAGTCCACCACCGAGATCCTTGAGACCGGCATCAAGGTGGTTGACCTGATCTGCCCCTACGCCAAGGGCGGCAAGATCGGCCTGTTCGGCGGCGCCGGTGTCGGCAAGACCGTTCTGATCCAGGAGCTGATCTATAACATCGCCACCGAGCACAACGGTTACTCGGTATTTACCGGCGTTGGCGAGCGCACCCGTGAGGGCAACGACCTGTACGGCGAAATGACCGAGAGCGGCGTTATCAACAAGACCGCGCTGGTCTACGGCCAGATGAACGAGCCCCCGGGAGCCCGTATGCGCGTGGCACTGTCCGGCCTGACCATGGCGGAGTACTTCCGCGATGTGAAGAATCAGGACGTGCTGCTGTTCATTGATAACATCTTCCGCTTCACGCAGGCCGGTTCCGAGGTGTCCGCACTGCTGGGCCGTATGCCCTCTGCCGTTGGCTACCAGCCCACGCTGGCCACCGAGATGGGCGCCCTGCAGGAGCGCATCACCTCCACCCGCAAGGGCTCTATCACCTCGGTGCAGGCCGTCTACGTTCCCGCCGACGACCTGACCGACCCCGCCCCTGCCACCACCTTTACCCATCTGGATGCCACCACGGTTCTGAGCCGTGACATTGCATCGCAGGGCATCTACCCCGCTGTGGACCCGCTGGACTCCACCAGCCGCATCCTCAGCCCGGAGGTCGTGGGTCAGGAGCACTACGAGATCGCCCGCGCCGTCCAGAAGGTGCTGCAGCGCTACAAGGAACTGCAGGACATCATTGCCATCATGGGCATGGACGAACTGAGCGAGGAGGACAAGCGTACCGTCAGCCGCGCCCGCAAGGTGCAGCGCTTCCTGAGCCAGAGCTTCCATGTGGCAGAGCAGTTCACCGGTATGCCCGGCCAGTATGTGCCGCTGAAGGAGACCCTGCGGGGCTTCAAGATGATCCTGAGCGGCGAGTGCGATGAGCTGCCCGAGAGCGCTTTCCTGTTCGCGGGCACCATCGACGACGTGTTCGCAAAAGCGAAGAAGGGGTAAGCCATGACGACCTTTCATCTGACGGTGGTCACGCCGGACGGCTGCGCCTTTGAAGGTCAGGCCGAGCGCATCGTCTGCCGCGCCATCGACGGCGATATCGCCATTCTGGCAAAGCACGGCGATTACTGCACGGCACTGGGCATGGGCGAGGCGCACATTGTGGATGCCGACGGTCAGCGCCGCCGCGCAGCCTGCATGGGCGGCCTGCTCAGCGTGCTGGACGGGGACGTGCGTCTGGTGGCTACCACTTGGGAATGGGCCGAGGACATCGATCAGGCGCGTGCGGAGGCTTCCAAGAAGCGCGCCGAGGAGATCCTTGCCCGCAAGAACCTGAACGACCGTGAGTACGAGATGGCACAGGCGCGCCTGAAACGCGCGCTGGTGCGCACCTCTGTCCATTAAACCTGTATGCAAAAAGGCACCCGCAGCCGGATGGCTGCGGGTGCCTTTTTAAATTTATCTTACCCCCGGTTCGCTTTCTCGATCAGGGTGCGGATGTGGTGCGCCAGCATCTCCACAGCGGTGCTGTTCTCGCCGCCGTTGGGCACAATGATGTCCGCATTGCGCTTGCTGGGCTCTACAAAGGCCTCGTGCATCGGCTTGACCGTGGTAAGGTACTGGTCAATCACGCTGTCCAGGCTGCGCCCCCGCTCCTTTACGTCCAGCAGAATGCGCCGTAGGATGCGCTCGTCCGCGTCCGTGTCCACGAAGATCTTGTAGTCGAACAGGGCGCACAGCTCCGGCTCTACAAAGGGCAGAATGCCCTCCACGATCAGCACCGGGGCGGGCTCGATGTGCTGCACCTCGTTGCTGCGGTTATGGTTGGAGTAGTCGTACACCGGGCAGTCGATGGCGCGGCCTGCCTTCAACTCCTGCAAGTGGTAGATGAGCAGGGCGTTGTCGAAGGCGTCCGGGTGGTCGTAGTTCAGCTTGCAGCGCTCTTCAAAGGGCAGTTCGTCGTGGCGCTTGTAGTAGCTGTCGTGGGAGATCAAGCGCACCTCGTCCTCCTCAAAGCGCTCCTTCAGCCGCAGTGCAAGGGTGGTCTTGCCGCTGCCAGAGCCGCCCGCGATGCCAATGATCAGGTTGTTCATGATGCAAACTCCTTCTGCACAAAATCTGCCGGTTTCTGTGGAAAAATCGGCAGAAATGGATTATAATAGATTTGTATATATTCTGCTGCCCCGGGGCTGTTGCCGCCCGGCAGCAGTTCTTCCCTTTTATCATAGCACAAAATGTGTCGTTTGGACAGGGCTTGCAGGCCACCCGTCGGCACATTCACAAAAAAGGACGGTCAAAATGTCAAAAGAAACATTGCAGAACACCATGAAAAGCAAGGTTCGGATCTTTGAGGACGGCGGCATCCGCCTGCTCCGCAAAGGCCAGAAAGGGCTCATCCACGCCATCTTCAGCCGCTTCGGGCTGGTGCTGGTGCTGCTGGTGCTGCAATTCGGGGCGCTGTTCAGCCTGATGCGCTGGTTCAGTAACCTGCTACCCCACTACTTGGGCGGCACCTTGCTGGTCACGGCAGCCATGATGGTCTACCTGCTCAATCAGGACATGAACAACAGTGTGCGCATCCCGTGGCTGGTGGTCACGGCGCTGGCCCCGGTGCTGGGCGTGCTGCTGTTCTGCTACACCAAGGAGGATGTCGGTCACCGGATGCTCAAAAAGCGCTTGCTGGAGCTGGAGGGACAGACCCGCGGCCAGCTGGCGCAGGACAAAAAGGCGAGCACGGCGCTGGACGCAGACTGCCCCGGCGCGGCCTCTCTGGCGCAGTATCTGCGCGGACGGGGCGGTGGCTTCCCGGTATACGAAAACACGCAGGTGACCTATTTCCCCAGCGGAGAGGCCAAGTTTGCCGCGCTGCTGCCCCAGCTGGAAAGCGCCACCCAGTACATTTTTCTGGAATACTTCATCATTGACGAAGGGTTGATGTGGGGGCGCATTCTGGAAATTCTGGCACGCAAGGCCGCGCAGGGCGTGGATGTGCGGGTAATGTATGACGGCACCTGCGAGTTCTCCACCCTGCCCCGGGACTACCCCAGACGGCTGGAGGCGCTGGGTATCCGCTGCAAGGTGTTTGCGCCGGTCACGCCCTTTGTTTCCACCCACTACAACTACCGCGACCACCGCAAGATTCTGGTCGTAGATGGCCGCGTGGGCTTTACCGGCGGCGTGAATCTGGCCGATGAGTACATCAACCACATTGAAAAATATGGCCGCTGGAAGGACGCCGCTGTCATGCTGAAAGGCGAGGGCGTGCGCACCATGACCGCCCTGTTTTTGCAGATGTGGAGCATCCAGCGCGAGCCGGAGTTTGCGCAGTTCCTCACCCACCCCCTCCCGGAAACGCAGGCAAAGGGCTTTGTCATCCCCTACGGGGACTGCCCGCTGGACGGCGAGCGTGTAGGCGAGATGGTGTATATCGACCTGCTCAACCGCGCCCGGCACAGCGTACATATCATCACGCCCTACCTCATTCTGGACGGCGAGCTGGAGACCGCTCTGCGCTTTGCCGCCGAGCGCGGCGTGGATGTGCACCTGATCCTGCCCGGCAAGCCGGACAAGTGGTTTGCTTATGCGCTGGCTAAGACCCATTACCTGCCGCTGCTGTCCTCCGGTGTGAAGATCAGCGAGTGGACCCCCGGCTTCACCCACGCCAAGGTGATGATCATGGACGGGCAGGAGGCCGTTGTGGGCACCATCAATCTGGACTACCGCAGCCTGTACCACCATTTTGAAAACGCCGTCTGGATGCGCGGCGTGGACTGCCTGCCCCGCATCGAAGCAGATTTTCAGGATACGCTGGCGCAGTGCCGCACGGTGGAACCCACCCGCCAGAGCATCTGGCAGGGTAAAAAGCTGCTGCATCTGGTGGGCATAGTGCTCAAGTTCATCGCCCCGCTGATCTAAACGAAAAACGCCCCGGAAACGCTGTCAAACGTTGATATGTACCCCCAATTCTGGACACCCAGGATTGGGGGTATTTTCATGAGGTAC
>OGKA01001246.1_pt1 | contig 21812 bp, 20 predicted proteins | sample 1572211 | NCBI WGS metagenome assembly OGKA01 (sample SAMEA2582125, study PRJEB24529) | metagenome | biome: Human gut stool | place: China | collected 2011 | reverse complement strand
ATTCATGATGCGGAAACGGCGGAACGGATTCTGGCACAGGGTCTCTGTGATTTCTCCGGTAGAGATATTAAAACAGCAAAAAAATATGATTTAGACTGCGTAAATACAGAGTAGAAAATAAATGTGCAAAATAAAGTAAACAATGCTTTAAAGGTTTTTCTGCCGTCAATCAAATAAAATGTTGTAAAAAAAGAAATGGCAAGAGGAGCAAAAAATGCAAGGCAGGAGGATAAATTTTTAAATGAAATAATTTCGTTGTTCGTTTTAAACGCAAGAAAATCAAAAAATGCTTTAAATGCAAAAATAATTGAAGTTATTCCCAACGAGATAAGCATTGCATTTTTAAGCTTATTAAAATAATTATAAATGTTCATACATCTATTATTACCAAAATATGAAAAAATAAACCGGAGCAAGAATTAATTCATGCTCCGTTAAAATTACCATTCATCCTGCATAAAACTCATACGTAGTGAGAAAGGTTCATCATTTCCGATAATAATATGGTCGATAAAATTAATATCAACATTTTTAAGCACATTGTCAATAGAAACAGAAAAATTCAAGTCTGCATCAGACGCTTTGCTTGAACCGTTGGGGTGATTATGCGTAAAAAGCACACCGGATGCTTTGTCGATTATTGCAGCTTCAAGAATTTCACGTGTATTCGACGGTGCAGTATTTGCATTACCCTCTCCTATCAAATGGATATTAATAATCGAGCCGTCGTTATTAAGTGTAATCATATACAACTTTTCAATTTTTTCATATTTGAACAAATTACTGCAATAAGCTATTGCTTCTGAAGAACAATTCAAATTATCAACATTTTTATTTCTGTTATTCGCAACTCTTTTATTAAGTTCAACTACCATTTTAATGCCTACGGCAGCAGATTGACCGATACCATTTACCGTCATAAGTTGATTAGCGTCAGCATTTAGGACTCCCTCAAGCGAGCCAAAGCGATTTATTAACGCATACGCAAGTTCTTTAACATCCTTTTGAGGAATTATAATTGACAAAAACAGTTCAAGCAAATTATGGTCAGGAGCATTTTGCATTCCTCCGGCAAGATAAACTTCTCTCATTCTCTGCCTATGACCGTTTCTGCTAAGCTTAGGGTTGTTTGATTCAACAGAAACGTTGTTGAAATCCTTTGCAGGGAAATTTTTATCAAGCGAATTTTGATAATATTTATTTGTAAATTTATCTTTATCGTTATAATCACACAATGCACTGCCGAAATCGAATTTCGACATATCAAATTTCATAGTATCACTTACTCTTTTCACCAAGTTTTATTGTTAAAATCTGCACAATGTTTATCATTAAGCGCAGCACGAACCTCCACATAACAGCCACATTTAAGGCACATACCCGAAATAAGGAAGTCGCATTTCTTACACTTTTCAAGCCTTAATTTATAATTTTTCATATCTGTTTTTAAAGACGGGTCAATATTATCAAGATATTCTTTTATTGTATTATAAGATTTATTTTCCCCTGCCTCTAAAAGCAAACATTTTTTACATTTTTTCATTATTCAATTACAAATTTAACGACACTGCACGCAGGAAGCGTTGCTGTAAAGCCGTCCTTTAATTGCCTGAAATCATAAAAATCTTTTATTTCAACAGAATTTGTGTTTTCAAAATCATTTTTATCATGAATATCACCGTTTAGAACATACGCTTTTATATTCTTAACTTTTCTATCAGCAATTTGACATTTGATTTTAGCTGACTTTTTATCGGCAACATTTACAACTGTTGAATAAATAATATCATTTTCATCAATTGAAGCAGATTCAATAAGCTGAGGACAAGAACGTTTCGCCTCTTTAGAATCAATTTTATCAGTTGTAATAAACGAACCTAAAAGCATATTATTTTGATGTTCTTTAAACATTTTAAAAACATAAAATGTTGGAGTAAGCACCATCTTCTCTGCATCAGTTAAAATCATTGCCTGCAAAACATTAACGGTTTGAGCGATATTTGCCATCATTATCCTATCGCTGTGCTTATTAAATATATTAAGCGTTAATGCGGCAACCATAGCGTCACGCATTGTGTTTTGCTGATATAAAAATCCCGGATTTGTACCCGGCTCAACATCGTACCAAGTACCCCATTCATCAACAACAAGATTAACCCATTGCTGAGGATTGACGCTGTTCATAACAGCGATATGATTATTTATAAGTTCTTCAATTCTGTAAGCCTTTGCAAGAGTTTTATAATATTCCTTAGTATCAAACTCTGTTGCAGAACCTTTATGCTCCCATGTATCACCGGGAATTGTATAATAATGAAGTGAAATACCCTGAGCATGGTGCTTAACCTTGTCCATTACCTCTCTTGTCCAGTGATAATCATCAACGTTAGGTCCACAGGCAATACGCTTTATTTTATTATTGCTGTTATAATCACGAACGTATGTATTATATCTCTTATAAAGACAGCCGTAATATTCAGGGTCCATATTACCGCCGCAGCCCCAAGACTCGTTACCGACGCCGAAGTAGTTGATTTTCCAAGGTTTTTCACTGCCGTTTTGCTTTCTAAGCTCAGCCATTGGAGAAACGCCGTCAAATGTCATATATTCAATCCATTCGTTCATTTCCATAACCGAACCTGAACCTACATTGCCATTAATGTATGTGTCACAGCCGAGCTGACGGCAAAGTTCAAAATATTCATGAGTACCGAAAGAATTATCCTCAACAACACCGCCCCAATGGGTATTAATCATTTTTTTACGATTTGCTTTATCGCCTATTCCGTCCTTCCAATGGTATTCATCGGCAAAACAACCGCCAGGCCAACGAAGAACAGGGATACCCATATCCTTTAAGGCATTAACAACGTCAATTCTCATACCGTTTACATTAGGAATTTTTGAGTTTTCACCGACATATATGCCCTCATATATGCACCTGCCCAAATGCTCAGCAAAGTGGCCGTAAATATCCTTATTAATCTTGCTGATTTTATGATTTGGGTTAATTAAATATTTATCCATACCTACTCCTAAAAACAATTATATTAATGAAAATATCACATCATATAAGATTTGTCAATAATTTACATAAAATATTGACAACAAATATAAATACGATTATCATTAATAGGAAAGCAGGTATTAAAAATGTATATAAATATTGAAAAGACAACAAAATTAATTCAAGAAAAAGGGTGCGACGCAGTTATACTTTTTAACGAGAGTAATATGCACTATCTTTGCTCTTTTTCACCGAGTGAAGGCGTTATAATAATCACAAAAAACGGCAACAGTTACCATATTGTTGACTCACGATACACTGAAACGGCTCAAATTCACGCTCAAAAAACAGGATTAAATGTAATAGAAATCAAAAATTCATTTTTAAACGAGGTAAATGATATCGTAAACAAAGAAAATATCAAAAGACTTCTTTTTGAAAATGAAACAATATCACTTGCGCAATATAATTCATACGCAAAAAAACTCAACAACACAGAATTTGTTGAGTTAAATCACGATTTTATGCTTATGAGAAACAAAAAAGAAGCATTTGAAATCGAGCTTATTAAAAAAGCAAATAATATTGCCGAAAAATCATTTTTAGAGCTTTTAAATGAAGTTAAAATAGGCAAAACAGAAAAAGAACTTGCTGCCTTATTTGATTACATTATGGCAAGAAACGGTTCTGAAGGAGTAAGCTTTGACACAATTTTATTAACGGGCACTCATACATCTATGCCTCACGGTGTACCAAGTGATAAAAAAATCAAAGACGGTGATTTTGTGCTCTTTGATTTTGGTGCAACGTACCAAGGATATCATTCAGATATGACAAGAACAATTGCGATTGGTAACATAACAGACGAAATGAAAGAAGCATATGACCTTGTATTAAAAGCTCAGCTTGCCGGAATAAAAGCACTTAAAGCAGGAGAAAAATGTGCCGATGTTTACCAAGCCGCTTATGACGTACTAAACGAAAAGGATATGGGAAAATATTTCCGCCACAGCTTAGGCCATGGGGTAGGACTTGACATTCACGAGGGATATAATGCCTCGCCAAAAAGTAATGACACGTTTGAAGTCGGAAACATAACTTCGATTGAGCCGGGAATTTATATACCTGACAAATTTGGAATACGAATTGAGGATTTACTTTATATTTCTCCGAGAGGAAGAGAAAATCTTTCAAAAGTAACTAAAAAATTGATCATCTTATAAGTTATAAAAACTAAATGTGTTACTCTTACAAAAGTTCTATGCTTTTCAATTTTTATATTCTTTTTATCGAGGAAAATAATCATACCGAGTGAGATTATTCCGATAATTAAATAAAACAGTACAAACGGATAGCCGCCAATTAAAAAGCCGATTATCTTTTAAAGACAAAAAAGAGGCAGGAAGGCCTGCCTCAAAATAGATATAAATAAATTTAGATTATAATTGGAAATTTTCAATATAGCTGTCAATACAGGTTTGAATAATCTCCTCTGCCTCTTCCTTAGGCTTAACCTCGGTAACAGAGGTTGTTTTTTCATGTTCAAGAGTTTTATAAACCTCAAAGAAATGCTTGATTTCCTCAAACCTATGAGCAGGAAGCTTATCAATATTTGTATATCCGTTATAATTAGGGTCATTAACAGGAACGGCAATAATCTTTTCATCCCTTGCGCCGCCGTCTTCCATAATGAGAACACCAATAGGAAAACACTCAACAATAGTCATCGGCTGAATTTTCTCACTGCACAAAACAAGAACGTCAAGCGGGTCGTTATCGCTTGCATAGGTACGAGGAATAAATCCGTAATTTGCAGGATAATGAGTAGACGTAAAAAGAACACGGTCAAGCTTAAGCATACCTGTTTCCTTATCAAGTTCATACTTATTCTTGCCGCCTTTTGAAATTTCAATTACAGCATAAAATCTATCTTTTTTAATTCTCTTAGGTGAAATGTCGTGCCAAATATTCATATACATTTTCCTTTCTAATTGATTTAATTTATTTTATCATAATTTATTAAATAAGTAAATATACAAAAAATGAATATTTGTTGAAAGTAGCAAATATTTAGTGTATATTATTATAAGACTTATTCGGAGGTATAAATTTATGGATTATCGTATTGAGCACGATTCTATGGGAGAAGTAAAAGTCCCGGCTGATAAATATTGGGCAGCGCAAACGCAAAGAAGCCACGAAAATTTTGAAATCGGCATTGGAATTGAAACTATGCCGAGAGAAATCACTCAGGCTTTCGGTATCTTAAAAAAAGCGGCAGCGATTGCAAATAACAAATTAAAAAAAGACAAAATGACAGATGAAAAGCTTGAAGCAATTTCAAAGGCGTGTGACGAAGTAATTGACGGAAAGCTAAATGAGCACTTCCCTCTTGTTGTTTGGCAAACCGGCTCCGGCACTCAATCAAATATGAATGCTAACGAAGTAATTGCAAACAGAGGAAATGAAATTGCATGCAAGAAAATACTTCACCCAAACGATGACATAAATATGAGCCAAAGTTCAAACGATACTTTTCCTACAGCTATGAGCATTGCGGCTGTAATAGGAATTGAGGACAAGATTATTCCTGCAATTGAAGCATTGATTGATAGTTTCAAAAAGCTTGAAAAAGAAAATGACGGAATAGTTAAAAGCGGACGAACTCATCTTCAGGACGCAACTCCTATAACATTTTCACAAGAAATAAGCGGCTGGAGAAGTTCACTTGAAAAGGACAAAAAGCTTATAGAAATCGCTCTGCCCGAACTTAAAGAATTAGCACTCGGAGGAACGGCTGTAGGAACAGGTCTTAATGCACCAAAAGGCTTTGACGAGGAGGTAGCAAAGGCCGTTTGTGAAATTACAGGAAAAGATTTTGTTACTGCTGAAAATAAATTTCACGCATTAACTTCTAAAGACGAAATAGTTTTTGCTCACGGTGCATTAAAAGCACTTGCATGCGACCTTATGAAAATCGCTAATGACATAAGATGGCTTGCAAGCGGTCCACGTTTGGGACTTGGCGAAATTACAATACCCGAAAATGAGCCGGGTTCATCAATTATGCCGGGAAAGGTAAATCCAACTCAATGCGAAGCAGTAACAATGGTTTCGGTTCAAGTTATGGGAAATGATGCGGCAATCGGATTTGCGGCAAGCCAAGGCAATTTTGAACTTAATGTTTTTATGCCTGTAACAATTTACAATTTTCTGCAATCGGTAAGGCTTTTAAGTGAGGCAATGATTAGCTTTAATAAAAACTGCGTAAGCGGTATTAAGGCTAACAAAGAGAAAATGGACTGCAATCTTCACAATTCGCTCATGCTTGTAACAGCTCTTAATCCATACATAGGATATGAAAATGCTGCAAAAACCGCAAAATATGCTTATAAAAACAACATTTCACTCAAGGAAGCCTGCACAACACTCGGATTTTTAAGTGAAGAAAAATTTGAAGAAGTATTCCATCCGGAACAAATGGTATAAATATAATAAAACAGTAAAAAGGCACGAATCAGAAAATTGATTCGTGCCTTAAGTTTATATTGATTTATTTATTAATCTGCTTTGAATACTTAGCGAGATAAACTGTTCTCATGAGGAAGCACTCTGCTTTTGGAACAAAGTGAGGACGATTAAAGATTGAAACGTCAACCTGAGCCTCGCAACCCTTTTCCATAATAAGATCAAGAGCCTGCATATCGCCGTCACTGTTACCTGTAACAAGAGCGCCGTTACCCTGAATAAGAACTGCATTTCTGCCGTCAATTGCCTTACCTATTTCTTTAGCACATTCGTCTGTATCGCCGTCAATCCAAGGAACGCATTTAACGTCAACACCAACGATTTGAGCAAAGTCATCAATCATAGGATACATTGTTTCGTCAAGACAAGAAACAGCAACCTCATACGGATTTGCAACATGCTTAATCATTGTGCAATTCTGGCTTTCATAAATAGCTCTGTGAATCTTAGCACACTTTGGAGCAATACCGTTAATAGCAAGACCTGTTATCATATCAACGTCAACTTTTTTGCCACCATCGTATGTAAGAGTAAATATATTACCGTTCCTTACTGATGAACCAAGGTCGCAAATAGCTTCAGGCATCTTGCCTGCATTTTCCTTATTAAGGAAATAGTTAAGCTTATTGTCAACTGAATATGTTTTATCCCAAGAATGACGAAGATAATTATCCTTAATTACCTTTTCGCAACATTTTTCAAGAGCGCCTGCTACCTCAAATGCCTGGTCAAAACTTTCTCCGAGGCAAAGAGTACCATGATGCATAAGCATAAATGCACGACAGCTTGGATTCATCATCATACATTTTTCAACTTTCTTACGAAGAGGGTTTGTTGTAGACATAGCATATTCGGCAACAGGGACATAGTCACCTAAAACAGGCTTGAATTCATTATATACATTTTTAACTTCCATACCTGTAATGCTGACAATAGTCGCAGCCTTTTGGTGAGTATGAATAACGAAATTAACAAGCGGATGATGCTTATATGCATCAGCGTGAATTCCCTTTTCACTTGACGGTTTAATATCACCCTCGTGTGAACAATCATCAATATTAACAACAACAACCTCATCAGGTGTAAGCGTATCATATGCTCTGCCTGACGGTGTGATAACAAACTGAGTATCGCTGATTCTTGCAGAAACATTACCCCAAGTACGGGCGATAAGACCTGTTTCAAGAAGCTTTTTACCTGCTTCAACGACTAATTTCTTAGCTTCTTCAACATCGTAAGCCATATATTTTCTCCTTAATTTTAAATATTATATAAATGCACATAAAGGGAGCAAGTATACGCCTGCTCCCTTAAAGCTATTGATTAATAATCAATCTTTTCGCACTGAGAAAGAACCTTATCAAATCTCTTGATGCATTCATCGATATCTTCTTCAGTGTAAGCACTTGAAGTGTAAAGACGAGAACCTGCAAGAGTTACAAGACCCTCAGCCATATAAGCAGCACCCATATACTGCATTTCAGTCTGACGAATACCGGTTTCCTTAAGAACTGAAGGAATAGTCCAAGGCTTTCTCCAGTTAATTCTAAAGTGCATTGTAGCAACAGTATGAAGCTGGCAAATAGAGCCAATGTTGTAGCAAACAAATGGAAGATCATACTTCTTGATTGACTTGTTAATACCTTTAACAAGTCTGTCAGCCATCTGACCTGCAACTTGACAAGCATTTCTCTTTTCGATTTCTGTAATTACAGTATAACCTGCAACACAAGAAATAGGAGTAGCAGCCATAGTACCGCCGCACATTGCCTTATGAATCTTCTTACCTTCAGCCTTATCAAGACCTGCACCAAGATACTTCATAACCTCTTTGTGACCGCCGATACCGCCTGCACCAGGATATCCGCCTGCAATAATCTTACCAAAGATTGTGATATCAGGGTCAATACCATAGTAACCCTGTGCGCCGGAAAGACCGATACGGAAACCTGTTACAACTTCATCACATACAAGAAGAGCGCCATACTTACGGCAAAGTGCCTGAACACCCTTAGGGAAGTCCTTATCTACAGGACGAGTTGCTGATTCAGGACCGCATGGTTCAATGAATACAGCAGCTGTACCGCCACGGAATTTATTAATAATAAGCTTCTTCTCAAGATCTTTAAGGTCGTTAGGGAAGAATTCCTGAGTATGCTTAAATACAAACAAAGGAACACCGTGTGACTGAAGGTTAAGAGTACCCGGAACACGCATACCCCAAGCAAGCTGGTCAGACCAACCGTGGTAAGCGCCGCCCATCTTAATGATATTCTTATGACCTGTAGCAAGACGAGCTACACGAACAGCACACATACATGCCTCAGTACCTGAACCAAGCATACGGAACATTTCTACTGAAGGTACACACTCGCTGATTTTCTTAGCAAGCTTATATTCATAAGGATGGAACAAACCTGTTGAAGGACCGCAATCGTCAAGAAGCTCTTTAACTTTTTCTTTAACGACATCATCATTTGAGCCGATAATAGTAGGACCGCCTGCCTGAAGGAAGTCAAAATATTCGTTTCCGTCGATATCCCAAAGTCTGTTGCCCTTTGCCTTAGTCATAACAATCGGGAACGGATAGTTGAAAGCAAGGTTATGCTGAACGCCGCCCGGAATTACTTCCTTAGCCTCAGTAATCATTTCCTTTGACTTTGCACACTTCTTCTCAAAGTATTCTTCTTCATACTTTTTAAGAGCGGTACGGTTGATTGAGTAAATTGGTTTTTTGATGAGCGCATCAAGTTCTGCTGTGAGTACGGCTGCATCAGGATACTCTGTAATAGCAAATCTTGTATCCATTGTAGTATTCCTCCTTAGAATAACATAATGTATTTTACGTGAACACTTGCTCGCCATTGGCGGTGAGCGGTGGCTCACTAATATTTACACTATTAGTATATCACTTTTTTACGATTTGTCAAATGAATAAATATAAATAATTCAATTATTTAGTTGCAAATAATAAACATAAATGATAATATACATTGTATAAAATAAGATTTGAGAGGGAGATTTGTAGAGCTTGCACAAAGTGATACAAGTAAATTTGTGCAACACTACAAAATTCATAAAAATGTTAGAAAAAAGATACAAAGAAGCTTTTGAAAGAGCAAGCGAAGAACGGCAGGAGTTAATTCTTGAAACCGGAATTGAAGAATTCTCATCAAAAGGATACGAAAAAGCCAATATTAATGTAATTGCAAAAAAATGCGGAATAAGTATTGGGCTGATGTATAAGTATTTTTCTACTAAAGAGGACTTGTTTATCACCTGCTTGCAAAGAGGAATGAAAATACTTGATGACATACTTGACGATATTATGGCAAGCGATGATAAAATTCTTGTAAAAGCGGAAAAAGTAATTCGTGCGACTTGCTTTCATTCAAAGAAAAACGCCAATTACATTAAATTATATAATGAAATCGGTGCAATCAAAAACAAGGCGATGGTCGACATTCTTGCAACGGCGATTGAGGAAAGTACAAGTCAAAAATATATAAAAAGCATTACTCAAGCGCTTGAAAACGGCGACGTAAGGTCTGACCTTGACCCAAAGCTTTTTGCTTTTTTTCTTGACAATCTTTTAACAACTCTTCAATTTTCATACACCTGCGACTATTACAGAAAAAGATTTGAAATTTACACCGGTATCGACGTAAACAAAATGGACGATGAGCAAGTGGTAAGTCAATTATTAAGTTTTATTGAATCTGCATTTACGTATGAGAAGAAAAAACAGCGGTAAAAATTTACATTTTGCTTGAAAGTGAACAAAGTGTACTGTATAATATTAGTATTACACAGCATCTTTTCGCTTAAAAGCCTTTTGTATAATCTGCTGCGTATATTTAATTACGGAGGATATAAGTATGAAAAAATATGTAATTACATATGACATCGGCACAACCGGAATCAAAACCTGTCTTATTGAAATCGAGGATACAATGAGAATTTTAGCATCAGCAACAGCAGGATACAACCTATATGTTGATGATGAAACAGGTGTTAAGGGAGGAGCCGAGCAAGACGCAGACGAATGGTGGGCTGCAATGTGTTCAACTACAAGAACCGTGTTTGACAAAATGCCTGCTATCAAAAAAGAGCAGGTTGAAGGTATCAGCTTCTGTTCCGCTATGCAAGGTCTTGTCCTTGTTGACAAGGAAGGAAAGTGCATAAGGCGTCCTATGACTTATATGGACCAACGTGCAAGAGAAGAGCTAAAAAAAGGTATGGCTCATGGTGTTCAAATTGCGGGCGCAGAGGTTACAAAACTTTTAAAATATCTCAAATATACAGGTGCCGTTTCTTCATCAGTTAAAGACCCTATTTGGAAGTACAGATGGGTTGAAGCGCACGAGCCTGAAAATTTCAAAAAGATTTATAAGTGGCTTGATATTAAAGAATATCTTATTCTCCGTGCAAGTGGCGAATTTGTTATGACTCAGGATTCAGCATTCGGCACACTTCTTTATGACACAAGAAAAGGTCATGAGGGTTGGTGCAAGCCGGTTTGCGATATGGTTGGTGTAAAGATGGAACATCTTGCTCCGATTAAAAAGAGTACAGAAAAGGTTGGCGAAGTAACAGAAAGTGCTGCCAAAGAGCTTGGACTTGCTCCGGGTACTGCCGTTTACGGCGGTGGCGGTGACGCATCTCTTATAGGTGTAGGCGCAGGCGCAACAGAGGTCGGCGACACGCATATTTATTCAGGTACGTCAGGCTGGGTAGGAACAGTTGTTGAAAAGCAAACTGTTGATACAGGTGCTATGATTGCAGCTATTGTAGGCGCTGACCCTGACACATTTAACTACTTTGCTGAGCTTGAAACTTCTAATAAATGCGTCGGCTGGGTTAAAGACCACCTTGCTCTTGACGAAATCGGCGTATTTCTTAAGAAATACGGCAATGCGGCTGACAGCCTTGAACAGACTGAATTCAACCTTTATGATTATCTTGAAGAAGTTATTGATACAGTTCCTGCCGGCTCTAACGGTGTTGTATTTACTCCTTGGCTTCACGGCAACAGATGCCCGTTTGAAGACCCTAATGCCGCAGGTATGTTCTTTAACATTAGGCTTGAAACAGGCAAAACAGAACTTATACGTTCGGTTGTTGAGGGAATTTGCTTCCATATGAAATGGATGTATGAAAGACAGGGACTCAAGGTTAAAACTTCCGATGCTGTTCGCTTCTGCGGTGGCGGCGCTCTCGGAGAAACAACATGTCAAATTCTTGCAGATATTCTTGAAAAGGACGTTGTTGTTGTTGAATCACCTCAAAACATAGGTGCTGTAGGTGCTGCTGCTTGTATTGCAGTAGGTATGGGTCTTGTTAATTCAATGAAAGACGTTAAAAAACTTATTCCTGTTAAGACTACATATCATCCAAACACAGCAAACCGTGCCGCTTATGAAAGAAACTTTAAGGTGTTTAAAAATCTTTATAAGTGTAATAAGCAAAACTTTGCTATTCTCAACGGACAAGAATAATATATTAATAAAAATTTAAGGGGGCTGCAATTGCAGCCCCCTTTTTTTAGAATAATTTAGAATATTATTTATTTTCTTCCTGCGTTGCCGGATTAGATGAACGAAGAAGTTTATGCACCTCGTTATCGGTCAAGCGACGTGTTTTTCCCGTTTGAAGCATACCAAGCTTAATGGGACCTATTGAAATTCTCTTAAGCCTTGCAACCTGAAGCCCCGCAGCCTCGCACATTTTTCTGATTTGGCGGTTTCTGCCCTCACGCAGAATAAATTCAAGAACAACTCTTCCCTCTTCCTCGGAAATAATATTTATATCACAAGGAGCAGTTTTTCTGCCATCGATTTCAATTCCGTTTCTCATTTTTTCAAGCATTTCATCGTTAACACTCGGCCTTACCGTAACACGATAAACCTTTGCGTAATTATGCTTTGGATGAGTAAGTGCATTAGCAAAAGAACCGTCATTAGTGAGAATAAGAAGTCCCTCACTGTCTTTATCAAGCCTGCCTACCGGATAAACCCTTGCATCGCAATCCACAAGGTCCATTACAGTTTTTCTTCCAAGCTCATCAGATACGGTTGTAACATATCCACGTGGCTTATTTAGCATAATATAATACATACGTTCTTCTTTGGTAATTTTTTTACCTCTGACAGCAACAATATCTTTTTTAGGATTGATTTTATCCCCAATATGCGCAACATGGCCGTTTACCTTAACTTTACCCATTTCTATAAGTTCTTCGCTCTTGCGTCTTGATGCAACGCCGCATTCGGCCATAAACTTTTGAAGTCGTACTAAATTGTTGTTACCCATTTTCTTTAACATCCTCGTCTGCCTCAATCGGCAGTCTTTCCAATATTTTATCATTATAATAAACTATCGCTTCGCCGAGCTTATCCCCCTTTTTTATCGGAGCGTAAGCAAAGGGATAGTAATATTCCATAACTTTAACGTTGCCTAAAAGGCAGCGTTTTTTATTATATCTGCACTTAACATAATTCTTATTGCTACCGACTAAATCAATTTTGATTTCATTTGAAATAGTAATATAATTATATTTTTTCTCGCAAATTTCAGTATAATAGGTATGAGCGTCCCAATCATCAGGGCAATTAAGTGTTACGCAAATGATTGTATTATTTTCATATTTTTTTGCACTTACCAAGCATCTTCCTGCTTTTTCTGTAAAACCCGTTTTTACGCCAATGAATTTGCCGTCTTTAAGATTATATGACAAAAGTTTATTATGATTATAAATCGTTTTAACGTCATCATTAATTTTTATATCGGCACTTTGCAAAGATACAATCTTTGAAAACATCTTATTTTCCATAGCGCAAGAAGCAAGCAAAGCCATATCGTGTGCGCAAGAATAGGGTTGCCCCTTATCAAGCCCCGACGGTGTGGAAAAGTGCGTATTATTCATACCGATACCCTTAGCCGTATCGTTCATATACTCTGCAAAATTTTCAATAGTTCCTTTTAGGTATACAGCTATGGCATTTGCGGCATCATTACCGGAAGAAAGCATCATACCTAAGCACAAATCGTAAAGCGATATTTTATCCCCCGCCTTTAGATATATAAGCGAGCCCTCAGTACCGTCAAGCATTTGAGAGGTAACAGTTACAATATCATTAAGCTTATTACTTTCGCAAGCAATAAGGCAAGTCATTATTTTTGTAGTTGACGCCACACTTCTGTGCTCATAAATGTTACTTTCATAAAGAATCTGCTGAGTGGTCATATCCATAACGCATAAACTTGATGCCGAAAAGGTTGAGCCAAAAGCAACATTGGGAAATGCAAATAATAAAGTAAAAAGAAATAATGCAATTTTCTTTAACAAAACAATCACCTACATAAATATATGCAGGTGATTGAGATAATAACAAAATTATTCAGCCTTAGCTTCTTCGCTTGCAGGTGCTTCTTCCTTGCTTTCAGGCTTAAGAAGTTCTGTAACCTTATCAACAAGTTCAGGAATCATTGCAATAGCACGGTCAGCAGATGAGGTGTAGTTATTAATCTGCATCATTCTGCATTTGCCGTTTTCAATAACAATAAAAGCAACAGGAGTGATGGTGATACCACCGCCGCCACCGCCGCCGAAAAGCTCTTGATTTTGCTTTGACGGAAGATCTGTACCGCCTGACGTAAAGCCGTAAGACACCTTAGATACAGGAATTAAAGTAGTTGTACCTGTAACCATAGGTTCGCCTATAATAGTTGAAGTGTCAACCATCTGACGCATCTTTTCAAGAGTGTTTTCCATTATTTTGTTTACCGGAGTTTCCTTCATAATCATTTATCCCCTTTAATAGATTTTTTATTTATAATTAAATTTTTGATAAATATAAATACTGCTTTAAAGCCGACCTTTAATATAAGTTTGACATTAATGCTTGCTATAAGCTGAAATTCAAACTCTGTTCCCTCAGCAAGAAAATCAGGCTGAATATAATCATCGAAATTGTCAACCTTCATACCATTTAAAATCATACCCTTAAGCGGATAATAATATTTGCAAAGGGTACCGTAGGCACGGGCGATAAGGTCTGCATCACCGCCGCCCACCAGTATCATAACATAAAGTGAGTAAATATGTAAACCCCTAAATAGCGTTAAAACAGCATTATTCGCAGTTTCTGCCACATTTGTTAACAAATCGAGTATTCCTACAATGCCCTGCGTATCCCAAATCTTTTTAAGTGGGTTAGGCTTTGGCGGCTGTTCACTCTTTTTATCTTCACTTTTGACTTCCTCTGTTTTTTGAGTTTCGTCAGTTTTGAGAGATTTTGCCTCAGCTTCTACGGCAACGTCGGAAACTTTTTCGATAGGAGTTTGCGTTTCTTTGTTCTTTTTGTCTTTCTTGTTATTCTTTTTATTTTTGCTTTCTTTAGCTACTTCTTCTGCCTTTTTTTCAGGAAAAAGTACAAAAGAAAGAATTTTTGAAAGAACTATATCCTTTTCAATAAAAAGGATTTGAATTTTTGTGTGCCAACCTTTGTCATAAACAAGAGTGACGGTAGCCGAAAGAGATAGAATTGCAATAATGATTACTGCCAAAACAGCAACAATTATAAGAAATACTTTCATTATTATTCAACCCCCTCTTCAAATGTTTGCGCATCAGGGATATCAGGTTCTTTGCTCTTTTCATCCTCAAAAAGCGAGGTTTGAGAATCGTCCTGCTTTTCCTCCTCAGGTAAATCCGGCAAATCATCAAGGCTGTTAAGAGAAAAGCAGCGCAAAAATCTGTCCGTCGTACCGTATACAAGAGGTCTTCCGGGTAAATCAAGCCTGCCCTTTTCCTCAATAAGCCCTTTTTGGATAAGATTAGATACCGGACCTGAACAATCGACGCCACGTATTTGCTCAATAAAAGAACGTGTAACAGTCTTATTATAAGCCACAATCGCAAGAACTTCAAATGCCGCCTGACTTAAAGGAGTATTCTTTTTAATTTCAAGGAGTCCTCTGACTTCATCTGAATATTCCTCTCTTGTGCAAAGTTGATATTTGCCGTCAATGCGAATAAGTCTTAAACCACGATTATTTTCATCATACATAGCTTCAAGATGGCCGAGCATTTTAATAACGTTTTCAACATCAACATCAAGCACTTCAGCCAATTTACCCGGCTCAACAGGATCACCTGCCGCAAAAAGCATAGCCTCAAGAGAAGCCATAATATTATTACTGCTCAATATCATTCACCTCGTCCATCATTTGTACAGTTGGATTATTCATTTCGCCATCAATTAGAATTTTTTTAGTTTTAGCAAGCTCAAGCACAGCAAGAAACGTTGCCACCATATCGCTTTTGGTTTCAGCATCTGTAAATAAATTTAAAAACTTTACTTTTTTGCCACCAAAAAGCTTTTTCATAACGGTAGACACTTTTGAAGCGACAGCCACAAATTTTTTTGCAACAATTACCTTAAATGAATCAAGCGGAGGCGGTAATTTACGTCTTCCCCTGCCTGCAGCATTAATATATGCGCTCAAAAGCTCCTCACCCTCGTGAAAACGCTCATAATCATAATTGATATGACCTTCTTCAGGTTGACGAACGAATCTGTTAAAACCGTCAGTTTGTTTCGCAAGCTTGCCTGCCATTATTTTACAATCCTGATATTCAATAAGCTCTCCGGTAAGTTCCTTTTTAAGAATTTCCGCTTCCTCGTGCCGAGGCAAAAGCGATACTGTTTTAATATAAATCAATCTCGCAGCCATTTCGAGAAATTCGCCGGCAATATCAAAATCCTGTTCTTGCATCTGCCTAACATAATCAAGATACTGATTTACAAGCTCAACTATAGGAATATCGTTAATATTTAATTTATGCTTTGAAATAAGATGAAGTAAAAGGTCCATCGGTCCTTCAAAAACATCTATTTTATAATTAAGCTGTTCCATTAATTACCTCACCAAAAGACCAAACAAAAGCTTTGGAATTATGCCTACAACACTCATAAGAGCATTAGAAAGCAAAGAAATAGGAGTATCAAGCACACCTGTAAAGAGAGCAATCATAATTGCAATCATAATATATCTTTCATATTTCATATAGCCAAAATACTTGTCATCAGGCAAAACGGCAAGCAAAATTCTGGAACCGTCAAGCGGAGGAATCGGAATAAGGTTAAATACTGCAAGTGTTACATTTACGCTTGCGGCAAAATAGAAGAAATAAGCAACAGCATAAGTAACAGTACTGTTAAGTCCTGCAATATCAAGTATTCCATAGTAGAAAAACAGAGATACAAATGCCATTAAAAGGTTGGAGGCAGGACCGGCAAGTGCGGTAAGTGCCATTCCCTTTTTAGGATTTTTAAAATTGTTAGGATTAATCGGAACGGGATTTGCGTAGCCGATACCGAAAAGAAAAATCATTATCGTGCCAAGCAAATTAAGATGCGCAAACGGGTTAAATGTCAGTCTGCCCTGATTTCGTGCAGTATGATCGCCAAGTTTATCAGCCATCAAGCCATGGGCAAGTTCGTGAATAGGTAAGCAACAAAACACGACAAAGCAACGTGACAAAATAGCTATAATTGCCTCTATATAATTACCTGATCTTAAATATGAAAGAATTGAAAGCATAGAATCATCCTTGTTGTCATTTTATTTTTTTATCGGCAACAACCATTCTGTCGTTGCCATATAAGTCTTTAAAAACACTAATATTATTAAAATTTGAAAGTATCTGTAAAATATCTTTTCCCTGTTCGTCTCCGATTTCTAAGAAAAGCTTGCCGTTTTTATTAAGTTTATTATTCCAATTATCGTTGATTATACGATAAAAGTCAAGTCCGTCTTTTCCGCCGTCAAGAGCCATAAGCGGTTCTTTTAAAACCTCACATTGCAAACAAGCGATATCATCACTTTTAATATACGGAGGATTTGAAATAATTATATCGGCATTCTCAAGCTCAAAAAAGCTGTCACTTTTGCAAATATCACCTTGTATGATTTTAACATTTTCAATGCCTTTAGCGTTTTTATTCAAATAAAGGAGCGCATCTTCACTTTTTTCAATAAGATAAACGAAAGCATTTTTGCACTTTTTTGCAATGCTTAAGCCGATACAGCCGCTGCCGGCACATAAGTCATAAACAGTGCATTTTCCAAGTGTTTTAATATAATCAATTGCTTTTTCAACAAGCTCTTCCGTTTCAGGACGAGGAATCAATACGCCCTCACCTATATAAAATTCGCTTTCATAAAAATCCCATTTGCCCAAAACATATTGAAGCGGTTGACCGTCTTTCAATTTCCAAAGCATATCGGCAAGTTTTTTGTTTGGTACAAAATCGTTTCTGTGTAAGTCATATTCGCTGTTTTTAATATTTAAAATTGAGCAAACAACGCAAAGAGCTTTAAAATCGCTTTCGTCAACACCGTTTCTTTCTAAAAAAGTAACAGCATAGCTGTATGCCTCTTTCAATGTCATTTTATCTCATCATCCTCGGGATTATCCGTAATAACTGCCTTAAGAGATTCAATACCAACTTCTATAATATCATCAGTCGGTTCTTTAGTAGTAAGTCTTTGCATCCACAAACCGGGTGCGCTCAAAATCTTAACAAGCAAATTATCATGTTTGCCTGCATACTTAATAAACTCATATCCAACACCCATAAGAAGCGGAATGAATGCAAGCTTTAAAAGCATCCACAATACTCTTACTTGAGCAATTGAGGGAAATATCTTAGACAAAACAGTGCTGAAAATAATGCTGAAAATAAGCATTACAAAGATAAAAGAAGTTCCGCATCTCGGATGAAAACGACAGCTTTCACGTACATTTTCAACTGTAAGTTCTTTGCCGGCTTCATAGCAGGCAATTGATTTATGCTCTGCTCCGTGATACATAAAAGTACGATTAATATCCTTCATTTGGCTTACAATTGCAATGTAGATTACAAAAATAAGGATTTTCATAACACCCTCAATTGTTCCCTGCCAAGGTGTTAATGAGCCGTCAAAAGCCTGATTAAGCTTATTAAATGCAAGAACAGGAAGATAGAAGAAAATCACAAAAGCAAGTGCAAATCCTAAAACAGTAGCAATGCCCATCAAGAAGTTCATAAATTTATCGCCGAGTTTGTCAGTAAGCCATTTTTCAAACTTATTCATTTCAACATCTTCAAGGTCTTCCATACCTGACGCTTCAGCTGAATACATAAGCATTCTATAGCCCAAAATCATTGATTCCACAAAATTGACCATACCTCTGATTACCGGCAATCCCCAAAATTTGTGTTTATCACGTAAATGATTAAATTCGTGATTTTTAACAACAATATCTCCGTCAGTTTTGCGAACGGCTGTTGCTATGCCACGGGGACCTTGCATCATAACTCCCTCAATAAGAGCCTGACCTCCGACTGAGGTTTTATGCATTTTCTTATCTTTCATACTTTTAAGCCTTTCAGTTTTTGTTAATTTCTACGCCCTCATTAATTTCAGCATCCTGCACAGTCTCATTTTGCTTCATATCATTAAGTTCATTTTTAGTCGGACTGTTTTCAACAGGAAGATAAATGGTAACAAGTGTGCCCTTGCCTTCTTGACTGTCAATTTCAAGTTTTCCGTGATGAAGATTAACTATCTCGTTTGTAACAGCAAGACCTATGCCTGAGCCCCTGACCGAAACATTTGCTTTATAAAACTTTTCTTTTACGTGCGGCAAATCCTCTTTACTTATTCCGCAACCTTGGTCAGCAATAGCAATTTTAACAAAATTTTGATTATCAAGCTTAGTGAACTCTGCTTTAACAAATATTTTGCTTGGCGAACGTGAATACTTAAGCGCATTATCAAGAATATTCATAAACACCTGTTTTAATCTGTTAGCGTCAGCATTTGCAATCGCCGGTACTTCAGGGATACTGTATTTAACCTCAATTCCGTCTCTAAGTGCTCTTTCACGAAATGTGAATACCGTTTCGTCAAGTTCGGCAAATAAGTCAGTCTTAGCAAGGCGAAGATTCATTCTTCCGCTTTGAAGTCGTGAGAAATCAAGAAGTTCCTCAACAAATCCTTCAAGCCTTCCTGCTTCCTTAACAATAACCTGCAAACCTTTGCGTGTAAGTTCATCAACAGAATCATCTGTACCGAGCATAAGCGTTTCACCCCAGCCTTTAATTGATGTAAGCGGTGTACGAAGCTCGTGAGAAATGGTTGAAATAAAATCATTTTTCATTTTATCTGTAGTTGAAATTTCTTCAGCCATTGTATTAATAGAGTCGCAAAGATTACCTATTTCATCGTCATATTTTTTTTCAATTCGAGCAGAATAATCGCCCTGTGATATTTTTTTAGTGGTTTCAGTTATTTCCTGAACCGGAAAAATAATTGAACGTGTAAAAAACAAATTAGAAAATATAATTAAAGCAAAAACAATAATGAGCGCCGCTAAAACAAGAAATATAAGCGTTGTAACCTGCCTGTCGATTTGTTCAAGTGAAGACAAAACACGAATGGCTCCGACATTATCTCCGTTTGAATCCTTAATGATTCTGCAAACTGCCATAACCTTTTCGCCGTTGCTGATTTTACCGATATATTTAGCTTTATTATTGTCATTTTCAAGCGCCTGCGTATAATCAGGCATATCTTGTTTTTCAATAGCAAAACCGCTTGACGATACAACAACATTGCCGTCAATATCAATTATCCAGGTAGTAGTTTTTTCCTTATAACTATAGCTGTCAATATATTCTGCGGCTGACTGTTCAAGAGTATTACCTGCATCAAGATTTGCGCTGAAATAACTGACAGCAGTTGAAGATGCGCCGGAATTAAGTATACTTTCGACATTGGAATAATATGTATTTTTAATTGAAAAGGCTGAAATAATAAAAACAATAATAAAAAATACTACAATAACGCCTATAATATTAATAAGCCATCTTAGTGTAATACCGTCAATTTTAGGTAAATGCAATTTTTCCTTAGAAAATTTTTTCATTACTGTTAGTCCTGCCATTATAAAAAAATAAAATTATTGATTATCCGTTATCCACTTATAGCCAAGTCCCCAAATAGTTACAAGCCTTGTCGGACTTGATGGATTATCCTCAATTTTCATTCTTAAGCGTCTGATATTTACGTCTACAATTTTTTCGTCTCCGAAATAATTAGCACCCCAAACAGTCTTAAGAATATCTGTTCTTGAAAGAGCAGCATTCGGATTTTTAAAGAAATATTCAATAATTTGAAATTCAACTTGAGTAAGCTCTATCATTTCGCCGTTCTTTGAAAGGGTACGATTACGAAGGTTAAGTTCAAATTCATCAAGAATAATACTGTCGCCCGTTGTATCATTTTTTCTAAAACCACGTGTCATTTCTACTCTTCTGTAAACAGCGTCAACTCTTGCCATAAGTTCGCTTGGTGAAAACGGCTTAGTAACATAATCGTCAGCACCGTACATAAGACCCGTAACCTTGTCCATTTCCTGAGTTTTAGCACTAAGCATAATAATACCCAAATCACTTGAACGTTTACGAAGTTCCTTACAAACAGAAAGGCCGTCAAGCTCCGGCATCATAATATCAAGAATTGCAACATCAAAGCCTGTTTCATCCTGAGAAAACTTTTCCAGCGCAACTGCACCATTTTCAGCCTGCTCAACATTGTAGCCGCTTCGTGTCAAATTGATAACTATAAACTCTCTGATAGATTCTTCGTCTTCGGCAACAAGCACTTTTTTCATACATATACCTCCTAAAATCAGTATACTTTAATCATATCTTTTAAGGTTTGAATATTTATATCAATATCGGAACTTTTATTTACCTTCGCAAGATAAACAAATCCGCTGTTTTTCATAATCATTGTATAGTCTTTATATTTAGGGTCATTAACGCTGTAGTTTGAATTGATAAGTGTAACTATTTCAAAAACATTACTCTTATTTTTTTTATCGATAATTGTAAGTTTTCTTGATTCACTGTCATAATTCGCTTTAACCTTAGAAAAATCATCATCGTCAATCACAAGAATATAACCGTCACGCTTGCAAGAAAATGAATAACATTTATGCGATAAAACTGTATTACCGTAATTCACCCAATTTTGAGACGTAATCTCAGATGATTGCTTTTTAGAAGAAGTATCCTCAGGAATCTCAATACATCCGTCACCGTCAATATCACGACATGTTACCTGACTTGAACGTAAAGTTTCCTTAGTTCTTCCCGTCGAATAGCTGTAAAACGGAGAAATAATTGAATTATAATAATCAGACCAATAAATAAATTCC
>OGKA01001221.1_pt1 | contig 22076 bp, 16 predicted proteins | sample 1572211 | NCBI WGS metagenome assembly OGKA01 (sample SAMEA2582125, study PRJEB24529) | metagenome | biome: Human gut stool | place: China | collected 2011 | reverse complement strand
AGAGACATTCCATGGGCTACTACTTTGATACGCATTATTATGCTATCGGACTGATCGATTGGAATAATGAGGATTAACAGTTCCTCGTAGACTACAATATTGTTCATCGTATTTCATTTTAAGCTGGGCTAACGGCTATACGGGCAGGTTTAATAGATTTCAAAATAAATGCTTGATATATACAAAGAAATAAATATTTTTAGTATCTTTGCAAGTATTAAAAGCTAACAAGGAATGAACACGAAGGTTTTATTTGATAAGGATGTGACACTTAATGCTGTGCTGTATATATTAGAACACATGAATGGTATTTCTAATATGCACAAAATCTTTAAGACGTTATATCTTGCAGACCAAAGACATTTGAGTAAATATGGACGTACAATAACAGGTGATGTTTATATCGCTATGGAGTACGGACCAGTCCCTTCACGTACTGATGATATTTTCAAAGCTGTACGTGGTGATAGTTATTTCTTCGCAGGAGAGCTGAAAGACTACTTTGAGTTTATTAATCGCTATACGGTAAAGCCCTTAAAACATAGCAATATTGATTATCTCTCTGAAACTGATATTGAATGTTTGGATGCTGCTATTGATTTCTGTAAAGATAAAACTTTTGGAGAACTCACAGATTATACGCATGACTTTGCATATAGGAACACAGCACGTGATAGAGAAATGTCTTTTAAAGATATATTGCGTGAGGTTAATGATAGCGAAGACTATGTAAATTATATAGCGTCTAAAATGAACTTAGAGTGTAGCGTAAGATGATGGATTTACCAATAAGCTATATAGAATCTTCTGTCTCACGAGGTGCGATTTTACATTCGACAATGTTTAGAGAGATAGACCATGGAAAGTTCTTTGTCATCATTGGGGTTTCGCAAAATGAGGTGGCAGGTTTCTTCTTCATCAATTCAAATATCAATAGAAGTCTTGAGAGCAAGCCTGAACAAATTGCTATGCAATATCCTATGAGGAAAAAAGACTATAGCTTTCTTCATTATGACTCATTCTTATGTGCTACAAATATACTAAAGTTACCACGTGAGAGAATTGTGTCAAGCATAAATACTGGTGAGACTACTTTTATAGGTAATATGGTGGAAGAACATTTAGAGGAACTTCTACAGAGTGCAAGAAAATCGAGGTTATTCTCTAAAATAGAAAAAGATACTTTCCTTTATTAAACAAAAAAAATGATGTATCGCTTGATGCACCATTTCTTTTTTCTTTAGGAGGTCAGGACGATTTGTTTTTATTAGTTTTTATAGCAGCCTTCCGTGGAGCAACTTGTGAACCACCGTTCTTCTTATTCTCTGATTGAATGACTTTAATCATCGTTTTTACTTCGCTGTCTATTCGTTCAAAGTTAGAATATAGGATTCGTTCTTTAGAATCTTCAGAGTCAAAGTTATAGAACTTTGGTATTGGATAATTGATATAATCTGCTTCTTCTGCTTTGATATCCTTCATATCAAAGGAAGTCTTACAGAAGAACTTAGTGGTCTTAAACTCTTCGGCTGTCTGTATATCCATAGCGTCTCTTCTACCTGTTTTGGTAACAACAAAGTCACGTGCTGTTTGACCACAAAGCCATCCTGCTCCCATATCGCTAATCTTCGAAGCTGGGACAAGGCTATCCATATTCTCATTGAGGTTGATAGAAGTTCTATCTCTATCGATTGTAATACCTTTCTTTAACTGTACTACCTTACCAAAGATATCCCCTGACAACCAGTCGAGCGTCTCCTTTGAACGAGCTGAGCCTGACACAACATTACCTACAGTAGTGATAATCTTATCTTTACCAACCTTGCCATAGTCAGCTTCCAATTGTGGCACTTCCTGAAAACCTAAAGTGACGGCTACCTTGTTACTTCGTGCTGTACCTATCAAACGGTCTATCTTATGGAAATAGAGCGTTGGAAGCTCATCAACGATGATACTCACAGGGACATTTTTACCCATACCACTATTTACACGTGTGACAAGTCGATTTAATATCAGAGCATTAAGTGCACCGATGATACTTTCCATTTCAGGATTATTGGCAATAAGAAGATAGCTTGGATGGCGAGGATCTGATACCTTCAAGTCGAAATCATCTCCACTGAAGACCCAGTAGGACTCTCTCGTGGCTAGACGAGAGGTCTGTACACGCAGTGTTCCTATCATACCTTCCAGCTGCTCCATGGCCTGGTTGTGAAAGGCCGTCATGAATGGACCCAGGAGCGGAAAGACTTCGGGGTCTGTCTCCAATACTTCAAATATCTCTTCATAAGAATGGTTCAGGAATGACAGCACGTGGGGCATGTCCGAGAACTGCCCCTTCCAGTAGGCAGGTTGCACCTGATAATCTTTATTGCCAATCTGCTTTGCATCACTGAAGACCCTTCCTGTCACTCTTTTATGATGAGTTTCCTTGTCTTCACTGTATTCAGGATACAGCTCTTTGCCGTTCTCGTCATAAGGCTTTTTGTTGTAGTTCACAAAGAAGAAGATACAGGCTGCAAGGAAGTTCGTCGCAGAGGTCTGGAAGAACTGGTCTGAACCTCCTCCGGTGCTCTTCTGCCCCTTTTGTAAAGACTCAATGAGGGTTTCTGCAGTCTCCTGGGCTGCTGCCAGGTTGGGGATATACTTCTGCTGGATAGGATTGACACGTGCGCTGTATTCAACATTGACAAAGTTGATGATCTTGAAATCGCAGCCTTCAGGGAGTCTTCCTAACTGCTGGTTTCTCCTGTAGTGATAATAAAGTTTTGTGGCAAGTGTAGGAAACTTATAGTCATAGACAACCATAGAGAAACCTTTGGCTGAATGTTGCCGGATATAGGGTTCTATGACGGAGAAGGTCTTACCTGAACCAGGCGTGCCGACAACCCAGGTTCCTCTGAAAGGATTGACAATGTTTATCCATCCTTTGCGGAACTTTCCCTTATAGTAGTATCGCATGGGAATATTGACGGAATACTTGTTTTCTACAAGCTCTGTGCTTTGCTCAAAACTCTCATTCTCGAAGTTGAACCGGTCTTTAAGCATGCCATCCTTGAAGTACTTTGACACATTGTCAAGTGCAATATGAACAAGTACAGTACCTGCTACAGAGACAGCCATATACACCCATACATTGGCCTTTAATATCCATAGCCTCGCAGGCCAGTCACTGCTATAGACAAATACGGATACGGCGATCAGGACAAGTCCGATTGCCAGAGGATAAAACACCATCTTTCGTGCATCGAACTCTATCTGCTTCTTGTTCTTCGTTCCTATACAGGTGATGATGACAAGCATCAAGGTTACCGTCTTTGAATAAGGGAGGAACTGGTACATGGATAGCACGCTGAGCCTTTGATGGAAATTAGCCGTAATTCCACCCAGGCTGCTCAATGCCGTCTGGTCTAATCCATACATGAAGAACTCCAATAGGAGGGATATATATATGGTTGTCCTGAATATACTGTACGTTCCTTGTATTTCTTTACTTTCTTCCATTGCATTCAGTATTTTACGCCTTTAGCTTTTCTGGACCATGACTTTAAACAGTCGCTGGTTATCGCCTTCATCTTACGGGGCCGGTATTCTTTGCCTGTGCCTTTTATATCATACCATGAATCCATGATGGTCGTGTAATGGACAAGCCTGCTTAACGTTCGCAGCTTTATGTTTAAGGCACGTAGATTTAAACGTATATTGTCCGTTATCTTGATTCTTTCATATTGCGTCAGCTTGGTTCTCTTGTCAGGGTCATTGTTGAGTGGGAATAACTGCTCAATGTCTCCGGCAACCTTCAAGCCGTTTTCTATCAGGTCGTGATAGATATTGTTTTTCGATCTGGATAAGGCTACCGCCAGTACATTGGCAGGCTGTCTGACAACCATGCCCTTTACTACTTTCAAGTTCTTCATTGCCTCGTTGACTTCCATATAGATGCCATAAATGTCTGCTGCTGTAGTGAGAATATCCTCAAAACTGTTGAGATAGTCATTGAATTGACGCTGAAGATCCGTTGTTTTAATCACCTCTTCCTTTAAATACTTATGCCCTGTAAGGTTAGCTGCCAATAACGCATCCTGCACTCTTAAAGCCTTCTTGGCTTTCTTGGCATAAGTGGCAAACAGGGCTGCACGCCCTGGGTCGGGACCGTTCTGTGCAAGCATCACTTTTGACGAACATGGCAATAGTATCAAAAACAGAACAGCTGTCTTGCTGAAGATTGTTTTCATTGCCCCCATGGTTTATGTGATTGCCTGTACCGATAGAACTTGGCGACATTGTTCATGGCCCTTCGCATACGTCTCGAAGACTCTACGGCTAAAGTTTTATTGGATTTTCCTATCTTCCCGTTGATGGCTCTATTCCACACATCCTCAAAAGAATGCATGGTAATGCTTACCGCCAGGAGTCGTAGCTTTCTGTTTAAGCGTGCCAGATTATCTGTTAGATTCCATAACAGTTGCGTACGTTCAGAACCGCTGAGCATATTGCCTTCTCCACCTTTGGCTACAACCTGTTTCAAGGTTTTATAAGTCCGCATAAACTCGCTTGCCGTTTCCATATAGAGATTATTCATGGAAACGGAGGCTGCAATGCCCTGCGGATTGACTCTGCAGGCAGTATGGACGTTCCATAATGCCGTGAGGGTCTGCATGCCGTCAGAATAGAGAGTAGTAGCTGCTTTAATGGCTGAAGCATAGCCTGAAACTGTCTTTAGATACTCGTTATACTTCTTCTCCCAATTCTTCATCTTGGTATTGAGCTTGACCATTGCCATCTGTTCTGCAGCAATGGCGGTCATACCTCTTGATTGCTTTACAACCTGACTGTCCAGTCGTGATTCTCCTGCTATGATAGCTGCATATTCAGCAGGGTTGGACGAAGAAAGTCCTTGTGCTGATAAAGAGACGGCTCCTAAAAGGAGAGCCATTAGCAAAAGGATACGTCTATGGTCTATTGGTAATTTCATAAATTCCTTTTCTTTTCTTGTTGAACTCTACTCGCCTGCGGATCTCACCGACAATATCCATTCGTGCTTTTATGCCTGTCATATTCAGCTTCGGATTATTCCTGTCACCTGAATAGATGGTGATGGTTTTTAATCCAAACAGCTGTTGCGGTAGGGACTGATGCTGCTGATAATCAACGATGCGGTAAAGTTCAATATAGTCTGTGGAATGAGAAAGGACACCATGTAGGGTAATAAGCTGCTCTGCTGTCAGTACATACTCTATCCTCGCCATATAGACTATCTGAAAAAACAGATAGATGGCGAGAAGGAAGGATGGCCATATGAGGAACTCATGATGATCAAAGTCCATGAAACGGCTTGCCCAGTATCCTGCCACGCAAAGCAAGATACCGGGAAACTCGTTAATACAGAATTGTCCCCAGTGTGGACGGATAGTCACGGTCTGGAAGGGTATGAATTCATTGTTGAACATATCTTGCGTGCTTTTTATTACTACATACCCATTCCTCTGCCTTCACTGTTGCCTCTTCTAAGCGGTTCGCTTTCTGCCTCGTAAAGAGCTGCGGATACAGCCTCGGGAGAAACAACACCTGGTTTGGAATAGACTTCTCGACTTGAATAGATTTCAGGACGATAGTGCGGCCCGGACATGACGCTGCCCACGGCATCCAGTCCGACAGATACTGCTGCCAGGATGGCTGCTCCAAGATTGATGCCATGGCCTGCCTTTGTCTTCATCTCTACTTCAGGGAAGATCTTGTCAAAGAGTTTCATGCGCTGGGTGTCATTGACGGCACGGAACTTGTCGAACTCTTTTTGTGTTATCTCATGAGAGAACACATTGCCGTCAATGACGGCGGTCATCCTGTATCTGCCTTCTATGACCTTGCCTTCAGCATCACGCAGCCGCTCGACGGCAATATCGCCCACCTCGGTAGCTCTGCCATGGCCGCCGCTTCTGACCCATTCTTTGTCGGGTTTAAGGTTCTCTAAGGATTCGCCGTTCACGCCGGCTTCACCATGGAGTGCTATCCTGACGTTCTGACGTAGTTCTTCCAATGATGGCCGGGCTTTGCCTTCTTGTACCAGCTTACCCTCTGCATGTCTGATAGATTGAACATCTCCTTCTGAAAGGGCTTCTGCCTTGATGTGTTCGGAATCTCTAAAGAGAGTTTTATTAAGGGCTTCTGCCATCTTTTCGTTATAAGGACGATTGACACCTTCCTTTGCAGTCGCCTTCATATCAGTGTTCTCTGAATAAGAAGTGATGTTCTTTTCGGCCGTAGAGACAGGAAGAGCAACCGCCTTGACGATAGATAACGGCTGTCCTTTCTCGTCTTTGACAGGGATAAGTGTCGATAAGAGTTTTGCCTTGCCATCGTCGTCAGCCTGCTTGAAAGCAAGATAATCTTCTTCTGTAATCTTGTACGACCACATACCGATGTCTTTGCTTTCTCGCATGGTAAGCATATAGTTTCCTGATATCTGGTCTTTATATGCCATGGCACTTGTTATAGCTGCGCTGGCTGTGTCACTGACAAGATTATAATTGCCTTTTAGTACGGCAACGCCTGTAGTCTCGTCCAGCTTTCCGGAGCGGATTCCATCTTCCATAACGCCATTAGAAGCACTCTTGATCCTGACTTCATCGAAGACTTTATCGAAGAGCTTCAGACGGTACTCATCGTTATAGTTGACAAACCTGATGTAGTCTTCCTTGGAGATGTCGTGCGACATGACCTGGTTGTTGATGACGGCTGTCATACGGTAGGCAGTAGCACTCTTGCCGTCGTTCACCGGTGACACCTGTATCTCTCCGACTGATACGGCACGGCCGTCTTTGACCGGGAGAAAGAAGCCTTTGTCTGCATCAAGTGAGCGTCCGTCGACGACTCCGATAGAGTTCCAACGGTCCAGGAAGCCGCTGCGGTAGTCTTCACGTGACGCTTTGAAGTCTATAATGTCGGCTTTTGAATCCAGGTACTGCCTGGCTGCTTCCTTGTGGAGTCCTAACTCCTGCTCGACTTCGGGCTTCAACCTGATGTCGATATAGTCTTTGCTGTTCAGCCTTTCGGCGGTTATCTTGTCAGCAAAGTCCTTGCCGATAACGGCATTTAAGATGGCAAGGCGCTCATTGACGGAAACTCCGTCTTTGTTGTGTACACCTTTCTTATCGGTGTACTTGAACTTCTCGCTCATGAGCTTCTTCGTCTCTTCGGGCTTCAGCCGGTATTCAAGGTTGGTATTCACGCCTGCTGATTTGACGGTCAGGAGGTTCTTCTTGTCATCAATGACAATGCCGTGCGAAGAGAGGATCTCTTGGAATTTCCCCGATGACATATAGACTGGTGAAGTGATGGAATCAAGAGGTACGGACTGGCCTTTAGGACGTTCAATCCTGGGTGGTTGCACTTCTTCGATACGCATATCCTGAAGAGCATCTGCCTTTTGTCTCGTACCTTTGTCATAAAAGCCGTATGCGCCTGTCTTCAGCTCTCCTGGACGTAAACGACCGTCAGGACGGTCTATGACGACAGGGGCACTGCCTGCATAGAAGGGCCTGTCATCAATACGTCTGATTCTACCGCCACTGGCAAGACCTAAGATGCCGTCTATAATGCTGTCAAAGCGACCGAACCGGGGGCCTTCAAAGGGACGGAAGAAGTGCGGTTCTCGATAGCCGTATTCGCCATCTGCGAGACGGTGACCGTCTAGGCCCATGTTGACAGGGCTGCCGGCATTACGGGCTGCTACAAAGGAGCCTGGAATGTAATAGTCGTCTTTGACAATGCTGACGAAAGTGTTATAGGCTTTCTTGTCCCACGCATTGGTGCCGCTGTTCATCAGGTTTTCAACCTGCTGCTGGTCGAGGGCATAGCGACGTGGCTCTGAAGAGTTATGTGACAAGGTGACCAGTTCATAGTCTCCTGTGTCAGTCATCGTGATGTGTGCCTGCATGCCGTTGGCATTGAGGGTGCTTTGCAGGCGTGGTGATATATCGGTCATCCGATAGTCTGTATTCTTCCTTAATGTTGCCATAGTGTTTTGGTCTTGATTGGTTTTACTTCTTCTTGTATAACATGACGCAAGTATGACGGTTGGCGGTGTAAGGCTTATAATAGCTGTTGCCGCCTTTGCTTGCTGCTGTCATCTTCTCTCTTGGGACACCAGCTTTCAGTAACAGCCTGGCAATGTAACGGCAGCGTCTGACAGCAAGGGAACGGTTATGTCTTCTTGTTCCTGTCTTGCTGTCGGCAGAGCCTACGATGCGTACGTCTAGGTCGTATTCCTTTACGGCTGCCGCAATCTCCCTTATGTTGATTAGTTGCTGCCTGTCTATGAGATCCGTGGAATTGCGCTTGAAGAAGAAGAGGATGGGAGCGTCAAACTTTGCGATATTGTCATCAGCAACAGTGCCGGTGCCGTCTTCTCCTTCTCCGTTGGCAATTCTTTCCTGAAGAGAACGGAGGCCGTCATAGCAGTTGCGTGGATAGAATGGAATGTTGACGGCTGTAGGATGGTTTACGACATCATCGTTATTGATTCTTGATTGCATTTGATCCTTTCTATGCCACCCTAGGTGTCCTATGCCGATAGTCATACCGATAGTACCTGACAACAGGTTGTCACCGAAACGATTTTTCTTCCCGTATCCGTCAAAATCTTCATAGGCTGTCGTTCCTCCGAGGGTGGCGGATAAGGCGATACGTTCGCTAAGATTGTAGCTGCCTGTGATACCGTAAGAGAAGGCGAAGGATGAACGTCTGAGTTTGTTATGCCTCACAAAGCCGGCTCCGAGGTATGGAATCATATTCCATTTTGCCGGACTGTCAAAGGAGAGACGGAAGAGAGAAGAGACATTAAGCAGCGCATCGACATGGCAACTCCCAAAGGATTGAGATGTTTTCTGCGAATCAATAAACTTAATACCTTGATAGAAAAGGCGTGTTCCAAAATATGGAGAGTGCCATTTACCAACAGAAAAATCAAAACCTAACTTGGTTCTGCCGATGAAGTCTGTATGGGTGGCCGGTTCTCCTGCAAAGGATAGAAAACCAGTCTGTGCGGAGACAAACCAGTTGTCTGTAAGACCTGACAGCTGATAGTGCGGATCGTCTGCCATTGATACTGCAGGTTCTTCAGGATTGTCGATGTGACTGATGGGATTGTCATACATTGACTTTACAAACTTCTTTTCCTCTGTGCCATATACGACCTGGGCATAGAGAGAATGACTCATGACAGCGAAAACTGACAACAGTAACAATGTCTTTTTCTTCATTTCGTTTTATCTTTTCTATTATCTTATCTATGATTTCTTATTCCTTCTTATAAAGTCTTAGCTGCTGCGTCATAGAGGTAGAGCTTGTATTTAAAGATGATGCTTTCGCACTTCTGGACATAGTCCCGGGCGGTGGCATAGCCTGCAGACCTGATGGAGACGAGCCAGTTATGGAAGTCGGTGGAGCTGTAACGCCGGCACCGCTTGTAGCGGCCGCTCATAAGCAGCTTGGAATGGTATTCCATGCTGGCTTCAGGGGAGGCGAAGTTGCAGAACTTCTCTCCTTTGAGGTCATCATCATGGACGCTGTAGGGAAGACCGCTGTTGAGCCAGTTCCTGTTTGCTTTGATGCCGAAGTAGTTGAAGCCTGCCTGGGCGAGGCTGCTGCTGCCCCAGCGACTTTCCAGTGCCATCTGGGAGAGGATGACGGAAGCCGGAATGCCGTACTTCTTCTGCTGGCGCATGGCTGCATGGGCATATCTCTTGAAGAAGTCATCAGGGGAAAGGAGGGTGTTCTCGCTGACATGGAGGGCTCGAATACATTGCAGCTTTACATCTCTTATGTAGACAAGGAGGTTGTAGGGGTCTTCGAGTTTTCCTCGTAGCCTGCTGGTGATATGAAGATGGGCACCGGTGGAGCGACCTGTGTTGCCGCTGACACCAACAGGGTCTCCTGCAAAGATCCTGTCGCCTTTCCGTACACGTATCTGTGACAGGTGGCAATAGCTGATGGTGTAGTCGCCATGCTGCATGACAATATAGTTGCCTGATGCGGGGTCACTGCCGGTGTTAAGGACGCTGCCGTCGAACATGGCAAGGACTTTCTCATAGCGTGCCTTTAAATCAAGACCGCAGTGGTCTTTTGTCTTGCCTGTAATGGGGTCTCTGCGTCGACCGAAGGATGAGTTGACTTTGATGTTGCGAAGTGGGAAGCTGACACTGAGGTATTTGTCCATCCAATAGTCTTGCAGCTTGTCATTATCCAACTTCTTCTGTGCATAACATAGAAGGGTGCTTGAACTTAAAACAAGCAGAGAGACGTATCTCAAAATTGTTATCATATTCTTCTTTGTTTATGCTGCAAAAATAGAATAAACCTGTTTAATAAGGTGTGTGAAAAAAAAGGAAGTCTTATATTAACATTTCCAAAACGTCAAACGCCCTGAATCCGTGAGAAAAGATTTTGAAAATGTTAATATAAAAGGTTTATAATTTTTTGGGGGCTTGTTTCAAGGGAAGAAACTATCTTTGCAAAAACAAAAACAAGCAAATGATGAAGACGATTTTTGCAGAAAATGAGATACCCTATGAGAAATTTGAAAGCATAGGGTTTTCGCAGGAGATGGTCGATGACCTCCCTGAAGTGGTAATGAACAGGCTGTTGAGCGGCAACTGGACTCCTATATTGCCTATCCGAGTAGAGTTAGGGGATGGAGTTAAAAGAACGATTCAGGCTCGCCTTAAACTGGAAAGAAGGGATGAGGGGGTGGATATGCTCATTGCACCTCGAAGTGAAATGGCGGAACTGGAGGATTTTACGCCTGATGAACAGAATACTCTGCGCAGCGGCAAAGTGATCATCACAAAGATGCCTGGAAAGGAACAGTGTTTCGTACAGCTTGATGATAAGACGAACAGGGTTCTGTATATTCCTGTTTCGCTGATGGAGGACAACCTGTCCACTTTGCAGAGCGAACTGGAACTGTCCAACGAGCAGGTGGCCCAGATGTGTATCGGCAATGTCCTGTCGGTAGACAGACAGGAGGGTACGTTTACCTTCGGACTGGACTTCCTTTCTGATGGAGGGATAAAGGTGGTGAGTGGAGATAGAGAACAATACGACAATGCTGCTTCTCGTGAGCTGCCTGCATTTAACTTCGGTATATATGGATGCTGGATCAAGGATGATGATAACTCCTTCAGAGAATATATCTCTGAAGATAACTATACGGATGAGATGCAGCGTGAGTTCTATCATCTGGCCGATGAGAACGTGCAGAAGGAAGAACAGAAACGTAGAGGTATGCACAGATAATAATCCTGAAAACTAAAAACATGGCTGAATTAAAGAAAGAACTGGTCGATAAGCTCGATCGGGAAGAGATTACCAGCCTGGAGTGTATTAAAATGCACGGACAGGAGATGGTGGACACCTATAAAGAGTGGTGTGAGGTCATTGGCTTTGAAGAGGGCGATGAAGTGGGTGCAGAACAGTTCATCAACGAAATAAGGTACGAAGACGAACCTGATGAGATGCCACAAGAGGCGTGGGAGCTTCTACAAAAAGAAGGACAGAAACGACAAAAGAAGCAGGAGAGAGAATTTTTGTCCCAAAGTAATAATGGGAATCAAGACAAAGATGCCTATGTCTCTGCAATGGAGGTGTATGACGAGTGGAAAAAGGATCAGAGTAGACTGAAGGCTTTAGGAAGCTCTGAAAATGCTGTAAAAGTGACATTGTGGCGTTATCAGAATCCTTTGGGGTCGAAGACGGCATGTAAGAATGAACTTGGCATTACTAGAAACAACGCCAAGAAATGGTGGAACGTACGTCTCTTTATTGATGGTGCTGTTGCAGAAGGCGGTCATGTGCATCCAATAAGGTTTGATTACGATATTATAAAGGAACTGATCCATCAAGCGATGCAGAAAGCGGAAGAAGACAAATAATCGTGATACAATGATGGCAGTCCAGTGCTTTTTACAACAAGCAGTTGTATTTGCAGAAGGCGGTCAGTATCATGCAGACCGCCTTCTCCGTTGTATTATGGGGCTTCTCGCCCCCTGTACCCCTCGGTGTATTCCTGGTATAGATTATCGTGGTTTTATATTTCTCCCCTTATGATAAGGAGAGTTGTAAGATTTGACTGGAGGAGGTCTCTGACTGCTCCAGTATCCGTTTTGTGTAGTCGGGGGTGTCTTCCAAACGCTCTCGCCATATCCTGGAATATTCGGGATTGGTGGCATCGAAACGGCAGCTTTGGCTGATGATGCCGCTTCCTAAATGGGACACGAGGCTCTCAAAGAGGTAGGAGTCTAAGCGGAGGGTGTCGAAGTCTACGTCCCTGGTACTCTCTACCATGGCTACTGCGAGGTCTCTATAATAGTCATCTTTATTGTCATACTTCTCTTCGGGGGCTATGTGGATGACTTTACTTGTATAATCATAGAGGGATAAACCTGGCAGGCCGTCATGCTGTAACTTCACTTCTTTGAAGTCGTCTGCGTCGAGGAACTGATAACCGCTGGTTTTCTTTCTTTCCAGAGCCACCATGTTCATCTTCAGTGATTCGTAAGCACGACGCTGGATGATCGGGAAAGTGGTCTGCCCTATATTATAGACTCTTTCTGCACCTGATTCATGGAGTATGTACAGACTTTCCGCTTCTTCGGAAATGCCATAGCCTTTGTCCTGTAACTCGCTTGCGCTGATGAAGAAGGGCAGCTCGAAGCCTTGCTCTTCCATCCATAGGGCCAGCATGATGGCATTGGTGCCTGTGTAGACTCTTCCGTCTGTATCTCTCGGCAGCATCATCTGCTTGGAGACCCAGGGGTTGTCAACGTCGTCAAGCTGTCTTTTGAGCTTCTTGCTTAACAGCATGCCATAGACTCGGTAGGCTTCTTTTCTCTGCATTTCTGCTGTATGCCATCTGCCTGTGGGGGATGGTTGGACATGGATATAGCCTTGGGGAATGGAGGCAGGCTCTTCTTGCTGAAATTCTGCCTCGTTGTCGTATTCAGCTTGCAAGGTCGGCTGCGCTTGATTTGAGGGATTGCTGCTGTCCAATGCTGCATTGATGCGCGCCTCCTGCCCGGGAACTGGTGTAGAACTTACTTCTTGGGGAACTGCTGATCCTGAAGAGGATGATGGAGTTACTTCAAATCGTGTGAGGATACTCTGCCATAGTGTATCCAATGGCTTCTTTTCTGTTGCCTTGCCATAGGCTGACAGACCCTCATGGACAGCATCCAGTTTTTCTTGCAACAGCTCCTTTACTATCTTGTCCGTACTTCTGTTTTGGGTTCTCTTAAACTGATTGATTAATGAGTCGCCATACTGTACGATGCCCTTTAACAACGTACCTTTATTAGATGAAGTCAAGGGAACAGCAACGTTGCTGTCTGCGTTGGATGCAATGACTTCATCTGACGGGGTTACATCTACTCTGTTGATTGCCGCACCATCGATGAAGCACAGGCATTTTTCTGCTGACAGGAGCATATACGCTCCGTCTTCCTTGGAAGGATTGCCGAATATCCTTACCATAGCTGCGAGGTCGTGGGTTACTGCACGCTCTTTCAAGGTCTTCTCTATGTAATCCAAGACCTCGACAAAAAGGTAGGATTCGTTGTTTTCTATGATGTATGCCTGCCCTGCTGTTGCGGATGAATTGAAGTCTATGCGTATCTTGCCATCACAGAGTGACCATGCTTTGGGGTAGTAGGTCTTGCCGTCAAGACATACATGGATGGAGTTGTTGACCGGGAACATGCCCTGTATATGGTTGGTACGCTTTATCAATTCTATCAGTGACAGATACTTCTCTTCTACAGCGTCTCGTACAGTGGCTTCCTCATTCCATTTGTGAAGGGCTTCATTGCCAAGAACGGTGAAGTGCTTTGTGTCGATTGCCCTCTTCAGATCTTTGTAGGTAATATGATTCTCATACGCTGCCTGATGGCTTATCTTGTCATAGACAAGGATATGCAAAGACAAAGGCTCTCCGTCTTTGTCTATCACGTCTTTTACTCTCATATAGCGTGGCCTGCAGGGATTTCCCTTGTCTCCTGCTTCGTCCTTGAACAGACTGCCTACGAGGGTTCGACAGCCCCGGGCATCTATCATTCTCATATAGGGCTCTGACAACTCATAACCGCCTAACTGCAACTGATAGAGGCGGTCGGCCTGCTGGTCTATGTCGTCGGCATAGGGCTTGGAGTTTATCCAGGTGTTTAACAGACCGTCCTGCCATTGAACGGCTGGGAAGAACTTGGGGTCGTTCTTGTCTCTTTCTGGGCAGCGCTCTTTTGCCCATAAGCTCATTTCTAATGCCCATCGCTCTAAAAGGGAACGCTGTGCTTGCTGCGCCTGATTTCTCGATAGGAATGTCAGCTCTTCGATCGAAAAGAAGTGGTTGGGAGGAAACGGTTTCTTTTTTGTGTCGCTTGTTTCTGCTGTCGAGGGCGTATGCTCGGGCTTCTTTCCAAATATCTTATTCCACCCACTTAGCAGGTGGTCATGGAAAAGGTTGTTTTTATTGCCACTTTGCTTCATATACTTGTCATAGTTGATAATGGACGACAAAACACCAGCTTGCAAAAGCGTATCTTGGTGTAGACGGTGCTTTGCCTTAGCTGGTGAATCGAAAATAGATATTATGGCACATCGTTTCTATTTCTGTGTCTGGGTCAGCTCCCATGGAGCTATGCTGCTGGTACGGCACTCGATATTGACATTGCCTTGATAGATGTGGAAGTGAAGCTCGCCTTTGACTTCTACATAGGCATCGGGCTTGAAGAAGTCTTGCTTAACTGGGGTAGGTGCAAGAAAGCGAACCCATAGCCAGCCGACCTTGTCGCCTTCTTTGTCTTGGGACATGCCTGAAAAGGTCTGGAACTTGTGGCCGTTTTTGTTGGCACGTTCGACAATTTCGCCTTTGATCTTTCCTTTGAACTCCATAGAGCCTGTGAGGGCATCGGCTTCGGTGGACTTGACAATCTCTATCTCACCATCACTTCTGAGGTTGTAATAAGTGCGGTCATCTACCTTTCTGATGTAGAGTGTGCCGTTAACCTTCACTCTACGACCTGTGGAATACTTTCCCATGGTGTCTTTGTCACCCGGGGCGGAGACAAAAACCTGCAACTCGGCTCCTGAGCCGTCGCTGCCTGCCATGGGAATGGTGATGCTGAAGGAGATAAAGGGATGTCCGTCCTTGCTTTGTTTCTCTACTGCGGAATTGCTGATGATACCGCATGCTGTGACATTGCATTTAATCATGTTTCCTGTTTCTTTGTTTTATTAAACTCTGCGAATTGTATTCTCCTGCTGCTTTTCGGGAAGCTCGGAATCGTAATTTAACGAGGCGGTCTGGGCGAGACGGCCGGCATCGACGCTTTCTCTGTCTCTTCTTGACGTTGCTGCTTCCCTGGTTTCTTCCTGGCCGGTCTTTTCAGTAAGAGCAAGGTCATTACTCTCGTCTTGCTTTAGTTCCTGGGCGAGGGTCAGGATGCTCATGAAGAGGGAAGAAAGGAGGCCTGATATGCCGTTGTTGGCCTGGGCTGCTTCCTCACCGTTCCTTTTCATAAGGTATTGCAGCCATCTGTCGGGGTCATCGGAATTGGTGAGGTCGGCAAGTAGCCGGGGATTGCCTGCCGGTTGTCCGTCCATCCCTGGCTGACCATTGTTGTAAACCATCATGGAGGCATACCTGCCGACCATGTTCCGACCGCCTTTGTCCAATGGGACCGGGAGGTTGCCTCTGAATGAAAGCTCGGCCAGGTACTCGGCCGGGTCGTAACGCTGAAGCTCGCCTTTGCCGTTGAAGAACCTGGTCTCAAAATGAAGGTGTGCGCCTGTCGAACGGCCGGTGTTGCCTGACAGGCCCAGTGGGGTTCCTGCGTCGACAGCGTCGCCGACGCGGACTCCTATCTTGCTTAAGTGCATATAGGTACACTGCAGACGGCTGCCGTCGGCACGGCTGTATTCGACGGTTATCATATTGCCTGCTGCCCCGTTTTCGGGCTTGACGGCAATGACCTTTCCATTGTCTTCCGTGCCATAGATGGCGAGATATTTGCCTGCTGTGCTGATGTCGATTCCACCATGGCGATGGCCGGGGCGGTTCTCACCGAACTCCCCTGATACTCGTAGGCCTTCCAGGTTGATGGGCATGCACCATCTGCCTTGAAGGGGATTGAGGAGGATGGCCGGGGCGGAAGGACGTGCTGCGCCTGCCGGGCTGACACCCCGGCCTCGCATATAGCCTATGGGGATGCCTTGCTGACGGGCGGTCTGTACAGCCAGGCGGTCGAACTTCTCTAAGCCGTATCTGTTGATGACGCCCTCGATGCTTTCTACATAGTTGGGAGCAGTGGCATAACCGCCTGCCTTGATGCCTCGTATCCAGCCTAGGTGGTCGGTGCTGTCATTGACGGGACAGCGGCGGAGGTAGCGTGACTGCAGCAGCGTGGCGGAATGGTCGCTGAGACTCTGCCCGACGCTGCTGTAAGAACGGAAGGCTTCGTTGGGCCGGTCATCGTCGTAGTAGCTGACCCTGCCTGTCCATGAGGAGCCTCGCTTGATGCCGAAGAAGTTGTTGTCGTTCCTGGCAAGGGCGGAACTGCCCCAGGAACTCTCAACGGCCATCTGTGCGAGGATGACCGAAGAGGGTATACCGTACTTGACTTGCTGCTCCATGGCATAAGGGGCGTATCGGCTGATGAACTCTGATGGGGAAATGGCCATGTTCTCTGTCTGTTTTCTTTTTGCCTTATCCTATATTCCCATACCACGTGGTTTGGGAACTTTTTGAGTAGTTCCTTCCTGCTGAACTTCATCCTCGCCGGGTTCTTCTGCCTTCGAGGGCGTATGCGCTTGATTTGTTACCAGCTCTTGCTCTTCCTGTGATGCCGGCTTCTCATTCTTCTCTTCTACTTTTACTTTGAGAAAGGGTGCGAAGGTGACAGCTGCGACGGCTTTCTTATATTCTGCCATATCGTCGGCAAGCCACATCTTGTTCCATTGGTCTTTGCTTATCGGTGCTTTCATGAACTTGCCGTCGATGGTCGCCATGACGTACTTCTTGCTGGGGTCGTCTTTGTCTTTGGTGATGGTAGGACGTTCTATCTTGCTCATGTCGACAGCCGGAACCTTAGGCATGATGAGGTCTACTTTGATTTCAGGATGCTGCCGGGCCACAGAATAGTATTTCTGTGCCAGGGCGTTATGGATTTCTTCCTGATTGTCCTTCCCTCTTGCATCAAAGTAGGCTCTCTTATGTACATCATTCGGATAGACGGCAAAAGAGGGTTCGTTCTCTGCCTTGAAGAAGAAGGCATACTGTCCCTTGTCGTCTTTGATGGGGGTAAAGAGCTTGACGCTGGAGGCTTTTGATGCCTCTAACTGTAGTTTTACATCAATATCCCTGTGCTGGACAAACTCATATTGCTTTAGTCTGTCTATGGACACCTCCTTGCCTTTGTAGTAGTCGTCGGCTTCATTCAGTCCAAGACCTCCGCCGGCATTGTAGAACTTGACATCGGTGATGCCTTCCTTGCCCAAGGCGATTTTGATGCGGTCTTTGCGGATTCCTGATATTTCTATATCATCGTCTAATGATGCACCTTCAGGAAGAATGACATCGGCTGCACCTTTCGCCTTGTCTCTGACAATGACGATTTGCTTGGATTCAATGTCGGGAATCTTGGCTAAATCGCTAGAAATCTTGTATTGCTTCGGACTGACAATAAGATCCTTTGGAGTGAGTTCCTTGCGGATATTTTCGTACTTGACAATCTCTTTCCTTAGATGCTTGTCAATAGACTCGATGGCATTGTTCACGTCTTTTTCGAGGATACCGAGCATCTTGGGATTTTCCCTGATCTCTCGCTGTAAGTAGTCGATGTTCTGCATGCTTTCTTTAGAAAGGGTGGCCGGGAGCCCCTGACGTGCCATGAGGACTCCTGCTGCGAGATCCTGGACAAAACGTTCGTATTTGGCATCATCGCCAGGGAGGAGGTTATTACGTCCCATTCTGTCCAGGCGCTGCTCGCTGCCTGTGGCTGCAACAACGGCACGATAGATGTCATTGGCTTTCTGAAGGGCGGCTTGACGGCTGTCGCCGGCATCCTTGTCGGACATGCCGCTGACGATGATCTTGTCTGCCTGCTTGTCGTAAACGGCATCTTGAAGCACCATGACACGCTCATAGCCCATGCCTGCGGATTTGGCTACTTTCCGTGCTGTCTGATTGGCATCTGAGATGACTGCCTTCTCGTTGGGGATCTGCCTGATGAGCTGGGCACTGTCAAGATTCTCGGCTACGACAACCCACTGCCTGGCTTCTGCCAGTTTGGACAGGTAGTCATTGATCCTGTCAAGGGGGAAACTGACCGACTTGACTTTCTGACCGTTCTCTTCGGTCTGACTGACCGGCAGGTTTAACAGCTTTCCGGCTCTTGACGCGTCTTTTCCGTAAATCTGATATTTGCTGTCGGTACGAGCGATGACGATGGCGGTGGGATGGCTGGATTTCAGTTTCTCGGAAAACTTCATCATGCTGCTTACGCCTCGCTCGGAGAGGTCTTCAAACTTGGCTCCTTTGTCTTTCAGAAGAGCTGCGTAATCTGCGTGCTTGGCGGCCGGCAGGGTGGTCTGGTCGACATTGAAGATACGATACTCTTCCTTTGACCTGTGCCTGGTATAGTATTCTTTTTCTTCTGCCGGAAGTTTATCGTAGTCTTCTCGGCTGATGAGTTCTTTGGTGCCTACATGCTGATAGTCCCATTTAACCCAATTGAAAGCAAGAGATTCTTCGTTCTGCTTTACAGCCGTGCCAGCATCTTTGGCACTGTCATAGGTAGTATAAAGGTTGGAGTGGTAACCCTTTTGGCCGGACTGCAAGTTCATCATGATGTTGTTGTAGGCCATGATGGGACGCTTCGCTCCGATAAACTCGGCATTGCTCTTGCCTGCCTTGTTCATCCATACGCCTTTGTTGCCTCTGGCTGCTTCCAGCGCACCTAACAGCAGGGCTGCATGAAAAAGGAGTCTGGAAGCATTGCCTTTGTCGGTGTTTTCTTTCTTTTGCTCTTCCTCACGACGCTTCTGCTCTTCGACTTCTCTTCGACGTTCGTCTTCACTTGCCTTGGCCGCTGCCTGCCTGGCCTGCTCGGCTTTCTGCTTCTTCTCTTCTGTTGCTGACTGCTGGGCATCAGCTATGACGGCTGCCTGCTTCTCGGCAACGTCCTTTGGTACGTTTCCTTTTTCCATGATGTTTTCTGCTATGCTTGCCACATTGGTCTCGGGGTTGCTGTCTTCGGAAAGAGAAGAATCTTGCCGTGCTTCCTCGGCCTGATTAGTTTCAGGCCACCATTCTGAAGACAAATTGTTTTTTTTAACATAATCTAAAAATGCAACGGCACTCTCTTCTTTTTGACTATCAATTTTATTTAGATCACAATAATCCTGATATTTTTCTTTCATCCCTTCAAGAGGAATCAGTTGTATATATTCTAATTTGCTTATATTACCATAAGCTGCATCATTTTCTACTTCAGAGACTGTTGCTTTATTGTTGGATTTATTGAGTTCCTCGGAAAGGGAGGACGCATTCTGCGCAGCCTCGGTCTGGTTAGTTCCAGGAACATTGACTTCTTCCTTTTGTTGGAGGCGGATTTGAACCCAGTCGTTGAACTTGATGGCAGCTTCGACGCTGAAGAAGGCGAGTTGTGGAGTGTCACCGTCTTCATGACATTGAAGTCCCTTGGGAGCGGTGGCATTATATTCCTCGGAGAGGTCACTCCATTTTTGCCAATTGATGGATTGGTCGGCATTCTTGTCGTTCCCATAGTTATACACGGCTAAATTGACCTTGTCACTTAGAATGTAATCGGCACTGTCTGACGTGATGGCTAAATTTGACGGCTTGCCGTCAAGGAGCAGAGGAACATATAGATACTCCGCATCATAATTTTCTTTGTCAAGAACAGTACGATTGGTGGCATCGGATTCATTTCTGAAAGATTCGAAGTCACTTAGCATTTCCTGGGAGTATCTTTCGTCCGCTTCCTCCTCCGAGAGGGCAGGGCTTGTCTCCTGCTGCTCGGTAACCGTTGCTCTTCCCCTTTCGGCTTCGTAGGCTTCCCATGCGGGAATCTCACGAGATTCTGGTACTACAGTCTTGTCTTGCGTTGCCGTTACAGGAACCGCCTTTTCTTTCACATCTTCATCTTGTTTTTCTGGCTCCAATGCAACAGTTTGTCTTTGGACTTCCAAAGGCAGTTGTTCATGCCCAGAATACACGGCCTGCGGGATGATGGTAGTCTTCGCTTTCTCGGAGAACAGAAACTCATCGCCATATGCGGCGGCTACGTTGGCATTATAAGCCGTAATGACCTGCTCCGCCTGCCTTATGCGCTTTGCTATCTGTCTTGTCCTTTCATCATCAACAGAAAACGGATATTGTGCATTGATATTACTCCACTGCTCCGTAAGGTCATATAGGGTCTTACCCCTTGTCTTTGTTTCCGAAAGTTCTTCATCAAGCCCCTCCAAATTTCCGGCTTTGAGGGGAGTCTGGTTCAAGGCGATCCGCTGTTCGTCAACTTTTTCTATAATCATATCGGATGCCTTGCTGACATCAGACATTATCTCTCTGATGCAGTCAGGCTTTTCTTTGAGCCTTTGAATCCAAAAATCAAGATAGTTGGCATTATTATCAATTATCCGCCTGTCAAAGCCCATGGTACTGCCAACAAGGGCAGCTGTTGTCTCGGCAACCAACTCTTCTTGAGCATAGGCATCTGTTCCTTTACCACCGAAGCTGCGGTTAAGGCGGCTTTCGTGACCTGTAGAATGAGCCATCTCGTGCAGGGCGGTGGCATAATATTCCATACCGCCACGATAGACTTCTTCTGCTGTTTTGTCAGTATTGAACTGCTCCTTCATGGGCAGTACTATGAAGTCTTGTGATGGAACATAGTATGCTCTGTTGGAAGGCTTGTCATAACGGATCTCACAATGCCATGCTTTCTCTTTGAACATCCTGTCAAGGGCTTCATTGACATACATTCCCTTAGTATCTTTCACTTCTTCTTCTGGAACCTTGAAACGAGCTGCAATGGCATCGTACTTCTTCTTATTGACCTCTTCTAAATTCGTTTGGTCAATATTGAAAACATGAAAGACTCTCGGATAAGGACGGACAGTGAGCTTTTCACGTTCTTCCCTGGACATGGCGTTATAGTCTTCCTCGGAAATCTTCTTACCGTTTTCATCTTTGATGGATAGTCCCCATTTGAAGATGGGAATAGATTTCTCGCCTGATTTTACATGGAGATTCTGATCCTTGGCTTGCTTAAAGGTCATGTAGACAGGGGTGTTGTATCCCTTTTCTGATGTGTGAGCTATCAAGAAGAAAGAATTACCTCCTGAATAGGGTCTACCGCTGATGTTTTGTGGAAGACCACGCATTGAGGAACTTACGCCCAACCAGCCCTGCTTCCAATTGGCTCCTTTGGCGTTCTCCAGAATCTTAACCATTTGGTCTGCAAACTGCTTTAGAACAGCAGCAGTAGGGTTGCTTCGTCCACCAGTGAAGTTGCGTTTCTTTTTTTCTGTATTGGACATAGTAGAATGTTTTGATTGCTGCAAATTAAACAACTTAATTCCAGAAAAACACCCTCAAAAAAATAAAAGTCTTATATTAACGTTTTCAAAATCTTTTCAAGGGGTTACAGAGGATTTTATGTTAAAAACAAGGCTTTAATATTTTGTGAAAGAAGAGATAAGAGGCTTAAATATCCTTTCATTCCTACTATAAACCAAGTTGGCTTACTCTATTTTATACGGCTTTCGTATTCTATACGTATAGGTGTATTGTAATATATAGCTCTATATTGTATATCTCTCTATAACGGTATCCGCTTATATACTCTATATGGATGAATAGGCACTTAACTATACCATACCTGCGGTGCGTTTTACTTTGCCTTTGTCTATTTAATATTTTGTCTCTGTTTTCGACCTCACTTCTCTCTCCTCCGCCTGTAGTCATCTTGCGACTTTTATTTAGCAAAGGTAGCACCGGCCGG
>OGKA01001218.1_pt1 | contig 22095 bp, 20 predicted proteins | sample 1572211 | NCBI WGS metagenome assembly OGKA01 (sample SAMEA2582125, study PRJEB24529) | metagenome | biome: Human gut stool | place: China | collected 2011 | reverse complement strand
ACAAACAAATGGGCTTTTTTACAACATCAGTAACAGGACTTAAAACAGTAGTAACCGCAATCGGCGCAGGTGTATGGGGCGTTATCAATCTTCTTGAAGGATACGGAAATGATAATCTCGGTGCAAATGCTCATGTGCGGTAAAGTAACACACAAGAATTTGATAGACAGCCACTCGCTTTTCCGGATGTATTTACATCTTTTCTCTTGACAGGTTCACACAAACCGCCTATACTGTGCTTATCGAATAAGTACGCTTATTACGATAAGTACACATGGTGAGGTGAGCAAGTGGAGATTATCATAAGTAATAGCAGTGATAAGCCTATTTACGAACAAATCTGTATGCAAGTAAAAAGTTTTATTATGGACGGCACATTATCTGCTGGCGAAGCCCTCCCTTCTATGAGAGCTTTAGCAAAAGATTTACATATCAGTGTTATTACCGTTCAGAGAGCATATGAAGATTTAACGAGAGATGGATTTATAGAAACTGTATCTGGAAAAGGCAGTTTTGTAGCATCACAGAATAGGGAATTTATTCAAGAGGAACAGTTACGAATTGCTGAAGAACTTTTACAAAAGGTCGCAGAAATTGGTCGAGCACATGGCATTAGTCTTGGGCAAATGACGAATATTCTAAAACTATTTTACGAGGAATAACGAGAGGTGACAGGCATGGATAACAACATTTTGGTGCAGAATTTATGCAAGCAATTCGAGGATTTTTCTTTGGACAATGTTTCGTTCAAAGTCCCTAAGGGCAGGATTGTAGGTTTTATTGGCGAGAATGGTGCAGGAAAAAGCACTACTATCAATCTGATATTAAATGAACTAAGCAAAGATAGCGGACAGATACAAGTCTTTGGAATAGACCATACAATTCCAACTGTCAAAGAAAATATTGGCGTCGTTTTTGATGAATGTAATTTTCATGATGTGTTTACAGCCGCAGATATTGAAAAAATCTTGAAAGAAGTTTATAAGACATGGGATAGTAACCTTTTTTCACAATACTTGAAAAAACTCAAAATTCCGACCAAGAAAACGATTGGCACATTTTCTAAAGGCATGAAAATGAAGTTGTCTATCATTTGTGCTATGGCACATAGACCTAAACTGTTGATTTTGGACGAAGCAACAACAGGTCTTGACCCCGTTGTGCGTGATGAAGTATTAGACCTATTTTTGGAATTTATCCAAGATGAAGATTGCTCTATCTTCTTTTCGTCGCATATTACTTCGGATATACAAAAAATTGCAGACTATGTGATTTTAATTCATCAGGGAAAAATCATTTTCGAGGAACAGAAAGATAATCTTGTTTATAATTATGGCGTGGCAAAGTGCGGAAAAGAAAAATTTGCACTGCTTTCCTCTGATGATTATATCATACACCAAACTACAAATATGAGCGTGGAGTGTCTTGTTCATGACAAGGAAGCATTCAAACGAAAATACAAAAACATCATTGTGGATAATGCCACATTAGAAGATATTATGCTTTTCTATGTTAAAGGAGGTACATCATGCGAGGATTGATTTATAAAGATACATCCATTTTCTTCAAAAGCATTGACAAGAAACTTATTCTGATTGCAGTAGCGGCTATTGTTCTGCTTATCTTCAACGCAGGAATTTATGCTGGCTTATTTGCTTCTGTTATATTTGCAATGACAATCGGCATGCAAAATATTATGAGTTTCGCAAGTGATGAAAAGGCGAGCTGGAAAAAATATCAATTAACTATGCCGATAAGCAGTTTTACTGTTGTTGCGAGTAAATATGTTTCCGTACTATATACTGTTGCAATCAGCATTTTAGGTAGTATTGCGTTCAACGGTTTATCCAGTGTGATTTTTCAAAACTTTGATATGCTTATCTGGCTATTTTCGATTGTTGCAGCAGTTATTATCCCGTTGATATGGACAGGAATTTGCTTGCCATTAACTTATTGGTTTGGTTTTCGTTCTGCGCAAACTATGGGATTGATTGTGGTAATTCCAATGTTTTACTTTGTAAAATATTTTGAAGATGGGCCGGGAATGGCTGCTATGGTAAATTCTGTTCATTCATATGTGCTAATCACAGGGATAGCGGCAATTTTGATTTTTGGAATTTCCCTCATAATAAGCACCATTGGATATAGTCGCAAGAATTAAATCTGCAATTACCATTCAAAAATAGCAAACCCAGCCGAGCCACACTAGATGAAAATCTCAATCTTCGAGGCGGTTTCAAAAAGACAATTATGGATTATATTGCCGGAAAATATCCTGATCTTGTACCACTTTACGACGAGATCTATAACAAGCATAACCGCAGCTACTTTGAAGCACTTGAAGTAAAAGCTGAGAAAATGGCTAAGAAGTATGAGTGTGCCTTTGTGGATAATGAAATTTCAAGTTTGTAGAATTCAAAAATTTAATATGAAATGTGAGATAGAGCGTATGGAAATTAACTATACGTTCTATTTTTTTTCCTTTTTTGAAAAGTGATTAAAAAACTATTGACATTTTGTTACTGGTGTCCACATAAAGCACTTCCTATATTAGAAAAAATAGTGTATACTTAACAAGTACATATGTTCGAAAAAGGAGTGCAATATGAGCAAAAAGAAATTTAAAACCATATTATGTGGATGTATAACGGCCCTTTGTCTTCTTTTGACATCCTGCGGTTCACTGCAGATATCACAAGGCTCAGGCAATCAGGATTCTGACCGCGGAAATCAAACGACAACAGAAACGACATTCGCATCAACAGGGCAGATAGAATCCGTTGATACGCTGGAAGAAGTACCGGAGTATACAGGACAGCCATACGTGGAGATCAATGATAATGAGCCAACATTTACAGAAGATGAGCTGACGGCAGATTCTTACGAAGAATACAGCCCGTTAGATGAACTGGGAAGATGTCAGACAGCGGAGGCCTGTGTAGGTGAAGATTTGATGCCGACACAGAAAAGAGAAAGCATCAGTAGTGTGAAGCCAACAGGCTGGGTGAATAAGGAATATGATGGAATTGACGGTGGATATCTGTACAACCGTTGTCATCTGATTGGGTTCCAGCTGACAGGTGAGAATGCGAATGAGCGCAATCTGATAACAGGAACCCGTTATATGAATGTAGATGGTATGCTTCCATTCGAGGATGAGGTGGCAGATTATGTCAAAGAAACGGATAATCATGTGATGTATCGTGTCACTCCAATCTATAGTGGTGATGACCTGGTGGCTTCCGGAGTCCAGATGGAGGCAAAGTCTGTGGAAGATGATGGCGCAGGGGTAACATTTAACGTATACGTATATAATGTACAGCCATATATTGTGATCAATTATGAGACAGGAGAAAGTTATCAGACGGAAGAACTCGCAACGCCGGAAGGAGAGTGGGCACCTGGAACAGAAGCTGAAGTAACTGATAAAAATGTATCCAATTCATCAAAAACATCAAATTCAACCAAAAAAGAAACTTATATATTGAATAGGAATACAAAAAAGTTTCATAAATCAACTTGTTCTGGTGTGAAGGACATCAAAGCAGAGAACAAAGAAGAGTATACAGGAAGTAGGTCGGATTTGATTAAAGAAGGATATGAGCCTTGTGGCAGATGCAAGCCGTAAGAATTATGAGAAGAGTTATGAGATTAGAAATGGTTGCTGGTCGCAAAAAGTGAGAACAGCAACCGCTAATGTGTAAGCACATGTGGTCTCAGACCTTTTTGCTATAGAGATTATTATAGAAAATATAATATCAACATATAACAGATAGTTCCACCTGCAATGGATAGAAACACATTTTTCAGACAATAGATAACTAACATTCCGAAAACAGCAGAAGGAAGAAATTTACCAAGATACTGGATATATTCCGGTGTCTTTTTATTTTCTTTAAAAATAAGGAAAGGAAGATAGCGCGTTGCCATTGTTCCAGCCACTTTCGAAGTACTGTCAGTGAAGTACAATCAGTATCATTGTCGGAATCATAAAGGAATCCGCTCCGAAGAGAACCAATGATTCCACCAATCGTTGCGGAAGCAATCCAATAGAACTGGTTCAATAATGTAACAAAAAAATAAAACCATCCGCGGTCTACATCTTCGGGAATCTCAGAGGTGTAATTGACAGAGAAGGTCTCATCACACATTCCGAAAATCAGATAATACTTCTTCCATCCAAGTCCTTTGAATTTGTCTAACATGATAGGCTTGATTTGTGTTAATGTCTTTCGGATTGTACAATTTTTTTTGAAAAAAGTGTTTACAAACCACATAAAACCATCTATAATACAAATAGAAACCACAAGAAAACAATAATAAAGAAGAAACAAACCACATAAAACAACATTGCGGTAAATGAGTAAAAACAGGAGGAGTAGAATAATATGAAGATTTTAGATGCGAAGTTTGTACAGGATTTTATTAAAATGGCAAATGACGGATTCCTTCAGGGATGGCATGAGAGAAATGGTGGTAATTTAAGTTATCGTCTGAAACCAGAAGAGGTTGAGCTGATCAGACCACGTCTGAATGAATCAGGAGAATGGACAGAGATCGGAACAGAGGTTCCGGGACTTGCAGGAGAATTCTTCCTTGTAACAGGAAGTGGAAAGTATTTCAGAAATATTATCGTTGATCCTGAAGTATGTCTTGCAATCATTGAGATTGATTATACAGGAACAAAATACAGAGTCCGTTGGGGGCTGGTAGAAGGTGGAAGACCGACAAGTGAGCTTCCAACTCATCTGATGAACCATGAAGTGAAGAAGAGAATCACAAACGGAAAACATCGTGTAATCTACCATGCACATACAACAAATACAATCGCACTGACATTCGTTCTTCCTTTGGATGATCAGGTATTTACAAGAGAACTTTGGGAGTCAGCAACAGAGTGTCCGGTCGTATTCCCGGACGGAGTTGGAGTTGTAGGCTGGATGGTTCCGGGCGGAAGAGCAATCGCAGAGAAGACAGCTGAACTGATGGAGAAATACGATGTTGCCATCTGGGCACATCATGGAATGTTCTGTTCAGGAGAAGACTTCGATCTTACATTCGGTCTTATGCATACAGTAGAGAAGTCAGCAGAGATCCTTGTGAAGATTCTTTCTATGACACCAAGAAAGATTCAGACAATCACACCGGAGAACTTCCGCGAACTGGCACATGACTTTAATGTAACACTTCCAGAAGAGTTCCTGTATGAGAAAAAGAAATAATTAAATTTCTAAGAAAATAATAAAACGTATTAAATCGACCGGATATTCAATAGTGATAATTGAAATCCAGTCAGTTTGATACGTTTTTTTATAACCATTTCTTAAAAGTGCGTGCTATAATAAAACAGGTCGGAAATTCTATAGACGATCAGAAAAGCGAAAGGAATGGATAAAGTAGATCAATGTTATATACAATCCCGGATTATTATCATGAATTTATCTGTGTTGCAGGAAAATGCGAGGACACTTGTTGTGCCGGATGGCAGATCGTTGTAGATGATGCTTCATTAGAAAACTATAAAAATGAGACAGGTACATTTGCAGAGCGTTTGAAAGAATCTGTCAACTGGGAAGAAGGAACATTCAAGCAGGATAAAGACAGAAGATGTGCTTTCCTGAATCAATCAAACCTCTGTGATATGTATACCGCCCTGGGAGAAGAGAGCCTGTGCAGAACCTGTAAATTGTATCCAAGACATATTGAAGAATTTGAAGATGTGCGGGAGGTTACACTTTCTGTATCCTGTCCAGAAGTGGCGAGAACCCTGATGAATAAAAAAGAACCGGTACATTTTCTTACTTATGAAACAGATGAGGAAGAAGATTATGAAGATTTTGATCCGTTTTTCTATTCGAAACTGTTAGATGCAAGAGATGTGATGATTGAGATTTTACAGGACAGAGAGAAAAAGCTGAATCTGCGAGCAGCTCTTATTCTGGCGATTGCACGTGATCTGCAGGAATGTATTGACGAAGAAGATATATTCTCTATGGATGATGTATTTGATTACTATCAGGCTGAAGAAGGTGTGCGGGAAGTGAAAAATGCTCTTGCAGAAGTGGATTACTATACATATAGTAGAAAGATGTTTCAAAATCAGTATCAGATGGAACATTTAAGAGCAGATTGGGAATCTTATCTTCAAGAAGCAGAGAAACTATTATATAGAAATGTAAATGAAAAAATAGACAAAAAACAGTATGTTGAGATAATACAAGAATTTCATGCCTGGATGGCGAAAGAAATGCCGGAATATGAAATACAGTATGAACAGCTCCTTGTATATTTCATCAGTACCTATTTTTGCGGTGCAGTATACGATGGAGAAGCGTTTGCGAAAGCACAGATGGCTGTTGTCAGCACCCTGTTGATCCATGAACTTCTGATGGCACAGTGGATGAAGCAAGAAAAAGTGCTAGATATAAATGATGTGATAGATACGGTGTATCGTTATTCAAGAGAACTGGAACATTCAGATTCGAACCTTAATTTAATACAAGAATTGCTGCAAGAAAGTGACGAATAGATGGGAGAAATTCTTGACAGTGTTTTTTTAACATGTTATGCTATAGTCGATTTTGAGAGACGAAGATGCAGAGTAACAGACAGAGTCTTTTCAAAGCAATTGTTTCGGACCACCCAGCGAGGTTAAGGCCATACGGACAGCCGGGTCCACTGCCGATTATGGTAACTTTGGTTGCCTTATTGATTGAGTGAAAAGCTCTAATTTTATAAGTAGGTTTCTTTGATAGCCTTATGCGCCAGACGCGCAGACTTGTGAAACGGTCAATAAGAGTAGTAAAAGTATAATTGCTATATAGACTCTGACACGCATGATCCAGAAGTTTTATTTAAAAATCTAAGAGAAGATATTGCCTTTTCTGTTACAGCTGAGAATAAAACAGACGAATACATACCGAACGCAGGTTTGTGGCTTAGCGCCCTTATCTGCGTTTTTTCTGTATTAAGAAAGTGTTTTGACAAAGGAACCTGGAAAGAGAGGAAATATGAAAGGGAGTCGTTTTAAATTAAACCAGAATCATGCACCGATCCATGAGGCTCTGGAGACTTTCCGGCGAATGAGAGTTGTGCCATTTGATGTCCCTGGTCATAAACGGGGAAGAGGAAATCCGGAGTTGACAGAATTTCTCGGACAAAAATGTGTAGGCGTCGATGTCAACAGTATGAAACCACTGGACAATCTCTGCCATCCGGTATCTGTAATACGGGAAGCAGAAGAACTGGCAGCAGATGCCTTTGGAGCAGCACATGCATTTTTAATGGTAGGGGGCACGACAAGTTCTGTACAGACAATGGTTCTGACTGCCTGCAAGCGTGGAGATGAGATCATATTGCCACGTAATGTTCACAGGAGTGTGTTGAATGCACTTGTTCTATGCGGTGCGATCCCTGTTTATGTAAATCCGGAGGTAGACCAGCGGCTTGGGATTTCCCTGGGAATGCAGAGAGAACAGGTAGCAAAAGCGATAAAAGAACATCCAAAGGCAGTTGCAGTGTTAGTAAATAATCCGACTTACTATGGAATATGCAGTGATCTGCGAGCAATTGTCAAGATGGCACATGAGGCAGGAATGATGTGTCTGGTAGACGAAGCGCATGGAACACATTTTTATTTCGGTGGCGGACTTCCTGTTTCAGCTATGGAGGCAGGTGCAGACATGGCGTCTGTATCTATGCACAAAAGCGGAGGCAGTCTTACACAGTCGAGTCTGCTTCTTACAGGTCCGGATGTACATGCCGGGTATGTGCGGCAGATCATCAATCTGACACAGACAACATCAGGAAGCTATCTTCTGATGTCGAGTCTTGACATTTCAAGAAGGAATCTTGCACAGCGTGGCCGTCAGATTTTCCATCAGGTAGCAGATATGGCGGAATATGCCAGAGAGGAAATCAATGCAATCGGTGGTTATTATGCATTTGGAAAAGAACTGGTAAATGGAAATTCTGTTTTTGATTTTGATATTACAAAGTTAAGTGTACATACGTTAGATATCGGACTCGCAGGAATTGAAGTTTATGATATTCTGCGTGATGAATACGACATTCAGATCGAATTTGGAGATATTGGAAATATTCTTGCTTACCTTTCGATCGGAGACCGTGCACAGGAGATAGAACGGCTTGTGAGTGCACTTGCGGAGATCCGCAGACGTTTTCAGACAGACGGAACAGGACTTCTGAGTCAGGAATATATTGATCCTCAGGTAGTGGCCAGTCCACAGGATGCTTTTTATGCAGATAAGTGCAGTCTGCCACTCAGGGAAACAGAAGGTATGGTCTGTAGTGAATTTGTGATGTGTTATCCGCCTGGAATTCCGATCCTTGCGCCTGGGGAACGCATCACAGCAGAAATTCTGGATTATATCGAGTATGCAAAAGCGAAGGGGTGTAATATGACCGGACCGGAAGATCCGGATATTTTGAAACTGAATGTTCTGACAGGGAGGTAATAATAATGGAAATGTGGTTTTCGGAATTCCATACACCGGATGTGAAACACAGTATCCGGGTAAACCGTCAGCTCTTTTCCAGACAGAGTGATTATCAGAGAATTGATATTTTTGAGACACCGGAATTTGGCCGTGTTCTGACTCTGGACGGAAATGTAATGCTGACAGAACGTGACGAATTTATTTATGATGAGATGATCACGCATGTGCCGATGGCAATCCATAAAGAAGCAAAAGAGATTATGGTGATTGGAGCCGGAGATGGCGGTGTCGTTCGTGAACTGACCAGATACGACAGGGTCAGGCACATTGATCTGGTAGAAATGGATCCGATGGTTGTCGAGGCATGCCGTGCATACCTTCCGGGAAATGCATGCAGACTGGATGACAGAAGAGTACATCTTCATTACGAAAATGCACTCCGTTTTATCCGAAGATGCGAGGCAAAATATGATCTTATTATCGTAGATTCTTCGGATCCGTTTGGCCCATCGGAAGGATTGTTTACCCGCGAATTCTATGGAAATTGCTACAATGCGTTGAAAGAGGATGGAATTATGGTCAATCAGCAGGGAAGTCCATTCTACGCAGAAGATGCACATGCAATGCAGCGAAGCCATAAAAGAATTGCAAGTACATTTCAGATCAGTCGTGTTTATCAGGCACATATCCCAACCTTTGCTGCAGGTTACTGGTTGTTTGGATTTGCCAGCAAAAAATATCATCCAGTAGATGATCTGGACGCAGAAGCATGGAATGCATTAAATCTTCGTACACGTTACTATACAACAAGACTCCATAAAGGAGCATTTTACCTTCCGGCATTTCTGGAAGATATGCTGAAAGAAGTGGAGGAATAATTCATGATTTTACCGAATATAGAAACTTTTATCGGATGCGAAAGCAGCTTTGAGGAAGCATCGATTGTCCTTTATGGTGCGCCATTTGATTCGACGACAAGTTTTCGTCCGGGCGCAAGATTCGGTCCGGCAGCTATGCGTCATGAGAGTTTCGGACTTGAAACTTACAGTCCATATCAGGACAGAGACCTTATGGATATCAGTGTATTTGACAGCGGGGATCTGGAACTTTGCTTTGGAAGCAGTGAAATGGCGCTTTCAGATATTCAAAAGAGAGCAGAAGAAATATTGAAAGCAGATAAATTTCCATTGCTTCTGGGAGGAGAACATCTGGTGACGCTGGCAGCAGTACGCGCTGTAGCTGAGAAATATCCAGATCTACATATCATCCATTTTGATGCACATGCAGATTTAAGGGATGATTATCTGGGAGCCAGATTGAGTCATGCATGCGTTCTGCGAAGATGCCATGATCTTCTGGGAGACGGACGTATTCATCAGTTCTGTATCCGAAGCGGAGAGAGAGAAGAATTTAGATTTGCCGCGCAGCATACAGATTTCCATCCACTTTCTTTTGACGGACTGGAAGAGACTGTAAGAGAACTGAAAGAGAAAGATGTGCCAATTTATTTTACAATTGATCTGGATTGTCTGGATCCGGCAGTATTTCCGGGAACAGGGACTCCGGAGGCGGGGGGAGTAACTTTCTTAGAGCTTCTTGAAGCCATCCGTACAGTTGCACAGGCAAATGTAGTAGGAGCGGATGTGAATGAACTTGCTCCTATGCTGGATGCAAGTGGTGTCTCAACCGCAACAGCATGTAAGGTTCTTCGTGAACTGCTTCTGGCAATTGCAAAATAAACAGGCAACTTATAAAAGAGCAATTATAAAAAAGAATATGTAACTGTTCAGAGCCAAGCAAAATTTCAAAAACAGTTGTAAAATGCTTGCATTTTTAAGACTATTTTTGAAATTTTATTTGGCGGATACGCCACACCTTCAAAATGCGTAGCATTTTGAAGGTTGGCTCTGAACAGTTACAAGAATATTATAAATATATAACTGTTGAAGAAAAGGAGAAGAGTTATGAGCAGAGTACTTGTAATCGGCTGCGGAGGAGTAGCCAGTGTAGCAATTCAGAAATGTTGTCAGGCAGATGAGGTCTTCACAGAACTTTGTATTGCAAGCCGTACAAAGGAAAAATGTGATGCACTTGCAGAAAAGCTAAAAGGAAAGACAAAAACAGTTCTTACGACAGCTAAGGTTGATGCAGACGATGTGGATCAGCTGATCGAACTGATCAATGATTACAAACCGGATCTGGTAATGAACATTGCGCTTCCATATCAGGATCTGACGATTATGGATGCGTGTCTGGCATGTGGCGTAAACTATATGGATACAGCAAACTACGAGCCGGAAGATACGGATGATCCGAAGTGGCGTGCAATTTACGAAAAACGCTGTAAAGAAGAAGGATTTTCAGCATATTTTGATTATTCCTGGCAGTGGGCATACCGCAAAAAATTTGAAGATGCAGGTCTTACAGCACTGCTTGGATGCGGATTTGACCCGGGTGTCACACAGGCATATTGTGCATATGCATTAAAACATGAATTTGATCAGATTGATACCATTGACATTCTGGACTGCAATGGAGGTGATCATGGATATGCATTTGCGACAAACTTCAATCCGGAAATCAATCTTCGTGAAGTAAGTGCACCGGGAAGTTACTGGGAAAATGGACATTGGGTGGAGATTCCGCCGATGGATATTAAGAGAGAATACAACTTTGATCAGGTCGGAGACAAGGACATGTATCTACTTCATCATGAGGAAATAGAGTCTCTTGCGAAAACAATTCCAGGGGTAAAACGTATTCGTTTCTTTATGACTTTTGGACAAAGTTATCTGGATCATATGCGTTGTCTTGAGAATGTGGGAATGCTTTCTACAACACCGATCCAGTACAATGGACAGGAAATCGTTCCGATCCAGTTCCTGAAAGAACTTCTTCCGGATCCGGCAAGTCTTGGTCCACGCACAAAAGGAAAAACAAATATCGGCTGTATTTTTACCGGTGTAAAAGATGGAAAAGAAAAGACTTATTATATCTATAATGTGTGCGATCATCAGGAATGCTACCATGAGGTTGGAAGCCAGGCAATCAGTTATACAACAGGCGTTCCGGCAATGTGCGGAGCATTGATGATGCTGACTGGAAAATGGATCAGACCGGGTGTATATACCGTAGAGGAATTTGACCCGGATCCGTTCCTGGACGCACTTGACCGTTATGGTCTGCCGCGCAGTGAAAATCATGATCCGAAGCTGGTAGACTGATGGAAAGATTAGATAAAAGAGCACCATTTACAGCCACCGGCGGAATGATTCCGCCGGAATTTCAGAACATCAAAACACCTTGTTATATACTGGATGAAAAAGCACTTATAGAAAACGCAAAACTGCTCGGTGAAGTAGCAGAACGGACAGGATGTAAGATGCTTCTGGCACAGAAAGCATTCAGTAATTATGATTGTTATCCTTTTTTTGAACCGTATCTGGCGGGTACAGAGGCCAGTGGATTGTATGAGGCAAGATTAGGGGCAGAGGAAATGCCAGGAAAAGAAGTTCATGTATTCTGTGCAGGTTACCGGGCGGATGAATTCGAGGAACTTCTTCAGTATGCCGATCATATTGTATTTAATTCTCCGTCCCAGCTTCTTCGCTTTGGAAGAATGGCGAAAGAGGCAGGAAAAAGCGTGGGACTCAGGATCAATCCGGAATGTTCTACCCAGGAGGGACATGATATTTATGACCCTTGTGCACCGGGAAGCCGCATGGGTACAACAAGAGTACAGTGGGAGGAAGCAATTGTGAAGAATCCGGAGTTAATGGAACTTTTGGATGGGGTTCATTTCCATACCCTCTGTGAGCAGGACTCGGATGATCTGGAGACAACCCTTGCTTCCGTAAAGAAACAGTTTGGCGATTTGATCACCAAAGTGAAATGGATTAATTTTGGCGGTGGTCATCATATTACAAGACCGGGATATGATATTGGGCGACTGGAGCAATGCATTCGAACGGCACAGGAAGAATGGAAGGTAGAAGTTTATCTGGAGCCAGGAGAAGCCTGGGCATTGAATGCAGGATTCCTTCTGACCAGTGTGCTGGATGTTTTGAAAAATGGAGACACACAGATTGCAATCGTAGATGCCAGCGCAGCCTGCCATATGCCGGATGTACTGGAAATGCCTTATCGCCCACCGCTTCTTGGTGCAGCGGACGAGACAACAGAAAACGAGGTTACAGTCCGACTTGGGGGGCCAACCTGCCTGTCCGGTGATATCATTGGAGACTATAAATTCAATAAACTACCAGAATACGGAGATCTTCTTCTGTTTGGAGATATGGCTATTTATACGACTTGCAAAAATAATACATTTAACGGAATGCCATTACCGGATATCTGGATCAGACATACTGACAGAACGATGCAGCAGTTAACTTTATTTAATTACACAGATTTTAAAGAAAGATTAGGAAGCCGTGAGTAACGGCTTCCTTGCACATTTATCTAACACATTTCTTGTTTCACATCAATGTCCATACCCAATATACAACTCCAAGCGCCCAGCTCGTCACAATTCCATACAGGATCACCGGTCCGGCAATCGTGAAAATCTTACAGCCAATACCAAAAACCTGTCCCTCCTTCTTATATTCAATCGCAGGTGCAGCAACAGAGTTGGCAAAGCCGGTAATCGGAACAAGTGCACCGGCACCGCCCCATTTGGCAAGCAGTGGATAAATTCCGGTACCGGTAAGAAGGATACTCAGAAGAATGAGCAGAATAGAAGTCCAGCTGCTGCAGTCATCCGGGGAAAGTTTTTTCAATTCACAGAAATGATAAATACATTGTCCGATCAGGCAGATCATTCCACCAAGGAAGAATGCCTTCATCATGTTGAACCACACATTGTGCTGTGGTGTTTTCTTTTTGACATAGGCCTCGTATTGCTTTTGTTGTTTCAATTGTTCTATTTTGTCCATAAATGAAAATCCCTTCTTTTTGTTTTTAAATTCTACACATAGTTTTTCACAAAAATGAAAATAATATCCTTAAAAATAAATAATGAAGCATCAGAAATGAGGAAATGATATGAATGATACGGGAAACAAGAACCGGGCAATTGAGTCGGAGTGCGGTCCTTTTCATCTGTCCCAGCTTCGTGGGGCACAGAGCATTGTATTCACAAAAGCACCTTATCTTCTAAGCGCTGCATCTGTGGCAGGAAGCAAAGAAGCGCAGGGGCCGCTTGGAAAATGCTTTGATCTGACAAATGAGGATGACCTGTTTGGAGCAGAGACCTGGGAGGAAGCCGAAAGCAATATGCAGAAGGAAGCCTGTGTACTGGCACTTGGAAAGTCGCATGTGGATCCGAAGTCTGTGCGTTATCTCTTTGGAGGAGATCTTCTCAGACAAGGGATCGCAACTTCTATGGGCGTTGAAGATCTGCAGATTCCCATCTTCGGTCTGTATGGCGCATGTTCCACATCAGGAGAAGCACTGGCATTAGCAGCAATGAGTGTGGCAGCAGGATACGGAGATTACATGCTGGCAGTAACATCCAGCCATTTCGGAAGTGCAGAGAAAGAATTTCGATTTCCGTTAGGATATGCGAACCAGAGACCACTTTCCGCACACTGGACCGTGACAGCCAGCGGGGCTTTCCTCGTAGGAAGCCATCTGAATAAAATACATTCCGATAAGCAACGTCAAAGAAAATCCCAGTTCCGGCATGTTCGGATCACCGGCGTTACGATAGGGAAGATTGTGGACTTTGGCCTGAAGGATTCACAGAACATGGGGGCATGTATGGCTCCGGCTGCAACCGATACCATCTACCGTAATTTTCAGGATCTTGGACGTACACAGGAAGATTACGATCAGGTCATAACAGGTGATCTTGGATATATTGGTCAATCCATACTTTTTGACCTAATGAAAAGCAGAGGATATGATATCAGAAAAAAGCATATGGATTGTGGAATGACTATCTTTGATCAGGAGACACAGGATACACATGCCGGCGGAAGCGGCTGTGGATGCGCAGCGTCAACACTGGCTTCTTATATTCTGCCAAAGATTGAGAACGGAGAATGGAGAAGGATACTCTTTGTGCCGACCGGTGCATTGATGTCAACGGTCAGCTTCAATGAAGGAGCAAGTGTGCCTGGAATTGCGCATGCGATTATGATCGAACACTGTTGAAAAGCCCTATTATAATAGGAAGAAGTAAAAAATGTGCTAAGTGTGTGTTAAAAAAAGAAAAGGAATAGAAAAATGGATTATATAAAAGCATTTTTAATCGGAGGTCTCATCTGCGCTGCAGTGCAGATTCTTCTGGACAGAACAAAGCTGATGCCGGGACGGGTTATGGTATTACTCGTCTGTACAGGCGCATTGCTTGGATTTATTGGAGCATACGAACCATTTGTAAAATTTTCAGGAGCAGGCGCAAGCGTTCCACTTCTGGGATTCGGAAATGTCCTGTGGAAAGGTGTGAAGGAAGCTGTTGATAAAAACGGATTCCTCGGAATCTTTCTGGGAGGGTTCAAGGCAAGTGCCGCCGGAATCAGCGCAGCACTTATTTTTGGATACCTGGCTTCATTGATTTTTGAACCCAAAATGAAGAAATAAACGAGAAATCACTATAATGTTACAAAATGTTACAAGGTTCATAAAAATATACATGAAAATATCTTGACAGTAAAAGAAAAATGAAATATCATTAATTGAGTATTAAAGGCAATAAGATACGACGGAACAAGGAGGCACGGCAGGACAGATTTTTTATCCCAGGTGTCTCTTTCATTGTGTAAAAGGATGAGTTAAAGATGATTGATATACATAGCCATATCTTGCCCGGAGTTGATGATGGAGCGTCTTCGATGAAAGAAAGTCTTCATATGCTTTCTATGGCGAGAAGACAGGGAATCACAGATGTGTTTGCAACTTCACATTATTCCAAAGCGTTTCCGAACAGAGATCCGGAGAAGCTGAGACGGCTTCGGGATGAGCTGATGAGCCGTGCAAATCGTCCGGTGCAAGGACCAGAGGGAAAGGTGAAGTGCAAAAGACCAATTCGAATCTGGACAGGTCAGGAGATTTTTTATTCTAATAGTGTTATACGACTGCTTGAAGAGGGAAAACTGCTTACGTTGGCAGACAGTAATTACGTACTGGTTGAGTTTATGCCGTCAGTGCCTTATTCAGAGATATGTACAGCGGTGAGGAATCTGTCAAGAGCAGGATATACTCCGGTAGTTGCTCATGCGGAGAGGTATCGTTGCCTTAGAAAAGGTAAGCGTGTGGAAGAACTGATCGATCTGGAAGCATTGATCCAAATGAATTACAGATCCGTCAGTGGAGGCTGGCATGATGCAACAGCGCGCTGGTGTAAGGATAATCTGAAAAAAAGGAATATCCATTTTATGGGAACTGATATGCACAATATCGGGAGCAGAATGCCTGATACAAAAGAGCCAATGGGTTGGATGAGGAAGCATTTAGACAGTACTTACCTCAGACAGATAACAAGAGAGAATGCACTTCGCATTACAGAAAACAAAATAATAAAATAAAGGGGAGCAAAGATGGGAAAGACGCATGATGACGACGAGGTCGAGATTGACCTCAGAGAACTATACTACGCATTGAAAAAGCGTGTTTTGGTAATCCTTGCAGCCGTACTGGCAGGAGCAGTGATTGCCGGAGCAGCAACAAAGCTTTTGATGACACCTGTTTACAGCGCAACATCTACAATGCTTGTTCTCACAAAGGAAACAACACTTTCTTCACTGGCTGATCTGCAGATCGGTAGTCAGCTGACGAAAGACTACAACATCCTGATCACAAGCCGTACAGTATTGCAGGACGTAGTAGATGAACTGAATCTGGATATGACATATAAAGAGTTGATGGAATGTATCACAATAGAGAATCCAAGTGATACACGTATTCTTTCCATTACAGCAATAGACAAAGATCCAAAGATGGCAAAGAAGATTGCTGACACGCTGGCGAAGACATCAGCTGACTTTATCGGAGACAAGATGGAAGTAACACCACCGAAAGTTATTGAAGAAGGTGAAGTGCCGACAATCCAGACAAGTCCGAGTACAAAGAAGAATGTGCTGATCGGAGCACTGGCTGGTCTGATTCTTTCCGCAGGTATTATTATCCTTCTCACACTGATGGATGATACAATCAAGTCAGAGGAAGATATCGAGAACTACCTCGGTCTGACAACACTGGCAAGTATTCCGGATAGAAAAGACTACATTACAGGAAAAGGACCTCGCAATTCAAGCAAGACAACATCGAAGAAAAAGAAGAAAAGGAGGAAAAAATAAATGGCAATTCAGAGAGTTATATTGACAGATTCCAGAAAAGAAGATGTCTTCTATGAAGAGGCTATTAAAACCCTCCGTACAAATATGCAGTTCAGTGGTGTAGAGACAAAGAGTATTGTTCTCACAAGCTGTTATCCAAATGAAGGAAAAAGTGATGTGGCTTTCCAGCTTGCAGTAGAGATTGGAAAGATGGGAAAGAGAGTTCTGATCATAGATGCAGATATTCGTAAGTCCAGTTATATCAAACGTTACCAGATCAAACAGAAGACCAATGGACTGTCACAGTATTTAAGTGGACAGGTTGCTTTGGAAGAAATAATTTATTCTACCAATTACCGTAATCTTGAGATTATCTTTTCAGGTCCGTATGCTCCGAACCCGTCAGAGCTTCTGGAGCAGGGACGTTTTGGCAGATTGATCGAAGAGACAAGAAAAGTTTATGATTATATTTTGATTGATACACCACCGATCATCAGTATGAGTGATGCAGCAATCGCAGCAAAACAATGTGATGGAGCAATCCTCGTAATCGAGAGCGAAGCAGTAAGCAGAAGAGATGCAATGAAAGCAAAAGAACAGCTTACAAAGAGTGGATGTAAGCTTCTCGGTGCAGTACTGAATAAAGTGGATATGAAGAAAGAAAAATACTATAGTAAGTATAATTCATACTACTACGGTAAAAGCAAACAGGAATAGCCGGATATGCAGTGGAGAATATCCGCTGCATATTTCAGTTTACAGAGAAAAAACAGACAAAGCATTTAAGATAAATAAAATCAGATGTTTTGTTATGCAGTCAGACAGAAGATTATCAGGGGAAAAGGGTGTACGCGAATGTATAGGAAGAACAGTAACGGCTGGTTGAAGCACTGGGATTTCATTATACTAGATCTTGTTGCATTACAGCTGGCTTATATAAGCAGTTATGTATTGCGCATGGGAACAAGTGATCTGTATCATAACGGATTATATCTGAATATCGGGATTATTATTATACTGATAGACATTTGTACAGCTTTCTTTACAGAGCCATATCATGGGATCATGAGAAGAGGATATTTTGTAGAGTTTAAGAATGTATTGAAGCATGTGTTTATCGTGAGTGTGCTTGTGATCGTATATCTTTTTATGAGCAAACAGGGAAGCATGACCTCGCGTCTTGTGATCAGCTCATTCATTCCAATGGCAGTGGTTCTGCTTTATGCGGTGCGAATCGTATGGAAGAAATATTTGCTGAAACATGGCAATATGCTCTATTCAAAAATAAATATACTCCTTGTTTCAACAAGTGATGAAATAGATTCCATGTTAAGACGGGTGGAACAGAATGTATTTAATGAATTCGATATTGTCGGAATCGTACTTGCAGACCGCGAACCGGAAGAAAATGAAATGATCGAAGGAATTCCGGTTGTAAGTAAGATTGATACAGTAACTGAATACATACAGAAAAGATGGGTTGATGCTCTTCTTGTTGGAATTAAGAAGAAAACATTGATACCGGAAGATTTGTTTGAAACATGCGTGAACATGGGAATTACAGTTCACGAATGTCTGGGAGACAGAGCAGGATGGGCAGGAAATCAGTTTATTAACCGCATGGGTGGATATACAGTCCTGACTTCCAGCGTCAGAGTGATTTCCTCACGGCAGGCCATGATGAAGAGAACGATAGACATCTGTGGCGGAATCGTTGGAATGATTCTGACAGGTATCATTACAATATTCCTTGCTCCGGCAATCTATATTGCTTCACCGGGGCCAATCTTCTTCTCTCAGATGAGAGTAGGAAAAAACGGTAAATTATTTAAGATCTATAAATTCCGAAGCATGTATATGGATGCAGAGGAACGCAAGAAAGAACTGATGAAACAGAACGAGATGAAGGGGCTCATGTTCAAGATGGAGAATGACCCAAGAATCATCGGAAGCGGAGCGGATGGAAGCAAGCATGGACTTGGCTGGTTTATCCGTAAGACATCTTTGGATGAATTCCCGCAGTTCTGGAATGTACTCAAAGGAGATATGAGTCTCGTAGGAACCCGTCCACCAACAGTAGATGAGTGGAAACAGTATGAGCCATATCACCGCGGAAGACTTGCCGTGAAGCCGGGACTGACCGGAATGTGGCAGGTGAGCGGAAGAAGTGATATCACTGACTTTGAGGAAGTTGTAAAGCTTGATATGGAATATGTCAAGAACTGGAATATCGGAATGGATATCAAAATTCTGCTTAAGACTGTCGGAGTTGTGCTTAAGGGCAGTGGATCCAAGTGATGGATTAGATAGAAGAGATAAGGAAAATGATATAAGAATGATGATCTGCAGTGGAACCGGGAGGGGAAGCTGCAGGTGTTATTGATATTGAACGTATGGCTACATGAAGAAAAAAACAAAGAATTGAAATAAAGTTTAGGAGGATATTAGGACATGAAAAAGGAGTATAGAATTGCAGTTGCTGGTACCGGTTATGTTGGTTTGTCGATTGCGGCTCCGACGAATGTCTACCTCAAACTTTCAGTGGCGATTTGATGGTCTACGGTGGCGTATAAAACTCATGCAAAATACCCCTACTGCGAGCCTGTTCTATTGCAGAGCAAGGTAGTGACATGATACCTTCATTTTTCCGAAGAATTAGAGGTAGTGAGGGGGGATGATTGTTCATGTTGCAACAAAGAAGTGCTATGTAGTTGTACAGTTTTAACAAAGTGAGTTTGCGTACGGGTTATGACAATAAAGGTCAGCACTTTGAAAAACGGAGAAGCGCGACAGCGGGTTATGACCATAAGACTTAACACTTTGTTGGTGAGCTGCTACGCGAACGGTGAATTCTTTAGAGACGGTTTTATTGAACTGTTTCCAAGGGGCAACTGTGGGATAGTCTGCGATTGGCTAGGACGGTATTTTTTGGAATATGCCAATGTAAGAAGTTGGTACACATCTGGTGAAACGGAATCAGAATGGTAAGTGCCTCCATTGATGATGCGGCTAGTATAGAAGAAAAACTGCTGTAATACTAGTGCGTCATGTTTTGAGATGCTTACAAAAATTCAGCTTGCAATAATAGAATTCTCATGCTAATCTAATACCACGCAGTCATCATTCTGATGAACTGCAAAAAGATCTATGAACCAAATCGGTAATTATTCAATAAGCTCAGATTTTCGAGCAGATAATCCGATGACAACCCAAAAAGATGAATATTGTTTGAAGATTATGTGATGGAGTAAGTTTCTCAAATATCTGATTTTAAGGAGATAGTTACTTCCATAGAAAACTATCTTGTGTTAAGATAAATATAACTTTAGAATCCTCTTCTTCAGGCAATCATTCGTTGCACAGAAGAGAGGAGAATTCTATGAAAGAAAACAAGAAAAGTGTATCAACTAAGAGCGTATCATCACATTGTAAAGCATCGAAAGAGGAGCAGGAATACTTTATCATGCTTCCAACGGTAGATTTCTGTTTCAAGGAATTGATGCAGAATGATAACATCCGCAAGAATATTATCGCAGCACTATTGAACGTTCCATCCGGTGAGGTAGAGAACACGGAACTTATGCCTACGATTCTCAGAAAAGAATCGAAAGATGATAAGTATGGGATTTTAGATGTCCGGGTGAAACTGAAGAATGGAGAACAGATTGATTTTGAGATGCAGGTAGAAGCATTTGATTGCTGGGCAAATCGTTCTGTTTATTATCTGAGTAAGATGTATACAAGTGAAATAAAAGAAGGCGAGGGATACGATTGCTTGAAGAAGTGTATCCATGTGAGTATTCTTGCATATGATCATTTTCTAGATGATAAAGAGTGTTATCGGAGAATTGCATTCTGTGATGCAAAGACAGGAAAAGAGTATACAGATCTTATGGAGATGCATATCTTAGAATTGTCAAAACTTCCACCGGAAGAGAAAAATGAGACAAGCCTGTTGCAGTGGATGCGCTTTCTTGGAGGAAAAACCAGAAAGGATTTTGAAGAAATGGCAAAGAAAAATTCTGAATTGGAAGAAGCATATGACGTATTGGATAAATTAAGCGCAGATGAAAAGAAGAGATTAGAATACGAGACAAGGCAAAGAGCAATCAGAGATTACAATATAGGAATGTTAACCGCAGAAAGACGAGGAATTGAAGCAGGACGCAAGATTGGAATAACAGAAGGAGAAAACAGAATTAACCAGTTAAATATTGAATTATCAAAACTCGGGCGTACAGCAGATATATTGAAAGCGGCGGTTGATAAGGAGTATCAGGAAAAGCTATTGAAAGAGTTTGAGTTATAATCTAATTTATGGGATATAAGGGATATCTCGGAAGCGTGGAATTTTCTGAAGAAGATGAAATATTTTTTGACAGGGGACTTGGAATACGTTCTTTGATCTCCTATGAAGGGGATAATGTAAAAGACATTAATTACAGGTAATACAGGTCAGGATGGTTCTTATCTTGCGGAGTTCCTTCTGGAGAAGGGATATGAAGTTCATGGGATTGTCCGCCGTGCGTCTATTTCTAACACGGTTCGTATTGACCATTTGATTGAGGAGGATGCTCGATTATGCAGTTGTTGAGCATGAACAGAACCGAAGTTGAAGATGTATATCTCGGTCAGTGCAGAGAATAAGGAAGCGGCTGAAGTGGTAGAAGAAGAAATCTGTGAAGGCGCAAGAGAAAATACTATTTTCTCTTGCCTCTTGCCATCCGTGCAGGATACCATTTTTGAAACCATGCTGTGAAAAGTCCCATCAATACAGGAATCAGATTATTCACAAGGATAAGCACACTTCCAAGTCCGGCTTTCTTAAGCAGAAAGGTCCAGATTGCTGTCAGCACATATAACACTCCCCATGCTGCTGCAAGAATATAATTTGTTTTCATAAAGAGAGGGTTCCGGTGTGCACTTTCACCACCATAATTATATTTTACATACGCAGCGCATAAAGGTTCTTTTGTCAGGCATGAAAGCAGCCAGAATAGTCCAAATACAAGATATCCGATGTTTGTCAGAAGAACTCCGTTTCCGGTTATATTTGCGGCTGCAGAAAGTATAGCAACAGCTGCCATAGAGAGCTGATCCCAAATTACAAATTTACGATTTCGCATAATAAATGGTACTGTTGCGACCACAAGTAGTGTGATCACAGCTCCGACTTCCGGATGAATAGAAACAGCAATCCAGAACGTAATCCACGGTATAAGCATTGTCATCATGGAAGGATTTTTCTGTTCAATCGTATTTTGAGGCGTTTTCTCTGTTTTTTTGACTACAGATGCGCTTCCGAAGAATTTATCCCAATCAATCATCAAGGAAAAGTCACCGGATACCGTATA
>OGKA01001199.1_pt1 | contig 22379 bp, 28 predicted proteins | sample 1572211 | NCBI WGS metagenome assembly OGKA01 (sample SAMEA2582125, study PRJEB24529) | metagenome | biome: Human gut stool | place: China | collected 2011 | reverse complement strand
TTTGTGGAAAAGTCTGCTCCTGCGGAGCCGGAGTGTGAACCAGTTCTTCGTCCGTGGATTCTTCCTCGGATGTACTGGCATTGGGCAGCGGTGCAGCTACGGCTGGGGGAGCTTTCTGCTTTTGTGCAGGCGGTTTTGGGGGCTTCGGCTTGCAAATCTCAGCCACCAATGCCGGACGTTCTTCGGGAGGGGCACGGGCAACAGATGCAATCTCGGCTGCGGTCGGCTTGACCTCGCCGGAAAGCACTTTCTGGCGTGTGCCGGGAACAGCTTCTTCGGCAAGATCCACACCTTTTGCAAAATGTTCAGCCCTTCGTACAAAGCTGTCTGTCGTATTCGTTTCACGAGCGATTCGTTCACGAGTCTTTTCGGGTTTTATCAGGTGGTCAAAATGACCACCTGATTTTGCCGCAGGGCTTTTTCGATCACCGCCATTAACGCATTTTTCGGCTTCATACTGTTTCCCGATAAGGTACTTCTTCTGTTCCGGGGTGAGATTGCGCCGCCCCAGCTGATTCTTGCAAATCCAGATGATGGCTTCATAGCGGTTTGCAAACTCCGTTTCGTGAACGGTGAACGGGATTTCCGGGTGCTTCTTGGCGATGATGAAACGGTTGTGTCCGTCCACGATCAGCCCCTCCCACACGATGATGGGATTGATGATGCGTCCATCCCGCAGGATGTTGGCTTCCAGCTGGTTCAGTTCTTCAAAGGTAAGCGGCGGGATCTTGCCCTGAAACTCTGGGTCGATCTTAAGCGCAGATAAGTTCATCATCGAACCGTCCTTTCTTCGTGTAGGTGGATTTCGGGCTGGTGGGCTGGATGTAGTAGTCGTAGCCGAAGCTGGTCTGGCAGTAGGTGCAAGGCTCCTTGGTGAGCTGATAGGGGTCTGCACGGCGGACACGGATGCCACGAGTGTTCCGAAAGGCATTCAGGCAGCGGGGGCAGAGGGTGGTCAGGGTCGATTCATCGGTCTTGTGGGTAAAAGTACGGCTCATAATCATTTCCTCCGTTTCGTATGGGTGAGTGTTCGGTATGGAAAAAGCCCGCCGCCAAGGTTCAAAAGAATCCCCGGTGGTGGGCTTTGAAGTTTTGTTTTAAGTTTTTCCAACCTATTTGTCCTCGACGCCCGTTGGATTTGGAATGCACCTCGGTAAGTGGGGACTTGCACCCACACTCCACATTGGCTTCTTCAGCCACCCCGTCTTCTTTATGACCGGGCCGCGAGTTACGGAAGTTTCATTATTTTGTCCGAGGGAATGATATTCAATTTTCAAGGTACGGCTTCCAGCTTTGGGCTTCTCCCCGTCTGGGGTGTTGCCCTTGCTGTGACCATAGTGTACCTGAAAACTGAACGCATTTTTAGGAAGTAATAGTTCCGCTTTTTTCGCCAAAAACCGGAACTATCACTTCCGGTTTTCCACGAAAATCAACGTCAAATCAAATGTTTTTAATTTACAAGTTCTAAAAAAGAAATTTTGATATTTTTCAAAGAAAAAAGCCCTTCCAGATGGCGGCTCATACAAGCCGACCATCCAGAAGGGCTATTCTATAAAGATTATAAATCGTCTGCAATCGCATCTAAACTGCGAGCAAGGCGGTGCAATTTAGCGCAGAGCTTTTTCCTCAGCTGTTCTTCTTTTTCTGAGGGTGTCTTTCCCACAATCAAATAGTCAAGTGTCGTATTGAAGGTTTCCATGATTTCAACCAAAAGGTCAATCGATGGAGCTTCTTCCCCTCGTTCAATGTTGCGAAGATGGCGGTCGCTGATGTTCAGCTTGATAGCCAATTCTTCTTGCGTCAGTCCCTTGGTTTTACGCAGTTGCTGAATGCGTTTTCCTGCGGAGTAAGAATCAAAGTACATAAGCCAGCCCTCCGACCATGCAAGAGTGCAGCCACAGGCCACACCACAGGGTCAGAGCGCAGGAATACAGTCGGCATCGAGCCATAATCTGGCTGCCGGGGCTGGGTTCGTACTCAATCAATCTTTTTTTCATTGCTTTCTTCGTCCTTTCGTTGTCGATAATGGCAATGTGGGCGGAGCATGGAAAATGCACGATGCACTCTCCATGATAGTAAAAGGGATAAATCCCTATTGCTATCCATGATAAAAAAGGAAATACGGCTGTTTACGGCATGGTACTCAGCAAATGAACTACTGCTTCTTTTTGCTCTGGACGCAACGCAGACCATTTTTCAAGCATTTCTGCCTGTTCATGAGTAAGTACAACAGCTTCCCGTTCGCCGGATTCAACCACTGAGAAAAATTCTGTCAATGTGATTCCGAATGCATCACAGATTTTCAGAAGCGTTGGTATAGTAGGGACGATGTCCTTTCTGTACCATGAGGAAATGGTAGTTGGCTTGATTCCAGCGTGAGATGCCAAATCATAATTCGACCAGTGCCGAGCTTCACGGTAAGATGTTATCGTGTCCAAGACATTTTTCACCGAAAAGCCTCCTCTGCCGTAAAACTTGCGCTCATTATACCGTAGAAAAAGAAAAATCATAATCCTTTTAGACGTACATTCGCGACGACTTTCGGGCATACCGAATAAGCTTTGCATTGGCAGTTGAAAACGGCTCAGGTTACCTATTGCAATTCTGACAATTTGGAAATATACTTATAAGTGTCAAATTATTTCACTGTATGGGAGGAAATTATTATGGCAAGACCCAAGGGGAGCAAGAATAAGGACCGTATTGTAAAGGCCAGCGTTGATTATGCGGCTGTCGTTGCAGAAAAGGCCGCTGCGAAAGAGAAAATCGAATCTGAGGTTGCTTCACTGAATGCAAATTTCGATGATCTGAAGATGCAGCTGAAAGCCAAGAAAGCAGAATTGAAAGCCGCCACCAAGGAGCTTACCAAAGCCGAAAACAAAAAAGCTGCCGCCGAAGCAAAGGCAGCAGAAGAAGCAAAGAAAGGCGAAGCAGAAGATGTGCTGAAGAAGTTGCTGGCCAGCGGTATGACGGCTGAGGAGATCCTTGCAAAACTCCAGTAATGCAACATGGGGGCAAGTAAACATATCTGCCCAAACTGCGGGCGCAAGATGAAACAGCAGTTCATGGGGCTATTCCATTGCAAGTGTGGGACAAGCTGGAAGCGTGATATAGGTTTCTTTGAGCGAAACTCGGATATGATATTTGCACTGGAACGCAAAAAGGTTGGCGGCAAGGTAAAGCAACTGCCTGTAATACGGTACAAATAAGAGAATGCCCATCGGCTTGAAGCTGATGGGCATTTTTGCGCTCAGTCCTCATTTTCGCTATCTGGTTTCCACCTCCACGAACCATCTGCCGAACCGAGATGAAAACCGTGGGTCAAAACGCTCGTAGAACCTCTTTCGGCGGAAGATGACGATAGTATAATTGTTTCTCCAGCTCATTCATCGTGTTTTCAAAATCAATGGCGCACTGGACACTCTCGAAATTCTGTTCAGACGGTAGCATAAGGAACACCTCCGACAAAAAGCACAGCATCCTTAGTCTCATCCACTCTGTGCGATGGAACTTGATGTTGTGCTGTGTTTTTTTCAATGCAACCGCAGGAGTGGCATGAAATCATTTTTTGACGATTGTCTTTACAAAAGCGGTTAAAGTGCGGATCTGCTCATTGTCAAATTGACGAAGCTGGTCAACAAGAAAATTTAGCCCATTAGATAACTCCTCATCAAAATCAAAAAATTCCTGCGGAGTTACGTTGAGGTACTCACATATATAAAAGAAGTTCGACATGGTAGGAAAGGTAGTTCCACATTCGATTGCACGAATATATCCGGGATTTTGCCCGATGGAAAGACTCATGTCTCTCGCAGATACTCCCTTTTTTGTGCGCAGCTCAGCAAGCCGCTTGGAAAACTGTTCTTCGTACATGAGCAACCACCATCCTTCTTTACTCTATTGTAGCCTAGCGAATAGTCAAAAATGAACGATTGAATCTATAATTTTTGATTGATATAGACTATCGTTTGTGATAGACTGGACACAAGGTTGATAACCATAGAGGCCGTAAGTTCAGAGACTTTCAATAGGATGGAACAGAAAATGATTGATTTAAGTGAAGTTAGTTATGGAGAGATTTTAGATTGCATAGTAGATGCCAGCCTAGGAAGGCTCTCTCCTTATTTTCAGGAATATGCTCGACATGAAATAGCCTCTCTAGCTAATGCAGATGGAGAATTGCCACAAGCAGCTGTGATTTTGCAAGATGTTCTTGAGCAATTGTTAAACGAAATTCCACAGATTTCAGATGAAGAGTAAAAAAATACAGCCATGAGCGTTCGTGGTGCTCATGGCTGCGCTTTTCATATCGCAGAGTACCTTACTCTGCGACAAGTAGTTCTTCTTGAATTTTACTGCCAATTCAGCTATCAGTCAAGGGAAAACAGTCCAAAGGCCAATAAATTTCGGGAATAATGTTTGGAGTAATCGACAGTTTCGCTAAAAACATTACAATTTGATTGTATGCTCCGTCAAATAGACCGTCAAACGAAAGGAATCTACCTATGGCAAGAAAAGGATTGAACATCTATAAGCGGAAGGATGGCCGATGGGAAGCTCGATACATAAAATCACGAAATACGCAAGGGAAACCGCGATATGGCTATCTATATGCGACTTCTTACCATGAAGTTCGAAACAATTTACAAAGAGTTATTCAAGCTATGAATACTTATGATGCTGAAAAAGTCCCTGCTACAAATTGTAAATTCATGGGCTTTTCTGCTATATGGCTTGAAAATTCATCGACCAGTTTGAAGGAATCAACGTATATTCGCTACCGCACTTTACTAAATTGCTATCTTATGCCATCATTCCAGCAATTAGAGATATCAGAGATTACAAGTGAGCGAGTCTGTACCTTTTGTAAGGAGCTGGAAAAGCATGGAAAAAAAGATGGAACAGGGCTGTCCCCTAAAACAATTTCAGATATTCTTTCTGTTTTGAGGAGAATTCTGCATTATGCACAGGATCAAAATATTTCTATCGATGTGACTGCTTTCAACATAAGGGTCAAACAGACTCCAAAGGTAATGGGAATCTTAAGTCTGTCCGAGCAGACAACCTTGCAGGAATATCTAGTGAACCAGCTTGACTCTCTTAATCTTGGAATTCTCATCTGTCTATACACAGGAATCCGAGTTGGTGAGTTATGTGCGCTGACATGGGAGAAAATCTCTTTTTCTGATAAGACAATCTGCATCTGTCAAACGATGCAGCGTATACAAAAGCGTACTTCAGAAAACAAAAAGACGCATATCATAATCGCTGCACCTAAAAGTAGCTCAGCAAACCGTGTGATTCCCATTCCGAACACTTTACTAAAGATTTTGAGTCAATATCCAATGGATAAAACTGGATATTTTTTAAGCGGGTCGTTATCAGAAGTAGTCGAGCCTCGTCGTATCCAGTACCGTTTTCATAAAATTCTTAAGGAATGTGGCATAGATAGGAAGAATTTTCATGTTTTACGTCATACATTTGCTACTCGTTGCGTTGAGGCTAATATCGATATTAAAACACTAAGTGAAATTTTAGGACATTCATCTGTTAGCATTACGATGAATCGATATGTTCATCCCTCATTGAGTCTAAAGCGAGATAGTATGGAGAAGCTTGCTGATTTCATCGCCGTCAAATAATCCGTCGATTTCAAAAAGTCAGCGCATAATCGTATTTTTGCAAAACAATTCGCAGAGTAAGGTACTCTGCGACAATCCGGAAAAGGAGAAGATGTACGATGGCAATCAAGCAGTGCACAAGGCATCATTTCTATGATGATGAAAAGTATAAGGTCTGCCCGATTTGTCTTTCGCTGTCTTCCCAAAACCATGAGAACGAAGATAGGACTGTAGCTTATACAACACCACTCGATGATGCGGCAGACAAGACAATCGGCTATCAGGCACTGAAAGATGATGCTGTGGCAAAACCAACTGTTGGATGGGTCGTTTGTGTAAAAGGAAAAAACTGCGGACGGGATTGGCGATTACACGAAGGGCGGAACGATATTGGAACAGCAGTGAATGCAGAGGTTCCGATTCAGTTGACAGGGCAGGAATGCGGATGTGCCTGCTCAGTCATTTATGATGGAAAACACAAAGAATTTATACTGGTTCCCGGTGAGGTTTCGCTGGTTTATCTGAATGGGCAGCTGCTTTCGGAGCCACAGCTATTAGCAGATGGTGATCAGATGTGTGTAGGAGAGGAACAGTTATGTTTTCAAAGTTTTTGCGGAGAATATCGGTAGCGGTCATTGGCGTCATATTTTTGCTGGGGGCATTCAGCGGAATGTCGCTTTGTGCAAAAGCGCAGTCACCCGGTACCGGGGAACTTGAAGTTTTTCAAATCGAACAGATCCGAGCAGAGATGCCACAGATTCAGGTTTATGTGCGGGGCGTGAATGCGAATGAGGCTTGTGAAGCGTATTTGGATGGAAACGCTTTAACTAGCACAGGGAACCAGTCATTGGATGAAAACGGCACTTCCTATCTGATCATGTTGGATATATCGGGTTCAATTACTTCGGAATACTTTCTAGCTGCCAAAAAACAAGTTGAGGAACTTGCGCAGAATCTTGGACCAAAGGACAAAATCACATTGATCACCTTTGGAGATACCGTTAAAATGCAGGTTTCGGACAGCCAGAATGCGGATGAGATCTCGAAAATACTGGCGTTATTACAGGCAAAAGATAAAAAAACAAACCTTTACCGGGCGTTTGATCAGTGCCTGAAATATGTAGAGGCTGAATCACAGAAGGAGCGTCAGATCGTTCTGGTCATCTCAGACGGCATTCAGGATACAGGGGATGCGGGCATCACGCAGGAAGAACTTGAAACACGGCTGACACAGGCAAGTATGCCGGTATATGCGTTTTGTGTGGATACGGCAGATCGGCAGTCACGGGATGGGCTGGGGACATTTGCGCGCACTACGGGAGGCGAACTTTTTGTATTTGACCCACAGAATGCAGCTCAGGTATGGCAAAAGTGGAAAGAACGGCTGAATCAAACCGTTTGTCTTGGATTTGAGAGCACTGCAAATTATGCTGATGGGGAGCTGCACACACTGCTCCTGAAAGAAACAGCCGGAGCGCAAAGCGATACAAGGCAGATTCGGATCACAAACTGGCTGGTGGATGATACTGCACCAGAGGTTATATCGTTCCGATACGACAATGAAAAAAATACGATCGAAATCGAATTTTCGGAGCCTGTTCTCGGCGCGGACAAAGCAAATGCTTATAGACTGAAGCAAAATGAGAAAACGCAAGAGATCAAGTGTGTCGTAGTCAAAGAGAAGCGCTGCTATCAACTGGTTTTGCCGGACGATCTCCCGCAGGGCGACTATACCTTGGAAATGTATGGCATCTGTGATGATTCGATGGAAAAAAATCCATTGAAAGAAAGCAGCTTTGACTTTTGCAAGCCATTTGAGCTGAGGGATGCCGGTTGGTATATCTTGGGCGGCGGAATCCTGTTTCTTCTTTTTATCGTAATATTCCTTTGGATAAAAAGAAAGAAAAACAGGGTAGGACAGCCTGTTGAAACGCAGAAAGTTGAATATGAGATCCAGCATATTGTTACCGAACCGAAGGCTGTGATCTCATCCGCAGGAGAAAACTCCAGCTCGGTTAAAATGCTTGTGGAGCTTGTAAGCGGAGCACAGGCTGGACGGCAAATCGAATGCACAATATATAAAAGTGCAATCTGGGGTCGCAGCAAAGAAATGTGTGATGTTTCTTTTGACGACCCGCGGATCTCAAAGCAGCACTGTGTCTTTGAGGTGCGGGAATGCGGCGTGGTACTTTCCGACCTGAACTCACACAATGGAACTTATGTCAACGGAATAAAGATTCCAGCGGAACACCTGCTTCATGTTGGGGATACGCTCCAACTGGGAAATATCGTTCTGCGCGTGATTCAACTTGCAAAATGAATGGAATGCACCCGATGATTCTGCGGCGGAATTTGTCTGTCGAGGATATAAAAACATTTTTATTTTGAGGAGGCCCCTATTATGACTTTGGTGAAATGTCCGAATGGCCACTATTATGATTCTTCCCGCTTTGGCAACAACTGCCCTCACTGCGGTATGAGCGGAGCCGCTAGTATCGGTGCAGACCAGACCACTGTGCCGCTGAATATTCCGGATGCGCCCCAGCCCGCCAATGCGGTAACGGAACCGCTGACTGTTTCTCAGCCCGTGGTTTCTCAGCCTGCAAATGTGACTGTACCGATTGTAAGTGATGATGACCGCACCCTGCCTGTGACCGCAGATATGTTGGATGGTATGGTAGAAAAGCCGGCACCTGTGGTCGGCTGGTTGGTTTGCACCGACGGTGTAAATAAGGGCACGGATTACCGCCTGCATCAGGGCCGCAACTTTATTGGTCGTTCACCTGAGATGGATGTTTGCATTCTGGGAGATAATACGGTGTCTCGCAGCTCGCATGCGATCGTAGTGTACGATCCCCGCAGCAATGTGTATCTGGCGCAGCCCGGCAGCTCGAAGGAACTGTTCTATGTGAACGACAAGCTGGTGCTGAACCCTGTCGAACTCAAGACTATGGATCTGTTGAACATTGGTGACACCAAGCTGATGTTTGTTCCTCTGTGCGGAGAGCAGTTTCACTGGTAAGCTGAAAGGATGGGGTTATTATGGTAAATCGAGTTGCGGATAAAGAAAGTGCCAAGAGCATTTTAAAACATAACGGAAATCAGGCTGCAATGATTGGTATGGAGATCTTATACACGATCATCTCCGCACTAACTGTCACAACTATGATGGCGGCATTTTCTGCGGCGGCAGTTAGTATCTATGGTACCACACTCGTTTCGCTTGTGGTGTCCTTCATTAACGATCTGAGCAGAGCTTCCATCTGGGGGTATTATAGCCCCAGCACGCTCTTCAGTCCATTCAAGTTTATTCTGATGGCACTGCTTTTCGTTCTGCTCGTGGCAGCAACGGGAATCGTAACAGAGATGCTCAAGGCACCGTTCGAAGTTGCGCGGTATCGCTATTATTTGTATCTGCGTAAAAATGGAACACGGACAAGTGCCAGCAGCATTTTTGAAAGCTTTGATTTCTTTGTGCAGTTTGCAATCGTTACGGGAACACGAGAAATTGTCATTCAGTGGCTTCCTATTGTAATTGCAGTTGCAACGGTGATCCTTACGTTCGTATTTTTGCTGTCCGGGGTTATCTGGCTTGCAGTTCTGATCCTAATGGTTGGTATGATCGCAGCGGCAGTCATCAGCATTTACAGACGTCTCCAGCTTTGGCCGATGGCATGGGTGCAGGCGGATCATCCTCAGCTGTCGGCACAGCAGGTGATTGCACGTTGCAAAGAAATGACCGCAGGGCACATTGGAGATCTTCTGATTTTTGAGTTGAGCTATCTGGGCTGGTGGCTTCTCAATAGTATTACCGGCGGTATTGTCGGCTTGCTCTATGTGACACCCTACTATAATATGACAAAGGCTCTGGTATTTGAAGAACTGAAGGGCCGCGCCATTGCTCTGGATGGCATCCAGAGCAGTATCGCCGAAGGTTCGGGTCTGACGATTGCAATCAAGCCGGAGGATGTTGCAGAAAAAATCAACAACCTTGGAAACAAAATTGAGCAAGAGAAAAAGCAGCGTCAGTCTGTTGCGCAGAAGAACGCGCCTGCGCTTTTGGGTATTTCTGGTATGTATGCAGGTTCCAACTTCCCGCTTACGCCGGATCAGCCGGTGATCCTCGGAAGAGACAGCGCAACAGCCCAAATCGTGTTCTCTCAGGGAGCACAAAAAATCAGCCGTCGACACTGCGAGGTCATGTTTAACAGCCAGACCCAGCAGTATCGAGTCACAGATTTTTCCAGCAATGGCACCTATGTGAATGGAAGCCGCCTGCCTGCGAACGCTCCGGTGAAGCTTGCGCGTGGAACGGAAATCGCTTTGGGAGACAGCAACAACATTATGAAGCTGCTGTAAGCAATAAGATATGCCAGCCAAACAAGGGAATCGAATGGGTTCAAAGCCAAAGAATCAACTGCTCAAGAAAAAACGAAGCTTTTCACAATATATCCTGCTTTCTGTCGTAACCTGTTCTTTATATCACTACTGGTTCATGGATTCGCTGGTAAAGGATGTCAATGAGATCTGCAAGAATGACGGACAGGATACCGTTGGTGTCGGAAAGATGATAGGATTCAGCATTCTGACATTTGGCGTTTATCAGTATCTGTGGATCGCAGAAATTGTAGACCGGATCTATGATAGTGCAGATGAATATGATGTAGAGATTCGGCAGGACAGCGAAAGCTTCTTTATCTGGATGATTTTGTTTCCATTCATTGGATATTTTATTGCAATGCACCGATTCGTTTCGGATATGAATCAATTGGCTGCTGAATATGAAAAAAGACGGCATTTTGTAAAATGTACTAGCCCTATTACACAGCGTTCCCTGTCTTCCGGGCGGGGAACGCTTATTGGGTTAGCTGGGAGTCTGGCTGGGCAGGCGATTGAATTGAAGCCGGGACAACTGCTCAAGATTGGAAGAAGTGCTGCGGAAGTTTCTGTGATCGTTAATAGTGAAAAAATCAGTAGGGTACACTGTTTGGTCCAATATAATGGAAAACAGCTAGGGTACACCGTTACAGATCTTTCCAGAAATGGAGTCTTTGTTGATGGAAAGCGCATTCTCTACAGTGTGCCGACTTATGTGCCATCGGAAAGCGTTCTTTCTCTGGCAGATGGTGCAAATAAATTTCAATTGACATAAAGTCAATGGGAGTAAAAAATGAAAAACGCAAAAATTATAGCAGCAGTGGCAATCGTATTGAGTGCCGCAGTTCTGATGGGCTGCAGCCCGAGAAATGCAATGTCTACGCTGTCTACGGAATCCGATTCGGAAACAGCGGAAGTCTTTTCCCTGACGAAGGTTTTGGATTTGGGTACGAATTATCTCGTCTCACTGGATTATGAAAATGCGATTTTACAGTATATCGATATTATTCAGCATGACCCCAAAAACAAAGAAGCATACGCAGGACTTTATACAGCCTATGCCGCACAGGGAAAAACAGATGAGGCAAACGAAGTCCTTAACAAGGCACAGGAAGTTTTTGAGGATGACGCAGAGTTTTTACCGGAGTTTTTAAAAGATGCAGATCTGATTTATAAAAACGGCGGTGGAAACGGACCGTTCCAAGTTCTTTCTGATCAGTACTGGAATGATGTTGACTCTCTCTTTGCGGAGAATGTAAGTCATGCATGGCTTGAGGCGGAACCTGATAATGCAGAACCGTATGCCTTGCTGGGAGCATATTATTCTGCGAAAGATGACAAAAACGGAATTATAGAGCTGTTAAACAAAGCAGAAGAGAATGGTGTTGACTTTAACGCAATCAACCAGAAGGTCGAAGTCAATTCGGATGGAACCTGCACACTGACGGTACAGATTGAGAATTTTATGAAGGGAGAAGATGGGAAAAGCTCCTCTGTAAAAGTTGAGTTGGATTCAGAGGACAATGCCAAAACTGTGACCCAAAAGGTGGCGGAAAAGGTAGCCGATAGTGCTGCAAGCAAAGTAGTGAAGGACAGCGGCCTTACTGGTGAGGCGGCAAACATCGCAAATTCGATGGCACAGGAGGCGCTCCGGAAGGGCTTGGGGAGCACGGAAAGCACGCACGGAACAAGTTCGTCGAGCAGCATTGCAGCTCCTGCATACGACCCCGCACAGGACGATGGTACAGACGAGGAATTTGACTGGTCTGAGATCGAATCGGAATTCCCGGCGTTCAGCGATGATCTGGCATCCTGAGATTTATACGGAGGTGTGAGTATGGATTATAACGATGCCAGCCAGTGGACAGCTGATCTGGGGAGCGGATACAGCCGAATCTATCCGCTGGGCGAAGGCGGAATGGGCACACTTTACTGTGCGCACAAAGATAGTTTGGACGTGGATGTTGTTATCAAGCGTGTGAAGCAAAAGTTCAAGGGACGGATGGATGAACGCGCCGAGGCAAACATTCTGAAAACGCTCAAACATAAGTATCTGCCGCGTATTTATGACGTGATTGAAAGCCAAAGCGGCTATGTCTATACGATCATGGATATGATACCGGGCGTAAATATGCAGAAATATGTGGAAACACATGGCCCGGCCGATCAAAAGCTTGCCTATCGATGGGCTTGTCAGCTTTGTGAAGTGACCGCTTATCTTCACTCACAGATCCCGCCAATCCTGCATTGTGATATTAAGCCCAGCAATATTATGATTACACCTTCCGGGGACATCTGCGTGATCGATTTTAATACCTCGTTGGTTTTTTCCAAGGGAGTGCTGGCGATTGGTGCGACACCGGGTTATGCGGCACCGGAGCAATACACACGCCCGGAAGAAACGCATCTGACGCCGGATTCTGCTGAAACGGTTCCACTGGCCGAAACGATGCCATTGCGTGGATACGGAAATGCAGTTGCCTATCGAAACACGGCATCCTCTGGAAGCAATGCAAATGCTTCCGTGACGGCGGCGCAGGCAACGAATGCCGGTGGGTATGGTACAATTAGCAAGCGAACGGATGTCTATGGCATCGGTGCAACATTGTATTATGCTATTACCGGTCAGCAGCCCGGCCATTCGTTGAAAAGCGTCCGGCCCATCACAAGCTACAAGCTAAAATTCAGCCGAAGTTTTTTGCTTATTATCTCCAGAGCAATGAAGAAACGGCAGGAAGAACGTTTTTGCGATGCTCAGGAAATGCTCCGTGCTCTGCAGGATATCCATGCGATCGATGGCCGCTATAAAAAGGTCGTTCGCTCTCAGAAAATCGTAGCAGCGGCTTCAATCATGCTTGCAATTGCAGGAACGGCCACCATTCTGCTTGGAACACAGCGAATCGGTGTGGAAAGATATGCAGCTTATGATGCTCTTGTGCGCAAAGGCCGCACGGCGGCAGAAGAAATGCACTTTGACGAAGCTGAACAGGATCTGAATCGGGCAATTGCAATCTATGATGATCAGCTGGAAGCGTATGTTGAAAAGGCTGTTCTTCTCTATCGGCAGGGTAAGTATCAGGAGTGCATCGATGCTGTTGAAACAACACAGTCCCGCGCATTGAAGTATTACAGTAAGCAAAGCGTTGCAAACCTTTACAATATTGCGGCGGAAGCAGACTACGCGCTGGAAGATTATGAAGCTGCAATCAAGATGTACCAAAAAGCTTTGGAGTATGCACCGGAGGTGCCAAGCTATTATCAGGGGGCTGCCACTGCAATGATCCAGCTGGGGAACTTTTCAGGCGCAAATGATGTGCTTGAACAGATGAAGACTGCAATCCCTCAGGCGGAGCAGAGCGGGGACTATCAGATCGTTCAAGGAGAACTGCTGAGAAAGCAGGGCGATTTGTCAGGTGCACTGCAGGCTACATATAAGGCGATAGAAACATCTGATGACAATGATTTGCTGGCACGAGCATACCGTCTTGCCGCATCGATCTGCGAAGAGATCGGAGAAAATAAAATTTCCGAAGAGATCGAGTTGCTGGAGCATGGAATCGAAAGATTACCCGGTGGATATTACAATGCGTTGGCAGGACAGCTGGCGACTTCCTATATCCGTCAGGCCGAGGTGACTGGAAATTCCTCGTATCAGGAAAGGGCACTGCAAACATACCAAAAGATGGAAAACAATGGGAATACCACATTGGAAGTACGATTAAACATTGCAATGCTGCAGTATCAGCTACGGGATTTCACAGATGCCATAGAGACGCTTCAAGCATTAAAGACCGATTATCCTAAGGACTATCGCGTATATAAATGGCTTGCATTCGTTCAAGGGGAAATCGACCTAAAAAATGGTGCGTCCTATACCAAATCACTTGAATACTATACAACGGCGGTTGAACTGTACCGTACTGTACAGGCCTCCGGTATGTATGACCCCCAGATGGATGAGTTGAACCGAATTGCAGCAAATAACTGGCAGTAAAAGAGGTGAACAAGATGACTGTAGGACAAATCATGGTGATATGTGGAAGTTGTCTGGTTGTGGCTGCTGCTCTGCTTGGCGTATTTGGAAGCATTCTTCTACACAAAAGGAAAAAGGCGGTTCTTCTTGAAATTGAACATGAATACCGCTGAGAAAGCAGGAAAAGAGCCATGAAATTTTGTTCCGCATATTATTCGGATGTCGGGAAAAAAGAAACGAATCAGGACTCCCTCCTTCTGATGCAGCGCAGACAGCCTCAAGGGGACGAAGTTGTATTTGCAGTGATCTGTGATGGCGTAGGCGGGTTGAAAATGGGCGAGCAAGCCAGCGCAGAAGTTGTGACAGCGTTTCATGATTGGTTCAACAACCAGATCGAAGGGCTGTACCAGCAGGAAATTCCGATGACTGCGCTTTTTAATGATTGGGACAAGCTCATTCAGGAACTTCATGGATTGCTGAAGGAACACTCGGAAAATGCCGGCTTTCGCAGCGGGACAACGGTGGAAGCTGTGCTTCTTATGAAGAATCAGTACTACATCTGCCATGTTGGAGACTGCAGAACATACGTCCTTTCGGACACGATCGACCAGTTGACAACGGACCACACCGTTGTGCAGCGGGAGATAACGGAAGGAAGGCTTACGCTCCAGCAGGCAGCAAAAGACCCACGTCAGAGCCTTTTACTGCAATGCGTGGGAGCCGGCAAGGCGGTAAAAGCGGATTATCTCTATGGCGATATCAAGCCGCATCAGGTATTCCTGCTCTGCTGTGATGGTTTTCGACGCAGAGTAACGAGAAGCGAAATCAAGGAGATCTGCAAATATTCTACCAAGGAAAAGAAGCTGCATGATGCACTGGAAGAAGTGACCCAATTGTGCAAGAAACGAAAAGAAACAGATAATATTACAGGGATACTTATAAGCACCTTCGATAAACCAAAACGGCTGGTTCCGTTCTGGAAAAAGGATACGCCTGTAACATCAGGAGAACTCGTAAAAGATGTTTTACTGAAACATTATGATCTGGAAGATCAAACATTATAAAGCAAAGGAGACACTAGTATGGAAAACAATCGAGAATTTGCGACCTTCTTTTCAGACGCACCGAAAGGTAAAAAAATCGGTGCAGTCCTTTCATGGATTGCTACAGCAATCTTGCTCATTGCACTTTTTGTGCCGGGATTCCGGGTAAAGTTTCAGATACAGGATCAGAACGGTAAGTATCAGGATATTCCGGCAACGGAGACCTACGAACTGAATCAGGCGAAAGAGGCATGGAAGCTTAATATTCAACTGGGAACCAGCAAAATCTCCGGAAAACTGAATAGCTTCTTGGAAAATGGAAAGACGAGCGTGTTTTCCTATCTTTCGGATTCGAGCTTGCTGAATGCAAAGCTGCTGACAGTTGAAGATATTACTGGCGCAGAATCTGGAAAATCTTTGCCGGGGTGGATCTTCCTAATCGTATTTTTCGTCTTGATCATTATTGCTGCAATTACCGGAGTGTATACCATGAGATGGGTGACGCTAGCAACAAACCTTGTTGGCGTGCTTGAACTGCTGGCTGTGTTCTTCTTCGTGTTCAAAAACAGATTCAATGAAAACGGTGAGAACCTTTTGACTGGGAGCCGAGTTGTTCCTGCAATGACCGCATTTTTGATCGCGCTTTTGGTTATTGCCGCTATCCTGTCCGTTGCCTCTGTAATCGTCAGCTATGCAGTTCATTCCGAGGAGGATGCAGAGGATGATGCCTACTGGGATGACGATGACGAAAACCGGAATGCGCCGACTGGTCTGATTGATGATAATGATACTGCCCCTGCGACCGGCAGCATCCCGTCTGCCTCGGCTGCAGTTGCTACTCTGATCCAGATGAACACGAGCAAGAGCTTTGCAATTATGAACAATACGGAGTTGGTCATTGGTAAGGGTTCTCAGGCAGATGTGATCGTCTCCAACCCGATCATCAGCCGTGCCCATGCAAAGATCAGCTGCCATAACGGTACCTGCACGATTCAGGATCTTGGCTCTAAAAATGGCACGTTCGTTGGGGATCAGAAGATTTCTGGAAACAATATCGTGGTTCTGACGGATGGTATGTACATCACGCTAGGAAATGAAATCTTCCAGTTCAAGGTTTGACTTCAGCAGAGGCTGGAATGAGGTAAAATAAAACGATGGCCACATTGGAAGAAAAGCTTTGTCCAGTCTGCTTTCGGGAAGCGATGGAAGGCGGAAAATGTCAAAATTGTGGATATGTTTCGGATGAAGCATCTGTGGGGAAAAACTACCTGCGGTCATTTTCAATTTTGAATACAAAATATCTGCTGGGAAAAAGTCTCGGACAGGGCGGTTTTGGCATTACCTATCTGGCAAAAAATATGTTGAATGGATCACGCTGCTGCATCAAGGAGTATTTTCCGTCTAATTTGATTCAGGGCAGAATGCCTGATGGCACGGTTGCCCTGACAGGCGAAGAAAATCGCTGTGAGTTTGAAGATGGGAAACAACGCTTTATTGAAGAAGCACGAACGCTGCAGGAACTTCGCGGGAATGTCGCTGTTGTTGATATTCAGGATTTTTTTGAAGAAAACGGCACGGCATATTTTGTGATGGAACTGATCGAAGGCTGCAATCTGCGTACCTTTAAGAAAGAACACAACGAAGAGCAGACTTTCAAGATGGCGCTTCAGATGTTGCTTCTGATCGGCAGTGCTTTAGCCGAAGTGCACCGATTTGGCATGATCCATGGGGATATCAGTCCGGAAAATATCCTGATTACACAGAATGGAGAAATCAAACTAATCGACTTTGGTGCGGCGCGTTCCTTCCGTCAGAGCAGTGCAAAGCAGGGCAGAAAGATTTATCTGAAGCCCAATTATGCACCATACGAACAATACACCTTAAAACCCTGTCAGGGGCCGTGGACTGATATCTATGCACTGGCATCAACTTTTTACTTTATTGTGTCCGGCCAGAAAATGCTGGACGCTTTGAGCCGGGCAAAGGGAGGAGCGTATCTTCCGCTATGGAAGTTGGCTCCAGCTGTTTCAAAACCATTATCAGATGTAATGGATCATGCATTGGCGTTTGATTATCATGACCGCTATCGCAGCATGATGGAGTTTCTGAGTGCTCTGGAGCAGACCGTTCAGCCGGAAGACTACGATATTGATCTGGGAGCACTGATGCCAAAGTCGAGAGCTTCCGGAACGGCAGTTGTTCGTCCGAAAACGGCTGCTGTGCATGATGATTCTGAAAAGGTGTGCTCTGTTGAAGAGCAGGATGTGCAAGAACCCAGAGGCCTTGCTGCATTCTTCCATCCAAAGAAACGTAAGATGGCCTATCTGGAATTGACGATCGATTACAGAGAGACAGCAGGATGCTTCTCCAAGCGTAGATGGCTGCTTGAACCGAACCGCACAATAAAAATTGGTCGGTCAGCAACAAGTGATGTGATGATGCCCGCTAATAATCGAATTAGTCGGAACCATTGTGAGATTTTCTACAATGAAAAGCGAAGAGATTTTACAATACGAGACCTTTCAAAGTTTGGCTCGCTCCTTTCAAGCGGAGAGCCAATGGAAAAAGGAAAACAGTATACATTGAGGGATGGAGACAGTTTTTATGTCCTGTCACCGGAGTATACGTTCAAGGTGGTGATTGAAGCGTGATTTCTCTTTTTAAGAGAAAAAAGTTAAAGGGAAAAGCTGCCGACGAAATACAGGCGATGGATGATGTGACACAGACGCTTTTGTACCCGCCTGAAAACGATTCGGAAAAGACACTGTTTGACAGCTGTGAAACCGACACAACGGAAATTGCCGGTTATATGTCGATTGGAACGAGAAACAATCAGCAGGATTCAGTTCGCTTCGACCATAACGAATTCAGCACAGTCTGTGTGGTATGTGACGGCATGGGCGGCTTATCCGGCGGTGAACGTGCCAGTGCTCTGGCGGCGCAGGGAATGACACAGCATCTGCTCGAAAATGCACAGGCGACGGATATTTCTACAGAGATGGGTCGTGCGGCACTGAGGCTGAATGAAAAAGTTAAAGACATCCGCGACAGCGAAAACCGCAAAATGGAAGCCGGAACAACATTGACTGCTGTATTTATCCGGAACGGAGAATTATTCTGGTGCGGGATCGGTGACAGCCATATTTATCTGTATCGTGCAGGTGAATTGCGGCAGCTGAATATTGACCACAATTTTGGTGTGCATTTGGATCAAATGGTGCAGGAGGGAAGCATTACCACTGAGGAGGCACTGCGTCATCCGCAGCGTGCAGCACTGACAAGTTATCTTGGCATTCAGGAACTGACATTGATCAGTGGAAATCGGATACCATTCCCTCTGCAAAAGGATGATGTACTGCTTCAATGTACAGATGGTCTGTATCGTTGCTTATCAGATGATGCAATCTGCCAGATTTTGAATGCCACAAAGGATTTGAAGCAGGCCTCCAAGCTGCTGGTGGAAACAGCTCTGACAATTCCCGGAGCACATGATAATACATCGGTGCTGTTGACAAAGTACAAAGGCTAAAGTCGGAAAATATAAAAAAGAAAGGGGTGCAATAAAAAAGCTGGAAGAAGACGCAAATCAAAGGAGTGTTGCTTTATGACAAACAACAAGATTCAGATGCCTGCAAATTTTGTGGCTCTGAATGAAAACGAAATGTCTTGTGTTGAGGGCGGCGGTATTGTTTCACAGATCTGCTATGCTTTTGGCCGGATGTTCCGCAGCACCTACTATGATAACTGGGAGAGTGAGTCTAAGACCCTCGAACAGTCTCATGGCGCTGTTGTTTCCAAGAAAAATGGTGTCTACACCTACTCTGACGGTTATACCCACACGATGTCTGGCGGCAGCAACTGGGGCTTTACCAGTCTCGGCGATTTCTTCTACGGCATCGGTGATCTGTTTGCTGCGTTCTATCTGTAAATTCTAAGGAGCTGTGAGAACTCACAGCTCCTGAAACGAAAGCGATTCTTCCAGTTTTTTTATTGCATCGCAAGTTCTGACAAATCAATAGGTACTTCTTATGAAAAAAATCAAGATTAGCCCATATACATAAGCATTATAGCATTTCAACTTTTTAATGCAGCTTTCAAAGCTATCCAGTGCTCTGAAAAGCAATAAGGAAATCAAAATAAATACCCGAGCATTCTGTATTGCCTCGGAAAGTTGTAGCAGCAAGCAGTGCAGACGTATATACATCTGCTTATTTTGCGTTGCAAAATGCTTGTTGGGGAGTGCCCCAAGCCCCTTTGATCTGCATTTTCCAATGCAGGCTGCGCATCCCTGCGGGACGCTTTTTACCCGGTGATGCTTTCCGGGTCGTTGAGGATTTGCATGAGGTGAGAATCGGCTTGTGCCAGAGAAGCATACTTCATCTGTTCCGGGACAGACGCATTCAAAAGCGAAATGCCCCATTCCTGTATACATTTCGCAAGCTCCTTCTGCGCCAGCAGTGTAGCCTCCCGGCGCACTTCCGGGGAAGTGTCCGTGTCCAGAACATAGGCAACATGAAATCCGCCGTTGCAATCTTCCGTCAACTGCACCATGGAATCGTGATCAGTCCAGAAGTGGCAGAAACGAACCCTGCCGCCGATTTCATCCATCCACCCTCAAATTCCAGAGAAAACTTGCTGCGGCCATCGGGTTCGGTGCCCAGCAGCACGGTGGCGTTGTAGGTCTTGCCCTTGGCACTCTTGCAGTCCTTCAGGCGGACACGCCCATCCCGCAGCAGCTTGTCCGCAGCATGGGAATCCAGCCGCTTGCCCAGACGCTTGAAGAACGCATTGTCCTTCCACAGCACGAAACGGCACTCCCGGTTCTCGCAAAACCAGCCCTTTTCACGCTCCACAACATTTGCACCACAGTTCGGGCAGACACCAATCACTTTGTTTTTCATCCATTTTGCATTGATTGCAAGTGGATGGCTGTTGCTTTACTTAAAATGCTACAATAAAAATTAATCTTCCATTCTACCGTGGTCGCAACCAAGTGAGAGATAGTGCTCAATTTCGCCACCTAGCACAAGCTGGGCATACTCCAAAGGCTTATTATAGAGTAACCAGTCCAGTTCTGCTCGCTGCGCAGGGGTGTTGCCGTATTCGTCCTCAACGGCGATACAGTCGATGGAAAGGATAGTGTCATCCTTAAATCGGGCTTCCACCCGGTTGGTGTCCATGTTGTAGCGGCAGGAAAGCGCTTTTTGAGAGTGATTATGGTCGAAATACTGATTTCGTTTCATTTGAATTGCTCATTAAATGATTTTTGAATTTGATTTTCAACGAGATGAGGTCTCTTTTTTCTTTCTCTTAAGTCACCTGACCGTACTGTCCCGCATCGCAACTGTTCACAATGCTATCCACATCCGGGCGGTGCATCAGCTTTTGCAGGATACCATACTGCTTCTTAGTGGATGCAGACACCAGATACTGCCACTTTTCCGGCAGGATGGGCAGGTCTGCGATGCTCCACTTGATGAACTTTTCATCGTAGACATTGGGCGGTGCCAGCTCTACCAAATGCCCCACGCACCAGCTTACCAGATAACCGTTACCCTCCCAGTAACCATCCTGCCGGTTGGTCGCACCGAGGACTTTGGCGTAAGCTGCCCCGACCGAGGGTTTCTCGCTGACTACAAGTTGATAAGACAATAAACATCCCCCCTAAAACTCAAAATCTATGTAGCCACAATAAATGCCGGTTGACTTTTGGAAAGTTTAAGCATATACTATGTACAGTGATCGTGCTGTGGATGCTTGTGAGGCCCACAGCCTAGAAGGAGGTTCCTAGCAATAGGAGCCTCCTTTCTTTATAGAACGCTTTGTGAGGACGGAAAAATGCTGAAGCCGTTTTTGACGTATGAGCAGCAGCTTATCAAGCTGCGCGATGAAAAACACATTGTAATTACAGATGAAACCGAAACTCTTTGCAAGCTGCAACAGGTCGGCTATTATTCGCTTGTCAGTGGGTACAAGCATCTTTTTCGCATTCCTGCGCAAAAGATTTACAAGAATGGAACGGCTTTTGAAGAACTTGTGTCTTTGTATGAGTTTGACGAAGCTCTGCGAGAACTATTTCTTCATTATCTTCTGCACATTGAGCGACATATCCGTTCTTTGCTTTCCTATTATTTTACGGAGAAGCCCAAAGCACATATCTTCTGAAAATGAACTATAACTATGTGCGAAAACACCAACAAGGCATTGACCGATTGGTGTATGAACTGCAAAAGCTGACTCTGACAACGCAGCACGCCTACATCCTCCACCGTCAGGGACACGATGGTGCTGTGCCCATCGGTGCGGTAGAAGATGACCGGGCCGGTCAGGTACCGCTTGCCTGCCAGCTTGAGAACCTGCGCCGGATTGTGGCTGATAAACAACGGTGCGCCCTTAACGGAAATCAGAGCATCGTCCTCATCGAAACAGGGCAGAATGGAAGGGGCATCTTCCTCCATGATAATGGTCAGTTCCATGTCCGGGCCGATGGCGGCAAGGTAGACATTCTCGCTTGCCATTTCGCTGAAACAGGATGCCGCCTGTTTCAGCATGGACAGGATGTTCACGTCCACCGTGATCTGCGGAGCGTGAGTTGCGGAGTGAAAAGGAATCGTGTTGTTCATAGGCGTTACCTCCAAATTTTGCAAACAAAAAGACCCCATCGGGTCTTACGTTACGGTCAGCGCTCGTTGCGGCGCTGCTGTTTTTTCTGCCACGCATCCAGAAGCTGGATGATCTTCTCCTCCATCTGTTTGGGCGTGTAGCTGCGGGGGAAATACTTCCGCAGGGTTTCGTTTTTGATGGTCACAGTGTCTTTCTCGCTCTTTTTCTCCTGTCCCATCACATCAAAGGCTTTTTCGTAGCTGAACTCTCCCTGCTGTGCCATCTTTTTCAGTTGCTGCGCCTGCGATAGGGATGGCGCATTCTGGGTGTCCTCCATGGCTTCTAAAAAATCCCGCTGTTGGCTTTCGTCCAGATAGGACAGCTCCACAGCGGGATTAAAGGAGATCTTCTTTTCGTCTACCATGTCCAGCAGTTCAGGAATAAGGTTGGTCAGGCGGATGAAACGCTGGACTTGTCTGCCGCTTTCTCCGCTTTCCTTTCCGACAACATCGGCGGTTTCAAAATTCCCGACAAGTTGTCGGGAATTTTCTTTTGACGGTCTACCGCTAGTTCTTCGCATGGCATCCAGTTTCATCTTGTACGCCAAGGCACGTTCACTGGGGAGGATGTGTTCACGCTGAAGATTGCTGTCCACCATCAATATCACAGCAGCATCGTCCGACATCTGCCGCACAATGACCGGCAGCGTGTCCAGCCCGGCAAGTTTAGCCGCATACTGACGGCGGTGCCCGGAGATGATCT
>OGKA01001188.1_pt1 | contig 22519 bp, 27 predicted proteins | sample 1572211 | NCBI WGS metagenome assembly OGKA01 (sample SAMEA2582125, study PRJEB24529) | metagenome | biome: Human gut stool | place: China | collected 2011 | reverse complement strand
ATTGTCTAAAGCCAGTGCACATTCATCTTTTGCTGCAGGAAATCAAACCGAAGCAAGTGGGGATGCTTCTACTGCTATGGGTATGGAAACCAAAGCAACTGGAGTTATATCTACAGCTATGGGATGGAAAACGGAAGCCAGCGGACGACAATCTACTGCTATAGGAACATTGTCTAAAGCCAGTGCACATTCATCTTTTGCTGCAGGAAATCAAACCGAAGCATACTCATTAGCTACCGGGAATAATACGGAATCCGTTGGAGAAAACTCTTTTTCAGGAGGTTTGCGTTCTCAGGCGATAGGAGACAGCTCCTTGGATTTTGGCGTAGACAGTAAGGCAAAAGGTCGTTATGCCGTAGCATTAGGTGAAGGAAGTACAGCAAGTGGAAAAGCGGCAACCGCTTTAGGTGAAAACTCTACTGCTAAAGGAAATAATTCTTTTGCAAGTATGGGCGGATTTGCACAAGGTAACAACTCCTTAGCCTTAGGAAGAGGAGCATTTGCTCAGATAGACGATTCGTATACTATCGGTGCAGGAAGTATAGCAAATCGAGCAGCGGGGATGGCAGGGTATTTATCGAATGGTCGAACCGGTGCAGAATGGAAAGCGACAGGAAATGCAGTATCTATAGGAAGTGTTGATAATGGAGTTACTCGACAAATAACAGGAGCGGCGGCAGGAACGGAAGATACGGATGCGGTAAACGTAGCACAGCTAAAGGAAATGACAAAGCCTGTAGACTGGAGTGGAATGGGAGCACAGGCAGCCGCCTTGGCAGCGTTAAAACCGATGCAGTATGATCCGTTAGAACCGACGCAGATAATGGCAGGTTATGGTAACTATAGAGGAAGCAGTGCATTAGCATTGGGGATAGCACATTATCAGAATGAAAGTAAGATGATTAATGCTGGCGTATCCTATGGAGGTCATAACAAGTTTATGACGAATTTGGGTGTGACCTGGAAGGTAGGATCCGGAAACAAGGAAGAAAAACAGGAAGAAGCATATAGAAAAGGACCGGTAACTTCCGTTTATGTTTTTGAAGAAGTAGTACGTGATTTGAAGGCTGAAAACCATGAGCAGAAAGAGCAGATTGAAAATTTAAATGAAGAAGTAGAGTCTTTGAAAGCTTTGGTTAATCAGCTTATCAAGTAATTTTTGAATCAATAAAAAGAGTAGTGATGAAAACTACTCTTTTTTGTTTTCTAAATATGGTGTTACGATGCACTTAACGTATAAAGGTATTCTGAAAAAAGGAGATTGCTTATGTTATATAGTAGGGAAAAACCATATAATCATTTACCTTTCATATTATCGAAAATAGATGTAGAAATAAAAAGTTCTAAAAAAGGTAAATAAGGTTAATAAAGCGTTAAGTGAATTAAAAGGATGGTCACCACATCAGTGCAATCCTTAAATAAAAAGGGCAGCAGTTAAAAGCTGTTCTTTTTTGTTGTTACTGTTTTTAGAGAGTAGCAGGTCATTGTTTTATGTTAATGGGTGTTGTAAGGTTGCTTTTTATAAAAAGAAAAAGCCTCTCTTTTTGGTAGGCTAGAGATATATTCGTTGTTCCGGAACTCTCACAGACGAATTTCAACATATGTATCCATTCTTGTGAAAATGGATAAGGTAAGAAATGAGTCGATTATGAACAACTTTAACAGACTAAGTGATGAAGAATTAATACTTTCTTATAGAAAAGGGAATCGAGCAGCCAAAGACATACTCTGTCAACGATATATTCCTTTAGTAAAAAAGCTTATAACAGCTCCTTTCGTTTATCGATTTCGAGAAGATTTGGAACAAGCTTTGTGGATAATTTTTTGTGAAAGAATAGAAAGCTACGATGTAAAGAAAGCAAAATTTTCGACCATGATATCTAAAATACTACGATTTGAACGAGCAAATTATTTTCGGAGAGAAAAGAAGCGTTGGATTCATGAAGTAAGCGGAATCATAAAAGAGAAAAGTAGTGAAGAAATTTATGTAAGGCTGGAAAGAGAAGAAATCTCTTGTTTTTTAAAGGAATTTGAAAAGCAGCTATCTAAACAAGCATTAGAAGTTTTCAGAAAATTACTTACCGGTTATTTGAGTGAAAGACAATTAGCAGAAAAATTAGGTGTCAGCAGACATAGCATTCGGAAGTGTAAGAAAGAAATTCGGAATACTTTTTATTCTATACAGAAATCTTTGCAACCAAAATAAGAATTTAAGAATGGTAAGTAATAGAGAGAGAACTCTCTGCTCCGGAGCGTATTTCCAGTTTGAAAGGAGAAGTATATGATGGAAGTAAAGAAGTTAAGAATGGTATTCAACACTAATGATCAAGGCACTTTAGCAATCGATGTTCCCAATCCGAGAGAGGAATTAACTTTAGTCGATGTGCAGAATGGTGCTAATCAAATTATTCCTGTTTTGATGACTACGAAAGGTGTAAAAGCGAACGACTTGAAGCGTGCACTTATCATCACAACTAAGGAAGAAGAGCTTAAATAAGTTGATAAAGAGGAGGAACTGACATATGGCAATATCTAAAGTGGTAGAAAAGAATCGATTGATTGTATCTGTAACTAATGAAGAGACCGGAAAGCATAAGCAACTTTCTTTTTCTCGTATTGACCCGAAAGCTAATGATGAAGCATTGCATAGTGCAGGAGAAGCTATCGGGAATTTACAGAAATATCCGGTAGCAGGTATTGAGCTTACTGTAACTGCTGCACTTCGTTCTGACGGATAAATAAGAAAGACCGAGCCTATAAGACTCGGTCTTTTTTGTAAGGAGGTGACTTATGAAAGTACAATGGAAACGTATATGGAAAATAATAGCACCCTATGTTATTGAATGTCTTATTGAAAGCTTATCGTTGCTTAAAAAAGGAGATAAAAAAGAGGAATCTATCCAAGAACAAGAAGGGGTGAGCTTACGATGAGCAGTTTATTACGAGAATTTCTTCCTTTTTTGACCGTTATTGCTGCGTTAGCGGCTATTGTTCGTCAATTCATAGCAATTACAGAAAAAAGTTATGAGTTTCATAAGAAACAATTAGCATGGTTAGCAAAAGAGCTTTCTGATACAAGGGAAGAAATGGTTCATTTACGAAAATCTATTGAAAAGTTACAACAAGAAGTAGCACAGTTATATAAAAAACGAAAGAAGGGAGAAATGATTTATGCACAAGGAAGAACTTGCTAAGTACATTGCAGAGGGGATTATTGTAACCGGTGTAGAAGGGACTTATAATGATGTATCTTGTTCGAGTGCCGGAGATTACCCTTCTTTGGGCATTTCGCAGTGGGAGGGGGAACGAGCGGATACCTTGCTTTTACAATTGGATGATGGAGGTTATTATAGAAACCGATCTTATAGTGATTTAAAAAGCACCGGAGATATAGTCAACTTGAAAAATTTACTTGCTACAGAACAAGGACGGAAAATACAGGAGGAACAATTACAAAAAGATGCATGTAATTATGTAGATATGCTTCTTTTAATTCCCTTAAAAAATACAGCATCTATTGTATATGCAGGACTTTGGTGCCCTACATCGACTTGGGTTGTGCAAGCTTTTCTAACAAATCGAAATAAGAGTTATGATTTAAACGATGTAGAAGTACTTAGTGATGTATTTAAGCGTTTTTATGCGAGAGCTGCCGGTGTATCTGCATATACATTGGCGTATGCGCTGCGAGCTGATGAACAACTTCGCTATGTAAAAAGTAAGAAAGAACTTTATAGATAAGTAAAAAGAAGTGCATACGCACTTCTTTTTACTTATCTTTTGGAGTATGTAGTACGATGGATACGAATAAATCAGCACATTTTTCATCCATATTTTCTAATGTGATATCTGAATACCCTTTTTCTTGCAACTCTTTACATAAAAGCATTCTCGTATCTAGAGGTAAACAATGAATTAAATCAATGAATTTTGATAAATCCAAATGAGACATCATCCAACTAATTTGGGATTCCGTTAATGATTCCGTTTCTGAAAATAATTGACGTAAATAGGTCGGAGAGCGATCACAGATAGGATGTGTAGTATCGTGAAAAGAATAGGGGTGATTGTTGGAGTTTGTAAAATTTTCTGTAATTAACCAAAAGATATATGCCACAAAATCGTCATGCGTTCGACCATTTCCTATATAACGATAATAAAATTTGATACATTGGTGTATCGGGACAGCGTTTCTTTTCTTAATAATACACTTTTTTTCCATAATGCCTCCTTTTTCTCTTTTACAATAGGTTGTATTAAGGTAAATTATTAAATTTATTAGTTGTGTAAATCGGTTTTATTACATATAATTATTTATATAATTAATATTAATATACATAAATATAATCAAAATGACAAGTTCGAATGGATAAGGAATTGAATGCATAAGTAAGGAAAAATGTTGATTTATGCGAAAATTAACTTTATTTATAGAGGTATAATTTCACATAAATTTCTAATATTTATACAAATATTAGAGCTGTAGACTTTTATTAATCATTAGGAGAGCAATATGTACGAACCCTTAATTTCTATTATTGTTCCGGTATATAAAGTAGAAAAATATATTCATCGTTGCATTGAAAGTGTATTGCATCAAACGTATATGAATTGGGAACTGATTCTCGTTGATGACGGTTCACCGAATTCTTGTGGTCGCATTTGTGATGAATATGCTATGTACCATGATAAAATAGCGGTCATTCATAAAAGAAATCAAGGAGTGGGTGCGGCTCGTAATACCGGGCTTCATAGAGCAGAGGGGGAGTGGATATATTTTTTAGATTCTGATGATTTTATTAAGGAAGATACATTAGAAAAGATGATTACTTTTTCTAATGAAGGGTTCTATGATATTGTCATGGCAGGGCATAGTATTTTAAAATCTAGCGGAAAATTTATTCCTTGTTCGGATAGCTGGAATGAATCAGATGATACCTCTACCATTCAAAAGAAAATTTTATTAGATGAATTGCCTAATTTTAGTTGTGGGAAATTATATAAACGAATTTTATGGGAAAATGTATATTTTCCTGTGGATATGCTTATTGAAGACATGTATATCAATCCTACTCTTTTTTATCGAGCAAAACATATCTGTATTCATAAAGAAGCTCTTTATTATTATAGTCATTAAAATACAAATAGTATTATGCGTAGTAAAGAATTTACTACTTATATGCTTAATAAGTATGGTCGTTTTCTTGCTTGGGAAGAACATGTACGTATAGCAACTATCCATGCACCGGAATTAGTGCCGATATGCACAAAATATACTATATTAGCGGCTATTAAAGCATTGCTGGTTTATATGGTACGGATAAGAAGGATGCTCGAATAGACGAGTCAAAACCGTTACATTTTTTAAAAACGCATACGGATAATTCTTTACCTTTTATAAAAAAGTGGCAAAGAAAATTACTTTTAAGTCATGCTGAAGTAGTTGTTGTTATGGGGCGACTTTATAGAAATGCTTTTAGTTTACGAATATTGTTTAAAAATATAAAGAATATATTGAGAAATAAGTGATAGTAAAGGATGGATTATGTACGAACCCTTAATTTCTATTATTGTTTCGGTATATAAAGTAGAAAAATATATTCATCGTTGTATCGAAAGTGTATTGCATCAAACATATACGAATTGGGAACTGATTCTCGTTGATGACGGTTCACCGAATTCTTGTGGTCGCATTTGTGATGAATATGCTATGTACCATGATAAAATAGCGGTCATTCATAAAAGAAATCAAGGAGTGGGTGCGGCTCGTAATACCGGGCTTCATAGAGCAGAGGGGGAGTGGATATATTTTTTAGATTCTGACGATTTTATCAAGGAAGATGCATTAAAAAAGATGATATCGTACTCGCAAGAAGGCTTATATGATATGGTTATAGCCGGTTTTTATTATTTGCAACCGGACGGAAGTCTTATTCATGGATCTGCTTACTGGGAAGATTCAAAAGATACACATCGCCTGCAAAGAGATAGTTTAGTAGATGCCTTATTTAGCATAGTTTGTGGGAAATTATATAAGCGAATTTTATGGGAAGGCGTCTATTTTCCTGTAGGATTATTAATTGAAGATACGTATATAAGCTCTACTCTTTTTTATCGTGCTAAACGTATTTGTAGTTATAGAGAAGCACTTTATTATTATAGCTATGAAAATACAGATAGTATTATGCGAAGTAAGACAAGGAAGACTTATATATATAATAGATATTGTCGTTTTTTAGCATGGGAAGAACATATACGCATAGCATCTATCTATGAAGCGGATTTAGTACCGGTATGTACAAGAAAAGCGTTGTTAGCAGCAATAAAAGCACTTCTTTTATACTATGGAATCGGATGTAAAGATAGTCGAGTCGATTTTACGTCTGTTAGATTTTATAAAAAAGCATCCCGATAATTCTTTACCTTTACGTAAAAAAATACAAAGGATACTTTTATTGCATATACCCTATGTCACAGGAAGTGGTTATCAATTCCTCTTGGAATGTAGAATAGGCTTGAAACAAGTAAAGAAAATTATAAAAAATAAATATTCATAAAGGTTAGATTATGGTTTCAACCTTTTAGTTTTTTAAAAATATAGAAAGAACAGTTTTATTATACTCTCCTCAAAGAGACTCTCTTTTTGATATACTTTATAAAAGTACTTTTTATTTACGAGAAACTTTTACAACATAGAAAAAGTTTATTTCATGTAAATTACCATAAAGGAAACTCTATGTATAAACCTTTAATTTCAGTTATAGTACCTGTTTATAAAGTAGAAAAACATATTCACCGCTGTATCGAAAGTGTATTAAAACAAACCTATGCTAACTGGGAATTGATTTTGGTCGATGACGGTTCACCGGATTCTTGTGGGCGTATTTGTGATGCATATGCCTCTCGGTATGATAATATCTTGGTTATCCATCAAGAAAATCAGGGGTTGAGTGCAGCTAGAAATGCCGGATTGGATAGAGCCGGTGGAGAGTGGGTATATTTTCTTGATTCGGATGATTTTATTAGAGAAGATACATTAGAAAAAATAGAACTTTTTTCTAAAAACGGGTTTTATGACATTGTGGTTGCCGGCTATAGTGTTTTAACCGCTGATGGAAAATTAGTCCCTTGTTCTTCTCACTGGAAAGAAATGGATGATATTTCTGAAATTAGAAAGAAAATTTTATTAGATAATCTGTCTAATATTTCTTGTGGAAAGTTATATAAAAAGAAATTATGGGATAACTTTCGTTTTCCGGTCGGTTTATTAAATGAAGATTTATATACTTGTCCCGAGATTTTTTCAAGAGCACAAAGCGCTTGTATTCATGCAGAGTCTTTTTATTACTATTGCCATCAAAACGTAAATAGTCTTACGAATGGTGGAAGTTTTAAAAATTGTATTCTTAGTAAATATAGTCGTATGTGGGGTTGGGAAGAACATGCAAGAGTAGCATCAAAATTAGTACCTGCTTTTGAGCGTGAGTGTAGACAAAAAGCCATCGCATATGCAATAAAGGCATATATGTTAAATCAAGGTAACGGTATTCTTTCTCCTAAGCAGGAAGCGGAAGTTAAAACCTATCTTTCTTTGCATAAAGAGATTCCGTTATCCGATAAAAAAGAGTGGCAACGAACATGTATTATAGAAAATAAATATAAAGGATTTATGTGTATCGTAGGGCGATTATATAGGATAGTTTTTAATATGCGAAACAAAATCAGAAGTAGGAAGATCAATCGATATGTTCAAAAATGAAAAATAATAAAGAAAAAATGAACAAAACGGTATATACTATAGATATACCGTTTTTATATTGCAAAAATACGGAAAGGATATGCTATGTTAACTAAAAAGCAATTTGATCTATTGCATTATTTGAATAATTGTAAAATAGCTTCTACACAAAGGATGATGGCTACCGCCATAGAACTTTCTCTTGGAAGCGTCAATAAACTTTGGAAAGAGATGGAAGAAAAAGAATATATAAAAAAGGGCCTCCTATCTGAAAAAGGAAAAGAAGCATTGGCGCCTTATAAAGTGGGAAATGCAGTGATTATGGCAGCCGGGAAAGGAACTCGGTTTGTTCCTTTGACCTATGAAATCCCGAAAGGATTAATTCGTGTCAAAGGAGAAGTATTAATAGAAAGACAAATTGAGCAATTGCATAAAGCAGGGATTCATAATATTACCGTAGTTGTTGGATATATGCAGGAGCATTTTTTCTATTTGGAAGATAAGTATGATGTAAAAATTGTGGTTAATACGGATTATTATCGATATAACAATACATCGACTTTAATGGCAGTATTGGGAGAGTTAGGGAATACGTATATTTGCTCTTCGGATAATTATTTTGTAGATAATGTATTTACTCCTTATGTATACGAAGCCTATTATGCAGCGCAATATGCGACGGGTACCACCGGTGAATATTGCATAACGACTAATTCGCATGGAGTCATAACCGATGTAGTTATCGGTGGGAGTAATTCTTGGTACATGATGGGGCATGTTTACTTTTCAAAAGCATTCAGTGAAAAATTTTCTGATATTTTGAAAGCGGAGTATCAAAAAGAAGAAATGAAGCAGTTGCTTTGGGAAGATGTGTATATTAAGCATATTGATAAATTATCGATGGTTATGAAACCTTATGATTCTCATAAGATTTTAGAGTTTGATTCTTTAGATGAATTAAGAGAATTTGATTTTTCTTATGTTGATAATGTAGACTCTTCGATTATGACAAATATTTGTCATGCACTTTCTTGCAAAGCTAGGGATATTACACAAATTCGTATTCTGAAAAAAGCTGCCGGTTATATGGCATTTCGCTTTATATGCAAACAGAAAAGATATGTATATGTATTACCCGATTGGAGCCAAAAAGGACAATCCGTATGGGAGAAGAAAGCAAAATTTCTAACCCTTGCACAGTCTTTAGGGATGTATACACAAAGTGTGTATTTTGATAAATACAAAGGTTGGGAAATTCTTGCTGTAGAAAAAGAATATAAACCGCTCAATCCTCAGTCGGAAGACGAAGTAAAAAAGGTAGTAGCTACCTATCGTAAGCTCCATCATTCCGGGATTCTTTCCGGATACTCGCTCAATATTTGGGAAGAAATAGAAAGAAATCAAAAAGAGATGGAAGAAATGCAAGTTAAAATGCCATCCGATTTTAACACGATGTACAACCGTATAAAAGAAATATGGGAAGACGTTTCCCGTTTGTCTTCGATGCAAACGGTTTTATGTTACAACGGTGCAAACTTGGAAGAAATTCTTATTGATGAAGAAAAACAAGTTTCTTTTACTAATTGGCAGTTTGCAGGAGATGCACATCCTGCCTGTGATATAGGTTCTTTTATCAGTCATATGCCGATTAATACGCATTCTATGGTTTCTTGTGTACATATTATAGAAGAGTATATGCAATCTAAAGTATCCGAATATATGCTGATTCCTTTTGTACAATATGCAGCTATTATGTCTTTTTATTGGTATGTATGGATTCTTAGAAGGAAAGCGGAAGGCTCATTATTAGAAGATAAAGTTTATCATTACTATAAAGCAACCCGATTTTATGCAACATCTGCACAAAATCTCGTTATACCTATTTTAGAAGAGGAGAATACCAATGATACCCCTTAGCAAAATAAAAAGAATAGTCACTTCTGTTATGGGTAAGGGGATTAGTGATATTGTTCCGTTAAAAAAGGGAATGACCAATGACTCTTATATTTTTAGACATGGAGATTCTCGTTATGTACTGCGTTTAAACGGTGTCGGTACGGAAAAACTCATTAATCGAAAGCAAGAAAGTGATACCTATCGTGCTATAGCCGGACTATCTTTAAGCGATACGGTGATTGCTATTGATGAAAAACAAGGATATAAAATTACAAAGTTCATAGAAAATGCAAGAACTTGTAATCCGATGAATACAGAAGATGTTTCTTTATGTATGGAAAAGTTGCGTGCTTTTCATGAAAAGAACATACATACATCATATACTTTTGATTTGTATCGGATGTTAGATTATTACCAATCCTTATGGATTCGTAAAAAGTCTATGTACGCAGATTATGATGAAGTGAAAAATCGAATTTATAATTGGAAACCGTGGATAGAGAAAGTAAATAAAGAACATTGGACACTGACACATATGGATGCCGTTCCGGATAATTTTATGATCACGGATAAACAGGAAGTAGTTCTTATCGATTGGGAATATGCAGGGATGCAAGACAAACATTTCGATTTAGCGATGTTTGCTATTTATGCAGGCTATACATTGGAAGAGTCAGAACGATTAATGCATATTTATTTTAAAGGAGAATGTTCTTCAGAATTATATATTCGTATATTGGCATATCATGCTATCGGAGGCTTGTTATGGAGTAATTGGTGTGAATTTAAAGAAGATATGGGCATTCATTTTGGAGAATATGCACAAAAACAATATGAATACGCCAAAGAATATTCGTTGTTAGTCGATACTCTTTTACAAGAATTGAAGACTGGAGGTAAGTTATGATAGGGATACTTACCGGATTATTGAGCGGCTTTTTATGGGGTGTTAATAATTTATTGATTTCACTCGGTTATACGCATATTCCTTTTGCAAGTATGAATAGAGAGGATTCTTTATTGTGGTTTTTCGGTATTCCGCTTGCTTGCGTAGCATTAACGGATAGTGCCGCTGCTATTTCTTTGTTGTTACTTAATATAGGGAGAGGGCTTTTCTCACGTATACGAAAATCTTTTTGTACACGTGCCGGTGCCGTCATTTGTTTTGCGGCTCTTCTTGGTGGCCCCATCGGGCAGTCTTCCTATGTCATGGGAATTGCATTAGCCGGTCCTGCCAGTGCTTTGCTGCTATCGTCCTTATATCCCATTGTAGGTTGTTTACTCGCATCCTTTTGGCTTAAGCAACCTATTACTAAAAGGATGTGGATAGGCATTTGTTTATCCGTTGTAGGAGGTATTCTAGTCGGATATTCTCCGGAACAATCTTTGTCAGATACTTTTTATATGGGAGTCATATTTTCATTATTGGCAGCGCTTTGTTGGGGCAGTGAGAGCGTAGTGGCGGTATATGGCATGCAACATATACTGCCGGATATTGCGATTACCATTCGTGAATGCGTATCAGCGATTACACTCTGGGTTGCTATTCTTCCTTTTGTGCGTGGTTACACGGCGATTCCTTCCATTTGCAGTGAAAAAGAAGCGTTACTCTTTTTCTTGTTTGCAGGAATTGCTGCCGGCATTTCCTATTTACTTTGGTATCGTGCCAATAACACTATCGGTTGTGCGAAAGGGATGGCAACCAATATTACTTATATCATTTGGGGTTGCCTTCTGACCTATATATGGGGAGACTCTTCTGAAATTACGGTCTCTATGTTGATAGGTTGCACTTGTGTCATCATCGGAGTACTTCTCGTTACGGTTAATCCCTCTGAATTAATAGAAAAAACAAAAGAATAAAAAGCAGATAGAAATTTCTATCTGCTTTTTATTATGTATGTATCTTATATTTATGTTTTTCGGTTTAGATAAAAAATTACCTATTCTTTGAGAATATGATTCTTTGTATGATAGGAGAGCCTTTCTTTTTCCGGGGGAAGTTGCATATAGTCACCATAATAGTGACGTAGATAAGCATCGTATTGGGCGATGGCAGGGAAGAGGTGACCGTTAAAAGGGACGGCTACAAAATGTTTTAAGTAATTTGTCGGAAGGCGTTCTCTTAGCATGTCATTCGAAGAACCGAGCATGATGGCACCATAGGTGTTTTCTTTATCACGATGGCGAGCAATTTCTTTTTCTAATTGGGAAAATACTTTGTCGGGGTGGAACATCGGAAATAAAGTTGCAAAGAGTTTCCATAGAGGTTTATGCATTCGTTTACGAATAATATGAAATTGTCTTCCTAAACGATGAACTTTAGCAAAATACTTTTTCGCTTCTTGTTCATCTTCCGGTAAGGTATCGATTACAAAAATATCCATGAATAAACCGATATCAAAATCATCCTGTGGATAAGTCGGAGCGGTATTATTGGCATACCATTTTCCACTTTCACCGGCAAATGCATTGCTGGTTGTGCGATTGGTAATGAGCGTATATCCTTCTTTAGGATATTGCAGCCATATTTTTGTCAGCTTGTCGTACTCTTGGCGTGTCATCATAACATCAATATCATCATCCCAGGGGATAAATCCTTGATGTCTGATAGCACCTATCAGTGTACCTCCACATAAAGAATAATGGATGGCATGTTTTTTACAAAAAGAATCAAAAGCAACTAAAGAAGACAATAAATATTCTTGGAGTTCTATTAAAGTTAGTTTTTTCATACAATCCTCAAAGGTGGCAATAGCTTAGTTTATCTATTTATAAGCTCCAGTGCATTTTTCCAAATATTTTCTGCACTGAAATCATCACCGGCAGATAATACTTTGTGTCTGTAAAAGTTTTTGGGAGCCCAGATACGTAAGCTTTCTTTGTTTTTTCGATAAAAAATATCTACAACCGGAACATCGAGCGCCAGTGCAAAATGTGCAGTTCCTGTATCGGCACTGATAAGTACTTTAGTACGTTTAAGGAACGCAGCTAATTGCGGAACAGTCGTTTTATTGATAAGATTTAAGGTTTTTTCTTTTGTATGTTCCGGCAGTGATTCATAGTAGGATTCTAATTCTTTTCCCGTACCGATAATAACAGGCATCATAGACGCTTTAGTCATAAGCTCTATTAAGGGGATGAGCATATCTCGCTTTAAATCCTTTTCCTTATTCTTTGTAATCGGATTGAGTGCAACAATCGGTTTATGAATATCTTTTAATAATATAGAGTCCACATAAGCAAAAGCTTCTTCCGGCACATGGTATTTCATTGGAAGACTTTCGGTGGGGACTTGTGTATAGAGTTCTGCTAAGTAAGTATTTTGATCTTGTATTTGGTACCATTTTCCATAATTAATAGGAGGATTATCCAGTAAGCGATGTACATATTTATGTGTGCTGTCTGCATAGATTTTTTTAGCTCCTAATAATTTAGACAGAAAAATGCCTCGTTCATTTCCATAAATGATAAAAGCCGCATCGAAAGAATATGCATTCTTATGTTCTTTATAGAAATTGTAAAAACCGATAATTCCTTTGTGTTTTTTATGCTTATCATAAATCCATACTTCATCAACACCATCCATATAACGTGCTACATCCGCATAGGTTTTGTCAGAAATGAATACAAGATGAGAGTGTGGATATACTCGTTTTAATTGGCGACATAATGGATTAGTAAGAATCATATCTCCAAAGAAAGAGGTATTATAGACAAGAAAAGTTTTCATCGGTACCTACTTATAAATACAAAAGTGGAATATGCTATAATGTATCAAATTCTTAGTATAGTATAATCCATGAGTCAACTAAGGAGAATACAAAAATGAAAATACTGTTTATCTTACTTTTAGCATATATATATTATCATTTTCGCAAACGTGTGCCAATTTTGATGTATCATCGCATTGCTACGGTAAAAGGAGACAGAAACTCTCTTCCCGTAGCAAAATTTGAAGAGCAAATGCAGTATTTAGAAGAAAAAGGTTTTCATAGTATTACCATGGAACAATTGGAAAGTCATATCCTGCATGGATCGCCTTTACCGGATAAACCGATTGTACTTACTTTTGATGACGGATATAAAGATAATGTAGAAACGGCACTTCCCATACTCAAGAAATATCATCAGATTGGCAATGTTTTTTCTATTGCTAATTGGCGAGGAAAAGAAAATAAATGGGAAAACTTCGGAAAAGAGCTTACGGTAACGATGAATGATGAAGAATTACTCCAATGGCAACGGGAAGGGAACTATATCGGTTCACATACGATGGATCATCCCTTTCTTTCGGAATGCGAACCTTTGCGGTTACGTGATGAGTTGGCACAAAGTAAAGAAGTTTTCGATGCGTTAACAGAAAAAGATGTTTCCTGTATTTGTTATCCGTACGGAGATTTCAATGAAGAAGTGATAGAAGAAGCTAAGAAATGTGGATATCGATTAGGGCTAGGTATATTTTATGGAGTTCCTCTTTGGAAACAAAATCCGTTAGCATTGCCTCGTATTCCTATTCCGGCAAGACAACCGATGTGGGAATTTAAGCTCAAAGTAAGTTCGATTCATCTTCTTTTTGTTTGGCTGAGACAGATGGAACGAACGGTTAAGAAAAAGGTAAGAAAATTATAAAATAAGCAAGCAAGTAAGGAATAGCGTATGAAACGAATTTTATTTGTAGTACCTCGCATGAATATAGGTGGTGCAGAAACCTATGTTTTTACAGTGATAAAAGAATTACATCAAAGAGGATATGAAGTGTTTTTAGCTTCCGGTGGCGGACAGTTGGCAGATAAACTTTCCGATATGGGTATACCGACTTTTTTTCTTCCTATTCGTCTTTCCCGCCCTTTGTCTGCTTGGCTTTTAGCACGCATTGTAAAGAAGCATCATATAGATTTAATACATGCCAATTCCGGAGCTGCCGGCATTGTGGCTGCTAAGGTAAAGAGGCAGTTGGGGATACCGGTTGTGTATACGGCACATGGTATTTTTGGAAATCCGGAGAGAGAATATGTTATCGATGAGTTGGATACCTTAATTTGTGTCAGTGAATATGTCAAGAGAGATGCGATACAAAGAGGTTTTCATGAAAGCCATCTTCTGGTTCGTTATAGCGGTATTGATACAGATACGTTTAAACCGGATAGTGCTGTACGTGAAAAATTGAGAAAACAATATGGAATAGATAAGGATACTTTAGTGCTTGCCGTTGTATCTCGTATCAAAAATTTACAACACAAGGGACATCAATATTTACTGGACGTACTTTCACAATATGCGAGTAAAGAGTCTTGGAAGTTAGTGGTGATTGGTAAAGGGCATGGTTTACCAGTTCTAAAAAGACAAGTTCGACAATTAGGGCTTTCAGAAAAAGTAATTTGTCTGGGACATCGAACCGATGTGGCATATTGTTTACAAATGGCGGATGTTCTCGTATTACCGTCACGTTTTGAAACTTTCGGTCTAGTCTTGGCGGAAGGAATGGCTATGGGGAAACCTGCCATAGCTTTTGATGTAGGCGGTACATCGGAAGTTATTAAAGATGGAGAAACTGGATTTCTTGTAGAAAAAAATAATACACAAGAATTATATGAGAAAATAAAACAATTGGATGAAGATAGAGTTTTATTATCTACTTTTTCAACACAAGGTATGCATTGGGTAAGAGAACGTTTTACGACGAAGAAAATGGTAGATGAGTTAGAAGTGATTTATAAGAAATTATTTTATTAATACAAAATAATAAGAATATAAGTATCAGATAGTAAAGATGTTGTGATGATAAAAGAAGTTATGATAGAATAATACTGTCTTATGCGTCTATAGCTCAGATGGATAGAGCAGCGGTTTCCTAAACCGTGTGTCGGGAGTTCGAATCCCCCTAGGCGCACCAAAAATAAAGGCATCTCTTTTTAGGGATGCCTTTTTATTTTTTTAGGGATATTTCTAAATACGAATTAAAACTTTAACTAATTAAAATGCTATCTATGTATAAAGACATATTCGATAAACACTTACTTTTTTAAAATAGTACATCGAAGTTCTTAAAAGTAGCATAGAGACTGAATGTACCGAAAAATGCATAGTACTAGAACTAAATTGATTACATTATTTTTAAACAAAAGTATGAAAATGTTATAGAATAGTGAAGTTGTTTTTTATAAGTTTTGATTATATGGAGGGAGTAACACCTTTCAAATAAATAGTTCTGATAAGGAGAAACTATGAACAAAGTATATAAGCTCGTGTGGAGTAAAGCGAAGAATTGCTATGTAGTAGCCTCTGAATTTGCAAAACGACACACCAAAGAACAGTCCGGTAAGTTGAATCGTGTAGGTTCTATGGCATTGACATCCTGTTTAATGGTGACACTTTTATTTGTAGGTGGAACTGAAATGGCATATGCTACCAATCAAGTAGGTTCCGGTAATGGTATCAGTTTTAGTGCAAATGCGGATGCCGGTGTAGACCCAAAGAATATCGCACTGGGTGATGATTCTAAAATTACCGGTAGTGTCGCTATAGCTATCGGACACAAAGCAAAGGCAGAAGAACATCAGTCTATAGCTATGGTGCGAATGCAAGCGGTGCGTATGCAACTTCTATTGGGGTATCCTCTGCTGCTATGTCCAGTGCTTCCGTAGCTATCGGTTCTAATACTATGGCGAAGAATGATTATGACGTAGCATTGGGTGCCGGTTCTAAAACAGAAGATCCTGTAGCCACAGCCGGTATTACTATCAATGGAGTAAGACATGAATTTGCCGGTACGGATCCTCACTCTACCGTGAGCGTAGGTTACCTTAACGCAGAACGTACCATTACTAATGTAGCAGCCGGAAGAATCACTGAAACTTCTACTGATGCTGTGAACGGAAGTCAGTTGCACGGTGTTATTGAAGAAATTAACAAGGGCGTTGTATATGCTGGTGATGTTAAGACCGCTGCAGCACCCAAGAATGATTTTAAACAGAAATTAGGGGCACAGACTACTATCAAGGGTGGTGTTACCGATGTGAATGCATTGACTGATGACAACATCGGTGTAGTATCCAATGGCAAAGATACTTTGACCGTAAAACTTAAGAAGAATCTTGACTTAGGAGCAACCGGTAGTGTCAAGATGGGAAATACCCTCGTTAATAAGGATGGAATGACTATTACCGGCGGACCGAAGGTTCTTAAGAGCGGTATTGATGCAGGAAGCAAGCAGATTAAGAATGTACAAAGCGGTGGCACTGTTACTACCAATGCAGCTAACATCGGCGACGTACAGCAGGCTGTAAATAATGCTAAGGTGGAAATCGACCAGACATTAACAGCTAAAGGCTTGAAGTTCGAAGGTAACGATGGACAGGTTGTACATCGTAACTTAGGAACCAAGCTTACCGTTAAGGGTGGACTTTCCAATGTAGCAACCGGTGTATCAAGCAAGAATCTTGGAGTGAAGAAGAGTGCAGACGGCAACGGTTTGGAACTCGTTATGAGTGAAACTCCGGAATTTAAGTCTGTAACTATTACCAATGCACCGACCGAAGAAAACCACGTAACCAATAAGAAGTATGTAGATGGCGGACGTACTACTGTTAGATCTTCTGATGAAAGTATCCTCGTTTCTGATACTCCGAACAACAATGGACATCATTATGACGTGAAGGTAGATTACAATAAGGTAGCTGCAAACACACCATTGACCTATAAGGCAAACGGTGCGAATGCGAAGACCGTTAAACTTGCAGAAGGTTTAGACTTTGTAGATACTGAAAATATTACCGCTTCTGTAGATGCAAACGGTGTAGTAAAACATACTTTGAAGAATAATCTTGACTTAGGACCAAACGGTAGCGTTAAGATGGGAGATACTCTCATTCATAAAGATGGGATGACAATCACCGGCGGACCAACTATTACTAAGACCAATGTAGATATGGGCGGACAGGTTATTCATCACGTAGGTGAGGGTGTAGAACAAACAGATGCTGTTAATGTAAGCCAGCTTAATAAGAAGATTGCAGGAGCAACTACTAAGTTGGAAGATGGTAAAAATACTACCGTAGGCTCTTCTGTTGATAACGTAACAGGTGCTACTACCTACCATGTAGATTTGAAAGACAATATTACTTTGGGGTCTGATGCAGATAAGCAGATTAATATTGACGGTACAACCGGCAATGTAGGCATTGGCGACCGAATTGTTATGAGCGGTACTACCGGAAATATTATTACAGGTAAGATCAAGCTTAATGGTCAGGCAGGAACTGTTAATGAGCTTACTAATAGAGATTGGAATGTAGATAATCCAACTCCGGTAAGTGGACAGGCAGCAACAGAAGACCAGCTTAAGAGGGTTAATGACCGTGCTAACCAAAATAAACAGGATATTACTACTATCAATCAAACTCTTGCGAAGGGTTTAAACTTCAAGGGTGATGATGCGGTTATCAATAAGAAGTTAGGAGAACGTTTAGATATTCTCGGTGGTGCAGATAAGGCACAGTTGTCTGAAGATAATATCGGTGTCATATTTGATCATGATGCATTGCGTGTGAAGCTTGCTAAGAATTTGAGAGGTCTTACCAGCGTAACTACCGGTGATACCGTTATGAATGATAATGGTGTAACTATCGGTGCTAATGGACCATCCATTACCAAGACAGGTATTAACGCAGGTAATAAGAGAATTACCAATGTAGAAGAAGGTGTCAATGAGACCGATGGCGTTAACGTTAAACAGCTTAAGGAAACCGTAGCTAAAGCAGCTACTAAAGTAGAAGCTGCCGATAACAATGTATCCGTTGAAAAGTCTGTAGATAATACTACCGGCGCAGCTACCTATAAGGTAGGATTAAAGCCGAAGGTAGAACTTGGTACAGAAGCAGGTAAGAAGATTGTTATGGACGGTACTAACGGTACGATGTCTGTAGGCGACACGATTAGTATGGACGGTACAAAGGGAGTTCTTAAAGCCGGTGATGTTACTATCAACGGTGACAAGGGGACTGTAAACGGATTGTCCAATAGGACTTGGAATCCTGATAACTACGTATCCGGACAGGCGGCAACGGAAGATCAGCTCAAGCAGGTAGATAATAAGATTACCAACGTATCTAAAGACTTGACCAAGAAGGGGTTAGACTTTGCCGGAGATTCCGGTGAAGTCCACCGTGACTTGGGACAGAAAGTAACCATTAAGGGCGAAGGTACTAAGTCAGATGACCATTATAGTGGTGAAAACATCAAGACCATGGCAGATGCAAACGGTAACTTAACCATTAGTATTTTGTTTTTTGCAAGCGGTTTTTAATAAAAAATGCTGAAATATCGTTTTTTGTATGATATTATCAGTAATATAAGGGTGGTGTTAAATATGACAAGGGAACAATATTTAAGAGCAAAAATAGAGTCTTTAGGTAATATTAAAGATTTTGCGTTAAAAATTGATATGCCATATTCAACGCTATTATCTATTTTAAAAAACGTAGGCGGAGCATCTATAGATAATATCCTTAAAATATGCAAAGGGTTAAACATTACTACCGATACATTAGAAAGTATAAGTACTACAAAAGATATAAAAGAACCTACTGTGGAAATAAAAGATATTCTTTCTACTGCTACATATATGACATATGGCGGTAAAGAATTAAGTGATAAAGAAAAGAAACAGATTAGAAATATATTAAAAACAATTCTTGAGGAATAGTATGAAACGCATGTATCCTTTAGTATTGGATATAGTAAGACAATATAAAACAAACAACCCATATGAATTATGCAAATTTATGAATATATCTGTTGTTCATACAGATAGCATTGACTCATACGGACTATTAATTAAAGTATTAAATAAAAAGATTATATTAATACATTCTGATTTAGATAATAATCAGCGTAGTGTAGTTCTTGCTCATGAACTAGGTCATGTGATACTTCACAAAGGCGGATATCATTTATTTGATATACATAAACTATCTGTATCTAAGCAAGACAAAAAAGAGTATGAAGCTAATAAATTTGCCTTTTTATTGATAGCTCATACGTATCTAAGAAACAACCCTACTATTATTATTGGCGGTTCGTCAAAAAGAAATTTACGTACAAGATGAAGAAGGTGCTTATTTAATTAATTTTGACAAGCTTAACTATAGTATAGAAGAATATGTACTTTTTATGGAAAAGACCGGATTATTTGATTTAATAGAAAATCATGTTATTAATAATCTGGTGGATTACGTGTTAGGTGTAGAAACCGGACTGGATAGTAATGGAAGAAAAAATCGCGGTGGACATCAAATGGAAAATTTGGTGGAACGATATATTAAGAAGACCGGTTTTGAATATTATAAAGAAATGTATTTAACAGAGCTTGAGAAGAAATGGAATGTGGATTTATCAACTATATCAGCAGAAGGCATTACTACAAAACGTTTTGATTTTGTGATTAAATCACCACATAAGCTATATTTGATAGAAACCAATTTCTATGCGAGCGGTGGCTCTAAGCTTAATGAAACAGCAAGAAGTTATAAAATGATTACAACAGAAGTGGAGAGTATTCCGTTTGTAGAGTTTTTATGGGTTACAGATGGTGGTGGATGGAAGTCCGCTCGTCGTAATTTAAAAGAAACTTTTGAAGTCATGCAACACTTGTATAACATTAATGATTTAGAGAACAATGTATTGCAAAAGCTAGAATAATAGAAAAGACCTGCATCGTTGATGCAGGTCTTTTTCTTATGCTTTAAATTGGATATATACGATTTTATCGTTGCAGTTATTATTCCACCATGGAATGAGAGAGAGTAGTCCTAATATTCCCCAATAAGAACGGTAGCCTTCATATAAGGTTTGTTCTTTTATATAACGAATGGAAGGGTGTAATTTGGTAATTTCTTTTCCTTTGGTAATCGCCCAATGGAAAGGAGTTTTTTCTTTAGAAATGGCATCATGAAATTGTTGATTTTTGATGATGAAGGGGGTGGATGTTTCCATGAGCATAAAAGAATTGGGGAAATGTGTAACGATAAGTTCACACAGGTCGTGTAATTCTTTTTCTTTAAAGTACATGGAAGCACCTTCCATAATAAAAAGTACCGGTCTATTTTTATGGGAGGTTATTTGTTCTATCCAGATAGGGTCAAACATAGAAAGCCCGATGTTTTGCATATTTTCCGGTTCTTTGGGAAGTAATTGCTTACGTAGTGCTATAACTTCCGGTAAATCGATATTGACCCAATAGATGTGTTCATTGTTGACTCTATAAAATCGAGTATCGAGTCCGGCTGCCAGATTGATGATAAGTGCATCAGGATGTTTTTTTATAAATGCGAGTGTTTCGTTATCTAGGATGTTAGAACGAACGGCTACTCCAATTTGTGAACCTTTTGCTTTTTTAAATTTACTAAAATCATAATCAATTTGTTGAATCATTTCTATCGCATGCGGATCATTCAATAATCGATTTTTATTTTTTTGTGTTTCATGGGCTCTTGCCCAGAGCGGAATGAGTAAGGTTTCCGCTACACCTTCTAATTGTACTTTCATATGAACCTCCTCTATGATAGATGTACTATGACATCGTTATATATAGGGTAAAACCCTCTTTAGTATAGCATGATATGAAAGTGGAAATGATTATGTAAGAGTTATAATGAAACCGGACTGTAATACTAAAAGCCAGGTATTTGATACCTGGCTTTTAGTGGATAATCTGTGTTATCTATGCATTTTTATTTATAGGAGTAATGCAAAAAGAGAAGCTCCGACGACTGTTAAAACACAGGATGATACGAGGGAAAGAGAACTCATCGCCCCTTCGATAGATCCCATTTCCATAGCTTTGGTAGTACCCATTGCATGGGCAGCACTTCCGCAAGCGATACCTTTAGCGACCGGATCTTTAATACCGAATAATTTACAGATAGGTTCTGCTAAGATATTACCTAAAATACCGGTAGCAATGATGGCAGCCACTGTAATGGATACATAGCCGCCCAACTCTTGTGATACACCCATACCGATAGCGGTAGTGATAGATTTAGGTAATAACGTAACGTAGGATGCATGGTCAAAATGAAATAGACGGCAAAGTCCATAGACGGTAAGAAGTCCGGCAAGCATACCGGCAGTAATTCCACCGATAATGGCAGAAAGGTTACGTGTTAATAATTTTATCTGCTCATAAAGCGGCACGGCAAGACAGATAGTAGCCGGAGTTAATAAATAGCTGATGTATCTAGCACCGTCATAATAGGTGTGATAATCGATACCGCATACTTTTAAAAAGATAATGATAAATACAATGGATAATAATAAGGGATTGGCTAATGAAAATTTAGATTTATCACGAATGATAATGCCACATTGATAAGCAGCTAAAGAGAGGAATACTCCTAAAAATACGGAGGATGTTAAAAATGTAGACATGAGAACCTCCTATTTAGATTTATTCTGGTAACGAATGATACATTGTGTGGTAAGACCGGATACGACCATTACAACTACAAGTCCTATTATAATAATGAGTAAATAGGGAAATAACTTAGGCTGAATTAAAGACCATGAGTCCATCAGGCCGACTGCTGCCGGAATGAATAAAATAGGCATGATTTCAATGAGAAAATAAATAGTCTCACGAATTTGTATGACATGTAGTAAGTGACTCCGTAAACAAATAAATAAAAGTATGATACCGTAAATACTGGCAGGTACCGGAAGAGGAAGTATGGAATGCAATACTTCTCCGATAAAAGATAAGGTAATAATAATTCCAAATTGTTTTAAAATAGGTAACATTACACATCCTCCGAAGGGGTTGGTTTGGTATAGATAGGAACAGCGGCTTGTTGAATATATGCTTCAATAAAGTCGGCTGTTTTTTCA
>OGKA01001186.1_pt1 | contig 22556 bp, 14 predicted proteins | sample 1572211 | NCBI WGS metagenome assembly OGKA01 (sample SAMEA2582125, study PRJEB24529) | metagenome | biome: Human gut stool | place: China | collected 2011 | reverse complement strand
GATGATGTGTGTCTTTCGTTTTCGCGGCGTGTCATTGCGGTTCTTCTTTGCGTGTACGTTCGGACTTTTCATTTCAGCCATATTCGACCTCCTGTGAAAATGATAAATGCCCGCTCCGGGATGGAGAGGGCTATGTAATGCGACACGCCGCTTTTGCGCTGAAACCAGCGCAATGCTGGAGCAGGGTTTGGGGAAGGCACTCCCCAACAAGACCGCGGTTGCGCAGCAACGAAAGCCCCAGTGGGGCTTTCGAGTGGCAGCACGGTTTGCGTAGCAAATGGAGGAGTTTCACTCCGACAAGTGCTAGACCATGTGGACAGCAATTTTTCAAGCATTGAAAATTTGTGGCCACAGGTCGATACTTGCTTTCGCCCTTTCCGTGCAACACTGAAAATTTCAGAAGTCGAACCGCAATGCACGTTGAAAATTTTGCAGAGCAAAACGTGTGAAAAGGCAAAGCCCCTGCTCATGGTCACCGTTCACACCGAACGCAGTTCCTGCCCCTGTTTTGCAGCGGCGTTGTCCGGCTCGCCCACAGAAAGTGTGAGGTCATGGCGCAGTATCTCGTTCAGACGGCTTATGAAAGATTCAAGGTACAGTATGAAGAAAGCCGGACGCAGTGCGGACACTACAACCTGCTTCTTTCAAGCACAAGAATAACACTTTACAGTTGTACAGTCAACAACTAAAAACAAATTTTGGAAGATTGAATAACTACATAAGATTTTATTTGTGAAAAAGAAAAATACCGCCTGCGCAGCGCAGCGATGATTTTGTCGGGTGAAACGGCGGCAAAATAGATCGGGTGTGTTGCGGGGCGGTAAAAATCTTCATGGGGAATAAATCCTCGCCGTTCTGTACTTTTCTACAAGACTGCGTTTGCGTAGCAATGAAAGCCCCAGTGGGGCTTTTAAGCGGCAGAGCGGTCTTGCGCAAGCAAGATGGAGGGGCATTGCCCCGACAAGCTCGGTGGGATTTGCGATAAAGGGTATCATGGATCGCGGAGCGCGTCAAGATGGTTTTGCAAGTTTTATTGCGGTAAAGCGGTAAAAGTATGACACTTTTGGCATTCAGAGCTATTATAGCTCGATTTTTTGATGAGCCAGAGCATCTAACTTCTCAGCAACATCTCGTTTGCATTGCTCAACAGTAATATATTGTTCGGCAATTTCTTGCTGAGCGGATAGGCTTATCTTTCCAGTATCATCAACAGGGAATGGGACCAAAAGTTCAGAAACCATAAAGGGAGGGAGTGAAGAGTATTCGTTTTCTCCGTTATCACCAACACGACCCTTCTTTGCATTTCGGAAAATAGGTTCCATAATAAATTTGGCATATTGAAGGTTAATGTCAGAAAATTTTGGAAGCAAAACTCCTCGATGATTTGTTGCAGAAAACTCTGATGAGTGGAACATAAGATACCCAGCAAGGCCATCAATCACCCAGCTCAAACAAGGGGTATTATAATCAGCGGTATCGACATACGCAAATGCCCCAGAAGTGTTTCCCGAAAAGAGAGGGACTGCGCCAGGATGTTCCTGAGTATAGCTTCTAGTATATTTTCCGCTTCCTCGAAGAACCGAAAACAGATCCGAAATCTTTTTCTGGGCAAAATGGTAGCAGGACAAGTCTACACAGACGTTGCTTTCTACCACACGGTCTTTTTGATGGAGAAGAGATTTTCGCATATCTTCAAGATAGTTGAAAATTTCGACCATAATTTCCTGTTGCTCTAAGTCGTAACATCCGTTGCTTTTTACAGGAAGTTGGATGGTGACAGGAGCCAAGTTGTGAGAGTTGGCTTTGTGTGCATGATTGAATCCATATTTTTCCTTCATATCATTAAGCGCAACGCGAACATACTGAGGGCTGATATCCTTGCGAAGTACTTGAACGACGATTCGATCGGTATTGACATAAAATGGCTTCGTATGAATTACAAAATTGCGGCCGGCCGACCCATCACCGTTTGTAGCAAAGCTAAGAACAGGGTTATCCACGTTTGCACCAAAGGGCTCTTTAGGAAGTCTTTTTATGAATGCCACAGGTTCTTGACCAGCAGTATAGACGGGAAAATCGTCCGGATTGTCAGTGTTTAGAGCATTTAATTTTACACGATTAAGTCCGATTCCAGAGGAGGATAAACGGAACACGGCAGGGTCGATTATATTAACCATTTGACGAGAAATTATTGTTTTTTTTTTCTCCAACTCATAAAGTGGCTCGCGATATTCCATTAAAGAAGATGAAACATCAGAAATTAAAGTGGCGAGGCCGGAAAGAGTGATGGTTTCAACATCATCTTCCACGCCAAGCTGAATCTTTTCTTCTCTTGTCCACCAACGATCTACAGCCCAATGCGCACTGGTATAAAATTTATCAATACTTATAATTTTGCAGCGTGGGTCATCCGTTCTGAATTTTATCTTTGCTCCCTTAAACATATTAAACAAATCCGAGGCCGCTTCCAAATCATTTTGCTCGATATCAAAGCGATAGACATCCCGCGTTTCGCCGATTTCTGAGCAAAGATATGTGAATACCGGAGAGATTTGCTTGGGAAGAGTGGGAATTCCGCCAACATTAAGAGGAATCTTTTTAGTGAGTGCGAGAATATAGGTCTTTTTGTTGGTCGTAAAGAATGTGTTTAATGGCAAAGAAATCACCGCGTCGATATCGCACTGGCCAAGAATAAAATCTCGTAATTTTTTATCGTTACTCCGATTCATGATTCCATCTGGCACGACAATAAAAGCCTTTTTTCCGGGTTTGAGTGCGCGGACAATCCATTCCATGAACAGCCCTTCGATGCCCATGGCACTGATAGAAAAATATTTCTTTAATTCATCATCCTTCGAGATTTCTTCTTTTAGATTGCTACTGCCACTCATAACATATGGTGGATTTGTAAGAATGAGATCGTACTCCTCTGTTACCGGCTTGGCTAGAGTTCCGAGGATAGAGTTGGTTTGCAGAGTGAAGGTGCTATTAAATAACTGCGCAAACTGCTGAGTTAGATTCGGATGCTCTCTGATTAGCTCGGACATATAAATTAGCATATTCGCCTTTGCAAGTATAATGGTTTTCTGCTCATCTTTGTCGAAGCCCTTATCATAGCCGACAAGCGTAATTTTAGGAACAAGCCGTTCGGCACCGTGTTCATCTGTTTCTATAGTGTATAGGTGATTAAGATTGTGCAAAATAGGCTCAAGCAAGAATTTACCAACACCACATGCCGGGTCACAGATTTTCATTCCAGACTCAATATCGGCCATGTTCACAATCGCTCGAACGACCTTAAGCGGCGTAAAATATTGTCCCCAGTTTTTCTTGCTGATAGATTCTTTCAAGAACGTTTCAAAGAGCTTGCTTTTAAAATCGTAATCAATGTTTTCAAGCGTACCAAAATCATTGAATCGTTTAAGGATTTTGTGAAAAACTGTAGCGTATCCAGAAACTGCTTTATCATCTTTAGATACAAAAATAGTACCATTAATGATTGTGGTTTTGTCTTTTGGATTTCCGGGAAAAAGCTCTTTGATTTTTATACGGATAACAGAAGCATAGAATTCGAGCACATCGTTTTCATTATTACCGGAATATTTTCCAAGTAAATCATAAAACGAATACATGCCTTTTAATACACCAAGATCACTCAGATATTTGAAAATGAAAATCTCGACAAAGGTGTAGAGGCAATTTTCTGGAGTTGCACCAGAAACGGCCCATAAATCCTGCCATACTTTCTGAGCAAGCGGAAGAGGATCAACAGATGCCGCGGCTCTTAACATATCATTTGAAGCATTGATGGATGCGCGAATTTTGTTAATCAGAACAATACATTCAGAGCTGGTTTTATTGAAATTGAGAGTTATTTTACTGCCGTTTTCCTGCAAAATCTCGTGACCAGTTAAAGGATTGACCCAGATACTCTTACTTCCATCAGTAATAATATAAACTTTTGCCTGCAAAGCTTGTGCCGTACCTAATTCTTGCACAATTGCCTTCTCGATTTGCTTTTCAGTACGAAGTTGAGAAGGCGTTTTGTATTCGATGGCAGCAATTACTACGGGTTTTTTAACAATTAGTGCATCCGGCTTTTTGCTTTCAAATGTTTCATAATCCTTATCAGGAATTAGTTTTGCTGACTTTAGTGCTTTTAAGGTTGTTGCTCCGATGTTATAAAAATTCCAATCTCCCATTTTTTCAGGAGAATCTATCAAATTTCTCTGAATTAACTCTTCACTCATTGGTAGTAACTCCTTTACAATGATTTGTGTGATTGGCAAGATATTGATCGATGTCGTTTTGCCGTATGCGAAGAGAACGACTTCCTACACGTGATGCTATAAGCTTTTTACTTTTTATAAGACGACGAATGGTCTTTTCTGATACCTTTAAGTATTGTGCCGCTTGCAATACAGTGAAAATTTCATCAGACATAGCACATTTCCTCCATTTTGTCAAGTATAACATTTGTCTGGGGCTAGTGCAAGGGAAAATTCAAATTATATATGGAAAAATGAGGACTATAATAGACTAAAATGGACAATAAAGGTCATATTGAAAAATGCTGTTTGCATGAAACATTTCGGTATAGAGTACATATAATAGACCTGAGTGAAAATTTCATTTCCTTCGATGCTTGACCACTTGCACTTATACACTTTTGCGCTATACTAATAATAGAGGATAGCGGCGTTGACCAGCTATCGGTGGCGATGAAGCAATGGACTGGTTCGGTATCAGCCTGTTGTGGAGCCAAACCGTGGGTTAAGCGAAAACCACAAGCCGAATAGATTCACCTGAATCGAACGAAAACGCAAAATGCCCGCTCACCGTGGAGATTCCGTTCCATCGGTGGCGGGCATTCTTTTATTATTCAGGCAACACAAGATAGCAGTATTCATCGGGAAGGACGATCTTTTCCCATTCGACCTTCTTGGCGGTGAATACGACCTCTGAATACTGTTTCTCACCACGGTTTTTGCGATATGTAGCAATAATTCGGTCAGCGGCCTTTACTTTGGTTCGGATATCGCCCTCCAGTACCGTGTTGGGAACGAAACGCCCTTCACCGCTATCCCGGACAAAACCCATGCAGGCGCTGAGGGAGCCTGCGATCTTGTCGGTGTACAGCTTGGGCTGGCTCATATTGTAGTCGCCCAGCATTTTTGCGGAGAGATTCTTTTTCATCAGGCTGGGCAGAACATGCATTTTCATTTCGGTGGTTCCATCTGCGGAAAATTCAAAATCCGCTTCGGTCAGACGTTTGTCGTAGCACAGATTGAAAAAGTGTCTGGCATTGATGCTAGGCTTACGCAGCTTGAAGCCTGTCATGTGCAGAAAGTTGCTGATATCGAACGTGACCTCCAGACAATGGACACTCTTATGCTTGTCGGTAGTGATGAACAGCAGGCTTTTATCCACCAGATTTTCTTTGTACAACGGCGCACAGGCAAAAACGATGGACAGTGCTTCTTTTTTCGTCATGGTTGATTCTGCGCTCCTTTGCGTTTTTACAAAATAAAAGGGACACCTACAACACCGTGGTGCTGTCCGATGTCCCTTGCGACTGATTTTATCGTTGTCCGCCAACCTCAGGCCCCTACGTCCTGCATCTCTTTCGGGTTTTATCGTTGCCCGCCAACCTCAGGCCCTTACGTCCTGCATCTGATCGGATTTTAGGTGTCAGCCACACCAGCGGAATGACGTCCGCTTTCCTATCTATATTATATTCGATTTTCGTTCAAATAGCAATGGACTTTGCAAAGATGATTCTTTAATTTTTTGCAAACGGCTGCTGAATCCTCAATCTTCCATTCTGCCGTGGTCACAGCCGAGGGAAAGATAATGCTCCATCCCTCCACCCAGCACAAGCTGTGCATACTCCAATGACTTGTTCCACAGCAGCCAGTCCAGCTCTGCCCGCTGTGCCGGGGTGTTGCCGTACTCGTCCTCGACGGCGATGCAGTCGATGGCAAGAGTGGTGCCATCTTTGAACCGGGTTTCCACCCGGTTGGTGTCCATATTGTAGCGGCAGGAAAGTAGTTTGTTCATAGTGAACCTCATTTCTATATCAAACGGTGTCTGTTCGGATGTCCTAAACCCTGCCATAAAACCGGTGGTTGATTTGTCCATTGGGCTTTGTTTTGCCCGTCTGCACATTTTTGCACACTTTTTGCACACCTGAATAGCTGGATAACAGTTGCAAAGCATTACACTGTATGCAAATAATGCGGTGTGTGCAAAGATGCATTTTGCGATGATACGATAAAAATAACGCTTCTTCGAACTTTTGAAATTTGACGAATGATGCACATTGGATTCTTTTAATCAGAGGGCCAGGGATTCGAGTTCCCTCGAGCGCGCCAAAATCCCACGAAGAATCGCAAGATTCCTCGTGGGATTTTCCTTTTATACGCCATTTGCACGGTCTCTGCACGGTTTTTGCACGGTCCGCATTTTTCGTGTCAGATGGAGTAAGTCTGTGAATTACTCTGCAATTCGTGCTATTTTTTGCAATTCAGGTCAGCAAAGCCAAGCGGAGCTGCGCTTTTACAGAGGAGTCTGCGTCCTTCAGAAGTTCCAACAGTGCCGACACGGAGATGGTCGGTTCTGCTTCAACCGGAGCAGCCTGCACAAGTGTTGCTCCCGGCTTGTAGAAGCCTTCCTCGAACTTCTTCCCCAGCTTCTTCCGAGAATCCTGCTGGATGTGTGCATAGGTGTTGACCAGAAGATTAGCGCTGGCATGGCCCGTTGTGCCCTGTACCGCTTTCACATCACCGCCGGAGATCATCAGTTGATAGGTGGCACTGGAATGCCGCAGACCGTGAAACACAATGCGGGTGAACTCCGGGTGCTCGTCCTGCCACTTGATGAACTTCTTGCGGATGAGGATCGGTTCTACCGCCAGACCGTTGGGCAAGCGCAGGAGCATCCCGCTGTTGCGATAGCGTTCCGGGTCAACGGCTTCGTCCATTTCCAGACGCTTTAGCCAGTGTTTCAGTTCTTCTTTCAACACTGTCGTCATGAAGATGGTTCGGTTGGAAGATGCTGTTTTGGTCTTTTTGAGCACCAGCGTTGTGGTGCTGCCCTCACGCTTATCTTCAAATTCCTGCAAAATACAGCCCTTGCCCGTTTTTGCCAGCGATGCCTTTTGGACACGCTGCATACACTTGTTGATGCGGAACGTGCCTGTGCCGTCTGCTCCCTCAAAATCAAGATCTTCCGGGGTCAGGCCAGCAACTTCACCCTCACGCAGTGCGCCCACCAGTGTGAGGTGAACAGCCAGATGCAGAATGGGGTCCTCCATGCTGGCAAGTGCGGCCCACATCTCGTCCGCATCCCAGATGGCACGCTCCTGAATCGATTTTTTAGGGCTGTCCACCGGAATGGGGCTTTTGATGAGGATACCCCACTCCACCGCATACTGAAATGCCGTCCGCAGCAGGCGGTGCACCTCGTGGATGGTCGTGCCGGAGAGAAGCCGCTGCTGCTGTTTTTCCGAAAGCACCTGCTTTTTGCCCTCAAGATACTGGCCGCAGGGCGTTTTGCCAAGAGTAGCATACAGGTCCTCCAGATGGTAGGGCTTGAGCTTTTGCATCTGCATATCGCCGATGTACGGAATAATGAGGTTCTGAACGGTTCCCAGATTGGATTGATAGGTGCAGGGTGCCCATTTGTGCTTGTTGCACTGTTTGGGAAGCCACTCCATCAAAAACTCTTTGACGGTGATGGTGGACGGAATCAGAAACGTTCCGTTTGCAAGTTCGTGTTCAATCTGTTTTTTGCGATTTGTTGCCTCCTCTTTTGTGGAAAAACTTTCCCATTTGTTGCAGTTTTTACCCTGCTCGTCTTGGTAAGTATAGCGGACACCATAGGAGCTGCCGCGTTTCGTAATATATGCCATACGTTATCTCCTTTTTCAAGCTGCCCGGAGCCACGCATCGAAACTGTCTTTCGGGATGCGGATGCTTCCGCCTACCCGCAGAACACGGAATTCGGTGGTGCTGTTGCACAGGTTGTAGGCAGAACGCAGGCTGATGGACAGCATCTGCGCGATCTCTTCCACCGTGTACACCAGTGTTATGGCTTTCAGGCTGTCAGTCGGAGACTTGACGGCATTGGTTTGAGTGGCCACTTCCATTTTATCGTTATTCGGAATGGTCTGCAAGATATTTTTCGTATAATTCAAAGATTTCACAGTTTCGGTCGCAACAGGCCGAGATTTGTTCATAAGCAAAACCTCCATGTTTTATTTTGATGTAAATTCAAAATTGCCTGCTCACTCTGCTCATCCTGCACCTTTTGCGCACTGTGAGCAGGCTGAGCAGGCTTTTTCAAGTTGATTCTTATTTTTTAATCCCACGGACTGGGAACATCAACGGGTAAAAACAGGTCAACGTCTACATTGTGAAAGCCCCGATTTGTGCCAATGCACTTATCATCGTAGACGATGCCCAGACTTTTCTGGTTGTCTTTCAGATGGTGGATAAAGGTTGATGCTGCCAGCGGCTTTTCCAGATTGTCCAGACACCAGCGTTCATAGACTTTATAGAAATCCGTGGATTTGCACTTGGCCCCCTGCCGAATTTCAAAATAGCCCTCGGATTTGAGAAAGCCCAGGATATTGTTGCCCTGCTCCATCGCTTCTTTCAGATTCGCGGCGGTGCGTTCGCTGATGGTAAATTGGTAATTGTTTTGAATCAGCCGATGCAGCCCCTCCAATGCCCAAAGCAGGATACCCTCTTTTTCGTTCCGCATATTCATCTCGCTGGTTACGGCAATCTTCCAGCAATCCGACATATTGAATACTTTGTTCCTGCAGTTCTTTCTTTTGTTCTGCAATCTGTTCATTTTGCTTTTTCAGGATGTAGTCCTGCTTTTCCAGATAAGCCCGTCCGCCGTATTCCGGCACTTCGTCCAGTTCCAAGCCGTGGCGTTTGGCAATCTCGAATAGCATCGTGCGGCAGGCTGCATCAAATGTGATCTTGCGGTTGTTGTAGCGGCCAAGGGGCTTGTCTGGCTTTGGCAGTTCAAAACCCAGTGCTTCCAACGCTTTTTCCTGCTGTGGAGCAATCTCGCCATACTTATTTTCACAGTCAAACACATGGCGTTCGTGGATGTGCGGCGTTCCCTCATCCAGATGTAACGCCCAATCCAGAATGTGGATGTGTTTGCCGAAACGCTCGTGGAACTCATCCATAAATTCTGTGGCGATTTGAAAAAGCTCTTTCGGGGAAGCATGACTTTCCAGCGTTCCCAACTGATAGATACTTTCTTCGGGACAGGTCTTTTTGCTGGTTAGCAAATCTTCTGTTGAGCGGTTTCGTTCCGTGTGCCGGATTTTGGCGTTGCGCTCATTCTGCTTTTCGGTGAAGTTGGTGTAATGCAGTTTGTAATAGAGCTTTTCGACTTCTTCAAAGGTGTCGGCCAGACTGTCCTCACTCTTGGGATGCAGGGCAGAACGGATGCCGTTGTAGCAATCCCAATAGATGTTTTGCTGGACACGTTCCGGATCGATATGCTCGCTGTTGGCAATTTCAAAACTGCGGTCATTGTGTTTTGGATTGTAAGTGCCGTGCTTTCCGGCGCGGCCATTGTGTCGGGTCAGTTTCAGCGACCATCTCTCCTTTCTGGGGTCACGCAGAGAACGCCGTGCGCGGGGTAGGGGCAACGCGGTGCAGCGGAGCTGCAAATCTGCCGCCTGCTGTGCGCCAGATAATACCCAGTAGGATATGACGCAGAGCATCACATCCACTGGGCAAGGCTGCCGCCCTTGACCCGCGCAAAGATCTGCGATCTCTGCACTCTTGCGCCGAACAACCTGACAGACAAGACTTGTGAAGTCCTCTCTGCCAGCTTGCCCGGTTCTTCTTCGGTGTCGGTCTGCCTGCAAGCGGTTCCTGCCCGATTTCCTCCGGCGTATGGCTTCTTCTTGGTGCGCTCTTGTCGTGGCGGCACTTCTCCGAAAAAGCATATTAACTTGCAGCCGATCATGTTGTTGTCAAGGTACAGTGTGGTTTTGTAAGAAGTTGTGGACTTTCCAAAATGCCAAGGGGTTCGTTTCTGAAAGTAGTCCCTACACCCTATACAAACTTAACAGGGTGTTTTTAAACGGGGGGCTTATGAAAATTTGGGGAATTTTCACTTTTTCAAACAACCTCCTATACCTATAACATTCTAAAAAGGGTGTTTGGCAACCTGATTTTCAAATTTTATTTGAACGCCTTCTTACTTCTTACACCAATATGAATCTATAGGGCCGCTTTGGAATACAATTTTGGACAAAAAGAAAAACGGCAAAGTTCGCAATAGAACCTTACCGTTTCTGGGAATGCTGCACAGCAGCACCGTATTATTATTTCTTTGGGTTTATTATTTCATAACTGCGTTCAGCAATGTCTGATAGTCACTCACCACATCGTACACCACGTTTTCATCGTTCAGTGCCTTGAAATGTGCACGGGCACAATCAATTTTAGCCTGTTCTACCGGGGTGATGTGATTGAGCTTCATGGAATCCAGTGTGCCTTTGGTTTCAGCAACAAAGTAGATGTGCTTGACTGTGCCCTCATAGAACGCAATCGCCCAGTCGGGATTGTATTTTCCAACAGGTGTGGAAATATAGAACCCATCCGGCAGCTTTACATAGATTGCCACATCACGGTTCGTATCGAGGTCGGCGGCAAAATCACGCTCATTGCTTGAATCGTAAATCAAATGGTCATACAGATGCCGCTGTACTTTCATGACGTTCGTACCGAGTTTTCCCTTCAAGGTCGGCTCAGTGAAAATGTCCGTATCGTAATGTTCATCCAAAATATTGTAGGTGATATGCTGGATGATGGCCGTTGCCTTTTCGTCATTGATGAGGGCAGCTGCTTTTAGGATGAACTCTTCCGGGTTATCCTTGAACTGATCGAACACCGCTTTTTCAATGCCGACCAGAATCTGTACAATCGCCTTGCGGGTCAGCTTGGTTTCAGCCACCAGCTTGCCAATCAGGTCATACTTGACGCTCTGGCTGGCGTGAATTTTTGTCTGTGGGTCATATTTATGCTGATCCGCTTTTACGAAAGCAGAGCCATCTAACAGAGAATCCTTGGATTTGATCTCCGTCATTTCACCGGATTCTACTTTGAAGTAAATCTTTGATACGTTCAGATTGCAGTTGAGCGAGCGAATGGACTTTTGCACCAGTTCGTCCGTGTCAAAATCCACCACATAAACCGATTTCGGGCTGATTTTGTTCCAAAGGGCCTTGAACTCCGGCATGGCCAGCTTGTCCGGGTCGATTTTTAATTCCACATTGTTGGAACGTGCATTTTCAGGCAGCATGACCTTATCGCTGTAAACAGAATCCAACAAATCAATGACCGATGCTGCACAGTCTGCAACTTCTTCTGCCACCTGCACCGCATGGTTTGCATGGTCGGCATAGTACTTGTCCGTCAGCGCACCATGGCGGTCCACATAGCCATTCTGGATCAGATCAAAATAGATGGCAGCGGCGGTGTCTGCATCCACAATCTGTTCGTTGCCGTTTGCGTCCGTAAGAACCTTGCCGACAAACAAGGTAGCATCCACCTTTCTGGGACGGTTCGCAACTGCTTCGGCCAGTTCGCTTTGCAGGCCTTTGGCGAAGCTGTCATAACTTTCGCTGGCAATGACAGTCAGGATATTGATGTTATGCACATCGTTGCCCAGAACATTCGCATCCATACGTTCACCGTTCTGGTTGACGCACAGACGCAGGCCGCGGCCAACCTCCTGCCGTTTGCGGACTTCACTGCTGCTCTGTTTCAGGGTGCAGATCTGGAACACGTTCGGGTTATCCCATCCTTCCCGGAGGGCAGAGTGTGAGAAGATAAAGCGCACGGGGGAACGCTTGGGGTCACGGTCAAGAAGAAGCTCCTTGTTTTTCATAATCAGGTCATAGGCACTGATGTCATTGGAGGTTTTCTCCCGCTTGTCATCGCCTGCAACCTGATTGACAAAATGGCCTTTCTTATCCACCGAAAAATAACCCGCATGGGTATCGTGTGCAGAAATTGCTTTCAGGTAGCGGATGTAATCATCCTCGCCCAGCGAAAGCTGCATCTGGCCGACAATATCCTCGTACTCCTGCTCAAACATCTCTGCATAAATACCGTTGTAAGGCTGGCCTGCGGCATCGTAGCACTTGTACTTGTCCACCTCGTCAATAAAGAACAGGCTCAGCACTTTAATGCCCTTGTGGAACAGCTGACGTTCCCGCTCAAGATGCGAAAGGATCGTTTCCCGAATCTGGATGCGGCGCAGCTGGTCCTCGTCCACCTTGCCGACCACATCTCCGGCAAACAATCGGACACCATTCAGAAATTCAATGTGGTTATCACGACCATCAATCTCTTTCACCACATAGCCATCCTTATATTCGTCCAGATTGCCGGAGTGGTCATAGAGGTTGAATTTCAGCCCAACGGTGCGCGTTACTTTGCGCAGGCCGGATTTTCCCTTGCAGTCGAACTGGATCGTTGCCGTAGGGTCTGCCTTGGAAAGATTGATGCTTTCCAGATAGACAAACCCATCCGTAGCGGTACTGCCGGATTCCGTAATGCCCTTGACCACGATTTTCTTGACCAGACGCTTATTATAGGCTTCCATTGCATCCAGCCGGTAGACCATGTTGTAGATGCTGTCTGCACGGTGGGTAGCCGAGTAGCGCAGGGTGATCATCGGGTTGAACTCTTTCATCCGCTCTTTGGTCTGCTTGCCCTCTACCGACTGCGGCTCATCAATAATCAGGATCGGGTTCGTCTTTGCAATAATGTCAATGGGCCGACGGGAACGGAACTCGTCCAGCTTCATATAAATACGGCGGGCATCTTTGCCTTTGGCATTGAACGCCTGCGAATTAATGATCATGACATTGATGGAACTATCCGAGGCAAAGCGGTCAATTTCTGTCAACTGTGCGGAGTTGTAGATAAAGAAGCGGATCTTCTTGCCGTACTCTTCTGCAAAGTGATCCTGTGTGACCTCAAACGATTTATACACGCCCTCACGGATGGCAACACTGGGCACGACCACGATAAACTTACTCCAGCCGTAATGCTTGTTCAGCTCATACATGGTCTTGATATAGGTATAGGTTTTGCCGACACCTGTTTCCATCTCAATCGTTAGGTTATAGTGTCCCTCCAACTGCTTGGATGGCTCAATCTGGTTGGTGCGCTGGATTTTTTGCAGGTGCTCCAGAATAATACTGTCGCTCAGCTCTGGTACAATATGTTCATTGCGCCAGCCTGTGAAGCTTGTTTCCATATCGGTCTGGTAAATGCCGCTGCCGTTGTCGATGCGGTAATTTGTGGTCAGGTAGGGCTGACCCGCAAAGACGTCCACCACGGCTTTTGCGGCATCTGCCTGAAATTTCTGGTGTTTGAATTGAAGTTTCATCTGCTGTTCTCCCTCAAATCACCTTGACATCGGTATCCGGCGCATACAGCTTGAAAATTTCAAACACGTTGATCTTTTCCGGGCTGCTGGCAAAGGAAGAATCCCGGAACACTGCACGGCGCGGCTTGCGCTTGGCGATTTCCTTGATAACATTTTCCGGCACATTGCTGTCAAAGCAGGCAATCAGGGCATCGGGAACATTCAGCGCAGCATCACCGGGTGCGTAGGTGTGGACGGTGCAGTTGTCGATTTTCTCAGACCGATACGGCATGGACAGTGGCAGTCCCCAATCCAGCAGACAGCCAAACAGCAAATCAAGGTCGGTGCGGTCCTCCTTGATGTTGCTTTCCAAATCTTCAAGGTTGGTCTGGGAGTATTCTTCGGCAGAATAATAGACGTCCTTCATATTGGTATCGTCCAGCTTGAAAACACGGAAGCCCACATCTGGATTCTTGCTGATATCCACCATTTCAATCGGCGGCTTTCCATCTCCCGCGTCAATCGTTTTTACAATTTTAGCAGTGGTATCATCGCCCGGCTTAGAGCCATCCATGCGGTTCAGAGGAACGCACTTCCAGCAATCATCTTCCTGCTTGATTTTTTCGCCAGCTCTGCGAATACGCTCTTTACCAATTTCGCAAATATTCTTATATCCCGCTTTATAAGCTTCACCATCTTCGTCACAAGGCTCCGGTAACTGTACCATGATAAACTTACGGTGGCCGCCATCTTTAGCGTTCAACTGCATAACAGCGTTTGCTGTCGTTGCTGAACCCGAGAAGAAATCAAGACAAATACAGTCTTTTGTATTTCTGTATGATGCCAATAACTTCTCAATCAATCGTGTCGGTTTTGGATAATCAAGTATTTTTTGAACGCCAAAGATAAGTCGCAATTCCTCGTCTGCATCTTCGTTTGAGCCCCATCCAGAACGGTTCAGATTATTCAAATCAATCGGTGCATTATACGATACATCTGAATCATCTCCAACACGCGGCAACCAATCTTTTAAGGTTTTATATCGTGTTTCATTAACAATTCTACGCAAATAAAGGTCTCTTGTAATATACAACTCTTTCTTCTTTGCGTACTGTGTCATTGCGCTTTGCGAATAACGCCAATTTCCTTCCAAAACCAAGTCTTGTGCCAACATACTGTTTTTTATAACTAAATCAGAATGAAGGACAATGCTCATGGTCGTATCACTTATTTCAGTTCCTTTAGGCAAAAAGAAATTTTTTTCTTTATATTTGCTGATAATGCCAGAAGGAATCGTTCGTAACTCTCGTTTATTAACTGCATTTATACAAGGATATGTTTCTGTGTTTGTCTTAATTTCGCCGATTAGGCCCTCAAAAGAATCGGCGTCTTTGCAATATACGACGATGTATTCTTTAACATTTGTGATAGAATTTGAAAGAAACGACCCCTTCTTTTTCTTTTCCCACACTAGTTCCGCAACAAAATTAGAAGCGCCAAATATTTCATCGCAAATTGATTTTAGTGCCGAGACCTCATTATCATCAATGGAAATAAAAATCACACCATCTTCTGAAAGAAAATTTCGGGATACTAGCAATCTGGCGTAAAGCATAGAGCACCAGTCCGAGTGAAAACGTGGGTTGGATCTTGTGTTTTCTTTAAAAAGTTTATTACCGTCATTATCTCGTAGCCCTATACCATCTTCATATTCAGAAGTCTCCATAGTAAAATCATCAGGATAAACAAAATTATCCGTTCCCGTATTATACGGCGGGTCAATGTAGATCATTTTGACCTTGCCCAGATAGCTCTCCTGTAACAGCTTGAGTACTTCCAGATTGTCACCCTCAATGTAGAGGTTCTCGGTATCATCCCAGTTCTTGCTTTCTTCCGGGCAGGGGCGCAGGGTCTTGCGGATGGGCTTGTTGGCTTCCACAATGGATGCCTTTTTGCCCACCCATGTAAACTCGTATGCTTCATCTCCGTCTACAACGTCCGGCGAGAGCATCTGCTTCAGCAGTTCAAAGTTGATGCCGCGCTTGTAAACCTTGTGGTCGGGGGTACTCTTTTCCTCGTCCAGCATTTCTGTGATGCAGTTGGGGAAGAGCGCGGCGATTTTATCAATGTTCTGGGCTGTCAGGTTGGGGGTCTGAAGGGGAAGTTTGTTATTCATTCGGAATATCCTCCGTACTTTCTGTTCTATATGTAATGGAGTTACGACTAACTATATTGCTTTTGTACCAAATATATCGGGTGGTTTCCTTTTCAGCCTCGAATATTATGATTTCTCCAGCGGTCAACCGCCTTAGTGAACTTTTGCATTTCAAAAGAGATGAAATATACTTATCACTAATAATTTCCAGCGTAATACTAATATCAAACGATGGACTTCTAAAAATCTCTCCAAAATCCTGTTTTTCTTTATGAGACATAATAAGTGCTATTTGAAAGCGGCTTACTTCAAGACCCGTAATGGTTCTTGAATAGCAATCATCGATTGCGTGGAACTCAAACACAGAATTTTCTGTATACACTTCCGTTTTGACTACACGAATAGCCGCAGGCACACTATTTTGTCTGGTCAGCTCGATAACACACTCAATGGAAGAATAGTCTAGTGGAGTTTTTGTATTAACAGACGTCGCAAGGAGACACTCTGGATGCAAGTTAAAACTGCAAATTGTTTTATCCAAATGGTAAAATAAAATGCGTTCCAAAAATACGGCACTTGAATTTTCTGCTATAAAAGCATCTTCTTGCTGGTGCTGCAAAGATTGGTTTTGTGTCCATGAGACCCAGCCAAGAAACATTGTACCAATAAATGACAATACACCACCCACATAACTAAGTGAATCTTCTGGCTGCCATTGAACATGAAACCATTCATTCCATGCTGGAATTTTGAAGAGTTTGTTTATCGTAACAGGAATGATGCAAAAACAAAAAATTCCAGCTAAAATCAATGCCCCCAATATTATCAATATAGAAGGCAAACGCTTATATCTTTTGGGGTTGTCCTTAAAAAGCAATGTTTTACTCTCCTATGATTAAAAGTTCTTTAAAAAGATTCTTAATCTTCTCAGTTCCGTATTCATCTCCACCTGACGATTGAACTGTTTCTCTTTCCGAATCTTATTCTCCAATGCCGCAATCTGCTTTTGCAGCTTTTCACGTTCCGCAGAGCGTTGGATGTTCTCCGCAATGCTGTATGCGGCATTCCAGCTCTCACCCTGCAATCGGGCAATCTGCCGCACCAGTCCATCGTAAACCGCATCTAAGCTCAGGCCGCTTATCGCAAGGGACAATTCTGTTTCCGGCATCCAGTCTGTATGCAGATAACAGCTTACCTTGGTACTGCTGTTCGCAGATGTATCTTTACAGCCGATCCAAGCCTGCACCTTATTCTCATAAGAAAGAACAAACAGAATGTGATAGGGGATTTCACTGTCGATTTGGCGCAGAACAGCTTCATCCAGTTTTGGTCCGGTTAGACACAGCTCGAAAATCTCGATCTCTGTCACTCGCTCTCCGGCAGTGAGATTCAAGGTGGACACTGCCAGCTTGTTGCGCCAGTAGATACAGCGCAGCTGGTCTGCAAACAATCGCTTGACTGCCACTGGAACGGCAGCGTTTTCATAGAACTTCTGTTTCGGAATCCGTTTGTTAAACTCCGTGGAGGGTGGAAAGCCCAGCATTGATCTCACCTCTTATTGTACCACAAGGAAGCAAATCAGTTCAAAGTCATCCAGCCCGGAAATCGAAGAAAGCAGGGCCGTCGTACCACCCATCTTGAACAGACTGTCAATATCGCTCTCTTCCTTTGCATCCAAAATGGAATTGATGGCCTCGCTCAGCAATTCAGAATAGGCAGACATATTCTTTCCATCGTCCGTGGCCTGATTGAACTGTTGGCAAAGGCTCTGGTCGGGTTCGGTTTTGCCTTTGCAGAGCAGCCGCAGACGATCCAGCAACTCTTTCGGAGAAAGATAATCGCAGACAGTCGAGCTATCCTGCCCAATATAAACCATGTAGAATGGATGCAGACGGTTTTGCTGATCCACATTGATCTCATTGTTGATGTTTTTCAGAACAAAGATCACACCCGGAGGTGCATCGGGCGTAGATGCAACAATTGCGTGCATCCCAAGCGGCGTATGCTCCACATCATCGTGTTTCTTCATATAGTCCAGCAAGTCCAGCCGGAACTCGTTCAATCCCAAGTCCATAATGGAAATGCCGCCCGACATTTCTTCCAGATCGACCACCTCGTTTTTCAGCCGTTCGAGCTGTGCACTGCGATATTCCAAATCGCCTTTTTCTTCCGGGCTGATGAGGTTATCATCCCCTGTGGAAGTCATGACCGTCAGCTTCATCCGGGTTTCCACGCGGCCTTTCAGGTTGATGTACTCATCCAAATCCACATCCGGCCAGAAGTTGACCAACTGGATGCAGCGATTCTGGCTTCCGATGCGGTCAATGCGGCCAAAACGCTGGATAATGCGCACAGGATTCCAGTGAATATCATAGTTGATCAGATAATCACAGTCCTGCAAGTTCTGACCTTCGGAAATGCAGTCGGTGGCAATCAACAAATCAATATCCGCCTGATTCGCATTCGGCAGGCTGTCCCGCCGCTTGGAAATGGGCGAAAAGCAGGTGAGAACTGTATTCAGATCCCCACTGAGTTTGGGAATGGTTGTTTTACCATCCACGCTGCCGGTGATTTCGGCAGTGTTCAGCCCAAACGCTTGCTTTACATAGCCGGAAACATTCTGATACAGATAGTCAGCAGTATCTGAAAACGCAGTAAAAATAATGATTTTCCGGTTGCCGGGATTGATGGGATGCCTTTGCTTTTCGTCAATCAGGCGCAGCAGCTCTTGCAGCTTGGCATCGTATGCAGGGGTGATATCCTGCACCATCAGGGAAAGAAGCTCCAGATTTTCAGCATCCTTTTCCAGATCATGCAGCCACGAAACATGATCCATATCCGCAAGATCAATCTTTACTTTGCGGCCGACTGTAAAAATGTCGTTGTTCTGGTCATCATCGTCCCAATCGGCTGCATCGGAAATGTCGTTCAGCTCCAGCACACGGCTGCCATTTTGATATGAACGTACCGATTGCATGGTATCTTCAATCAGTTTACTGATTCGGTCAATCGTCAGCCGGAACGCATAAACAGAACTTTCCAGCCGTTTGAGCAGGTTAATGCTCATCAGGCGGCGGATTCCTTCTTCACGGCCTGCCTGCGTCAGTCCCTTTCCATGCTGGCTGGGGTCGATGTATTTGGAAATCCGAGAGGACAGAATAAAGCTGGTTGGTGTGTAAATGTGCAGCGTCAGCGAATCCAGTACATTATAGATCTGCTGATAGTTGATTGCATTATCAAGGCTTGTCAGGCATGGCTGCACAGAGATTGGCTTCAACCGTTCCGGGAAAGTACCAACATCAGAAATATTATAGTATTTTTCGATATGTTGGCGAGAACGTGCAATCGTCACACTGTCCAGCACCTCAAAGAAATCGAAGTCCAGTGCCGCAAGCAGCGCATTTGTGGTACGCTCTGTGACAGGAAGCTTGCTCCATGTATTGAAAGCCTTTTGCGCCTGCCGGAAAATTTCATCAATCGGAGACGAAGTATTCAGCTTTTCATTGATTTTTCCGGCATCTCCCTCATAGGCAAGCGCAAGCTGGTTTTTCAAATCCACAAAACGATTATTTACGGGTGTTGCCGAAAGCATCAGCACCTTGGTGCGCACCCCAGAACGAATCACGCGATTCATCAATTTTGTGTAGCGGTTTTCTTTCTCATCAGTAGAGGTATTACTGCCATTGCGGAAATTGTGGCTTTCATCAATCACAACAAGGTCAAAGTTCCCCCAGTTAAGTGCAGCAAGGTCGATACCGTTAGAGGTTCCGCCGGAACGGCTCAAATCTGTATGGTACAACACATCGTAACGGAAACGGTCTTCTACCAGTGGATTGTTGACGTAGTTGCCTTTATAGATGTTCCAGTTTGCTGCCAACTTTTTGGGACAGAGTACCAAAACGGATTTGTTGCGATTTTCATAGTACTTGATTACAGCCAGTGCAGTGAACGTCTTGCCAAGGCCCACGCTGTCTGCAAGAATGCAGCCGTTATACTGTTCCAGCTTGTGGATAATGGCCAACGCTGCATCTCGCTGAAAATCATAGAGCATATTCCAGATTTTACTCTGCTTGAAGCCCGTAGCTTCATTTGGGAGATTATCTTCTGACACATCCTCCAAAAATTCACTGAAAATATTGTAGAGGGTGAAGAAATAGATAAAGTCCGGGCTGTTTTCTCGATAAGCTGTGCTGATGCTTTGCAATACAATGTCTGTAACATCCTGAAGTCGGGAAGAATCATTCCAGATTTCATCGAACAGCGACAAAAAGTAACGGCCGTTTTCAAAGGCTTCGGTTCGCTGAACAGGGTAGTATGCGTTGTTTCCGCGTTCACAACCAAGGTCGACCGTTGTAAACCCACTGATTGGCATATAGGAACTTTCACCAACCGTCATGAAACCGGGCATTTGCTCTCCACTGACATTGGAACGAAATTTTACTTTCCGTCGCACCCAGTCGGCACATTCTTTCGCCAGTGCTTTTTGAGTGAGTTCATTCCGCAAGCGAACCTCAAATTCTGTGCCGTAAAGGCTCTTTTCGCGGGTCAATTTCGGAATATAGAACTCTCGCCGCTCTTTTGGCGTGTTTTCCTGCACAAAGGTTGGTGAAGTAAAAATAAAGCGAAGTTCCGCGATTTCTTCCAACTGTTTCTTTAATTCCTGATACGCATAAATGGAAAAACAGGCCGCAGCAATGGACACGCGGCTCCCTTTCTGCATAGTATCCTGTAAATCTTCCCGAACAGTATGGTTGATATTATCCAGAATTTTCATAGAAGAGTCCCCGCAATCGACTGACTAAAGCGAAAATTAACTTTCAACGACAAGATACAACAATTCATTTTAATGATACTCTAATCAGGTTGGAAAATCAATCGTTGCTCAGGCAGAAAAAGCTCAGCAGGCACTAAACGGATAAAAAGTTTTGAATTTGGCCTTCAAATAAGGTATAATGAATTTACAAATGCTAAAGATTAAGAAGCGAGCAGGTGATACCATGCCTTTCCCCCTCGACCATTACATTGAAGCCTCCCATGTGGATTACAAGGAACGTCTTGAAGAGAAAAAGCCGCGCAGCTGGCTGAAATCCGTGTCGGCATTTGCCAACACCGAGGGCGGACACCTGATTTTTGGCGTAAAGAATGAGCCGCGCGAGGTCGTAGGATTGGAAAATCCGCAGGCTGTGGTAAGCAGATTGACGGAACTTATCAAAGTCCGCATTGACCCTACACCACGCTATCGGGTGCGGGAGGTCGAAATAGAGGGCAAGTCCTGCGTTGATTTGGAAGTACAGGACGGCCCGGCGTATCCATATTATTATGCCTTTGACGGTTCCCATACGGCCTATGTGCGGCATGGTGACCAGTCCGAAGAAGCCACTTCACGGGAACTGAACGAGCTGATACTGCAAGGTATGAACCAGACCTTTGATGCCCTGCCCAGTTCTTATCGAATGGGTGATGTCAGTTTTACACTGCTGGCCGCGACATTTAAGAATCTGAAAAAAGAGGATTTCGACCTCGAAAAAGACTTGCCCTCCGCAGGATTGGTAACAGATGATGGACAAATCACGAATGGCGGCCTGCTGCTTTGCGATCAGGGCGTTCTGAAGCAATCCCGTATTTTCTGCACTCGCTGGAAAGGCAACTACAAGGGCAGCATTGAAGAAGATGCTCTGGATGACAAGGAATTTCAGGGTGCAAGTCTGATCACGCTGCTGCAAAATGCGGAAGATTTTGTTCGCAACAACAGCAAAAACCCGTGGAGCATCCGTGGTATGACCCGCGAAGAACGCAGTGATTACCCGTATAAGGCCGTTCGTGAGGTGCTGGTCAATGCGCTGATCCATCGGAATTATCAGATTCTTGGTTCGGAGATTCATGTGGAAGTGTTCGATGATCGGCTGGAAATCACTTCACCGGGCGGCATGATGAATGGCCGCAGGGTGCAGGATATGGATATCCGGCATATTCCGTCTATGCGGCGCAATCAGGTGATCTCGGATGTGTTCTCACGGCTTGGCTTTATGGAGCGCCGTGGCAGCGGCATTGACCGCATCCTGAACTCTTATGTGGAAGTAGCCCAGAAGCCGACTTTCTACTCGGATTCGGATTTCTTTATCGTCACACTGCCGAATAGAAGTGTAGCGACTCCGGCACAGATCAGTATGGAAAGTGTGGCAAGCGATAGTGAAAAAGTATCGACTTCTGAGAAAAAAGTATCGACCTCACCACTTGATGTATCGACTTCCAAGGAAAAAGTATCGACTTTGATGCAGGCAGAAGCTAAACGAGATAAAGAAATTGCGGATTTCAGTAAAATGGTTGATACACTCCCACTAGCTAATAGCACAAAAGTGAAAATTACAAAATTGTTCAAAAAATATGGCTACCGATATACATTCAACACAAATAATGTTGAAAATGTATTTGAAGTAAAAGAGGCAAGGGCACGTGTGGTAGTTCGTCAAATGAGAGAGTACGGATTTGTAAAAAAAGAACAATTTGGTGTTTACAGGTTTGTGAAAGAATAGAAAAGTTCGCTTTTATGGTTTTTTATGGTTTAGTTAATATAATTTGAATTATCATAATCGAAATTATATTAACCACTTGTGTGAGAATGCCCACTCCCCTGAGAACTCCTCAGACGAGTGGGCATTCTTCTTTCCGTGTATCAAATTTACCTTTGTGGTCACTCAAACCGCCACCAAGTCATGGATCAAAAATCATCATTTTTTATTTGTCCCAGAGTAAGTGCACGGTTTCTGCACTGTTTTTGCACGGTTTCAAGGGATGCAATGGGCACTCTGACTTGCAAAATACGACAAAGGGTGCAGAAATTGCCGGGCGGAAAATCACGATGCTTTGCACAAAAATAACGAAAACTCGAAACTTCTAAAATCAGAGTGTTCTGCCCGGTGGGCTCTTTTAATCAGAGGGCCAGGGATTCGAGTTCCCTCGAGCGCACCAAAATCCCACG
>OGKA01001180.1_pt1 | contig 22635 bp, 20 predicted proteins | sample 1572211 | NCBI WGS metagenome assembly OGKA01 (sample SAMEA2582125, study PRJEB24529) | metagenome | biome: Human gut stool | place: China | collected 2011 | reverse complement strand
CGGAACTGCCCCTGGCGGCAACAGCTGCCGGTTTCCTCGGGCGGCAGATGGAAAGCTAAGGAAGCGCCGGGATCTCAAACGTCAGGAATTTCATCCCCTGATAAAGCTTTGAAGCGGTTGTCGTGACTGCGAGAACCTTTTTTCCTCTGCGGACGACCGTATCCCAGAAAAAAAGCGGCATTCCGGCAGGACCATCCCCTTCTCCGGTCATCATGGAGACATCAATATCTCCCGTGAGCTCCGGCTGAAGATAGATGTCCACGCCCGTCGGCTTCTCCGGGAAATTCCGGCTGATATAGTCATGGATCAGGCTGGTCGATAATTCCGCACAGTCGAAGGTGTGTCCGCCGCATACAGACAGCGGGATATAAGTAAAATCCATCTCCGAAGTCTTCCCGCCATCCCTGATACAGCGGACGATCTGGTAGACATAGCTTCCCGCGTCAAGACCGAGCTTTCGGCAGAGACCGGGATCCGCAGAGATGATCCTGTTCTCCAGGAGCGTGTGCGGTTTCTGTTCCGCTTTTTCCGGTGAAGCAAGCCGTATCCCGCCGCCGAAAGCAATCGTTCTCGATGCGGAAGCGGCGGAGCCAGCCTGCGCGGCCGAAAAACCATCCGTCTCTTCCGTAATTTCCGGGTCGTCCCTCCTTACAAAGGTCCCCTTTCCCTGTCTGCGGACGAGGATCCCGCGGGCGGTAAGCTCTTTGATCGCGGTCGTGACCGTGATCCGGCTCACCCCGAACATCCGGACAAGCTCCGCTTCCGATGGGATCCGGTCACCTGTCTTCAGACGGCCATTCCGGATCTCGCTTATAATATGATCTTCGATCTGTACATATTTCGGGGTGTAAAGTTTCTTGTCATCCGACTCCACTTACTTCGCCTCTTTCTTTTTCGAGTTTCCATAAATATACACCATAATGGAAGCGATCGCAACCAGGGCGCCGCCAAGGATCGAGGTATGTTTTACAGGTTCTCCGAGAACCACTGCTCCGAGAAGAATGCTGAACAGGATTCCGGAATAATTGTAGATACTGATCTCGGATGCCGGAGCAAAACGGTATGCGTATGTGATAAATACCTGTCCGAAAGAGCCGAAGAGACTGATCAGCATCAGGAGCAGGAACTGGCGCAGATCCGGCATGACAAAGTTTCCGATCACGAACGGCAGGGAACCGAACACGCTGAATGTGGAAAAGTGCATGATGACGGTAATTCCATCGACTTTTCCTTTAAAATACCCTAAAAACGTGTACGCAATTCCCGATGTGATCGCGGAAAGGAGCGCAACGATCAGCGGAAACGGATCAGACTGGAAACTCGGACGGAATACGATGAATGCGCCGAGCACGGACAGGACCAGCGCCGGGATCTGGATCGGGGAAAGCTTCTCCTTCATGAACACAGCTGCAAGCAGAGTCACGAAGATCGGAGAGAGCTTATTTAACACTGTGACATCGCCCTGCGCCGCATGGCTGGATGCGTAGAACAGGGTGATCAGCCCAAGGAATCCGAAGAACGAACGGCCAAAGAGATACGGCTGATACTTTTTCGGACCATAATAAGAACCATGTTTCTTCCGGATAATGAAGAAAGAAACGATCAGGATGAAAAGATTGCGGACGCAGATCTGCTCCATCGTCGGAATTTCCCGGCTCAAGCGGACAACCACCTGCATGGACGCAAAGGAAAGTGCGGACAGGATCATAAAGAGGATGCCCTTTTGTTTTTGTGTGATATTCATGATGTCCTCCTGAAAATTTAATAAAGAAGTTCGTTCCCTGACACATGAAAATTTTTCTCAATTATCATGTTGACATGTCAAGTTGTGCGTCATATGCAAGTATACACCTGTCTGTGTGATCCGTCAATTCCTTTCCCCTCGTGGCCACCTGCAGCCGGCTCACGCTTCTTGGGAATCTGCTTTCGGCTGCCGGTTTCATCGGAATTCCCTTCTGATCTGGAGTGGGAATACAAAATGAGCTGCCGCACGTTAATGCGACAGCCCTTTCACACGATCTTACTTTTTTTATTTTACTTCCACCAGCTCGATCTTAAAGTTCAGCTCTTTTCCCGCCATCTCATGGTTCGCGTCGAGAGTGATCATCTTCTCATCTTTTGCGGTAACCGTTACCGGGAACGGCTGGCCGCTCTGGTTTGTAAGGTATACCTTCTGGCCGACTTCCAGGTCCTCAGAACCCGGGAGATTTGCGATCTCAAGTGTGAGGATCGCGTTCGGATTCGGCATTCCGTAAGCTTCCTCCGGCATCAGATGGATCTCTTTGATCTCGCCGACTTCCATATCTGCGACAGCCGCATCAAATCCTTTGATCATCTGGCCTGCACCGCATACGAACTCCAGCGGCTCTCCACGATCATAGGAAGAGTCAAACTGTGTACCGTCGTTAAAAGTTCCTCTGTAATGGGTCCGGCATGTCTTTCCGACATTGCGTCCTGTCATCGTATCCATTTTAAGTTCCTCCAATATTCTCTGTGAGTAACTTTCCAGCGCCTTCACGATTTCCCGGCAAAACTATCTTCCGGATTCGCTGCATAGGTCTGCTGAATCATTATCTCCATGATCTTTAATCTCATTCAGTATACCCGGTAAAGAGAATATTAGCAACCGGTTTTCCGCGTCTTCTCACATCCTGAAAATTCCGTTCTCACAAAATCCATGGCTTTGATCCAGGCTGTCGGATCTTCCAGCCGCAGATTACCGCCCATCAAGATCCGTTCAGCCCTGTCTGTTCTTTTTCTTTTCCAGTCCTTTCTCCTTCTGCCGCTCCTCTTCCAGTCCCGGAGACCACAGCGGCTCCTCATTCTCATCGAACACGATCTCCATCACATCCTCAACGCGGCAGTCCAGGATCCTGCACAAAGTTTCTACGGTATGAGTTGAAATATATAAATTTTTCCGCAGTCTGTTCAACTGACCGTTGCTGATCCCGTATGTCTTGATCAGGCGGTACTGGCTGACCCCTTTTCTCTGCATTGTCTCCCATAATCTCGTATATTTGACCATACTGTTTCCTCCTTTGTATCATTGAGCACCGTCGTTGTCTGCAATTCCTGTCAACATCCGAAAGAATCCGGCTTTTTTCCTTATATTTTCACAAATTTCCGACAATATCTTCTATTCTCTACTATAGCGGCTCTTTCGCCGCATTATATAAGGAAAGGAGGCATTCCTCATGATCGATTACAGTCCACTCTGGAACACCTTAAGATCAAAGCACATCAGCCAGTATCGCCTGGTCCGCAGCTATCATTTCAGCTCCGGCCAGCTTCAGCGGATCCGGAAGAATGAGCATATCTCCACTCATACTCTGGAAACTCTGTGCAGGATCTTAAACTGCAGTGTCGCAGACATCGTACGCATCTCATTTTGAGCCCGGCGAGAAAGAAGTTTAAAAACGGCTGGTCTTTATCGGAATCATTTTCCGGTAAAGATCAGAGTCCGTGAACCTGTTTTTCGCTCTTTTCGTCCTCGAAGGAAACTTCCATTACATCCTCGATCCTGCAGTCTAAGATCCTGCAGAGCGTCTCCAGCGTATGTGTAGAGACATATGTATTCTTTTTCAGACGGCTCATCTGACCGGAGCTTAAGCCAAACTCCTTGATCAGTCGGTACTGACTGATCTTTCTCTTTTCCATGGTCTCCCACAGGCGATTGTAACTTACCATTTTCTCCTCCGCACACGGCAATCCGGCACACGTTTCAGCCGAACAGATACAGGCCGAACAAACACTTTTCCTAATATCATCTATATACCATACATTGACACTATTTGTATATTGTCCATAATTGGACTATATATTTACCACACTTGGACAAGGCGGCATTATCAAAACGGCCGGCCAACCATTCCTGACTGACCGGCAACCATACTCACTGATCACACAATTGCAGGCACCGCACCTGCCGCTTTTTCATTTTCCCTGTTATTTTAATTGCCCGCACACCGGCAGCCAGACTCACCTTCCGTCCGGCTCTCCTTTTCGGCTTCCTTCTCCATCTGAAGCACCTGACATTCCAGCTGCAGTTTCTCCCGGTTCCAGCGGTAGATCGTCGACTGCTCCGCCGAACAGTTCCGCTCTCCTCTCACCGTCTCGATGATCGCCTCCCGCGCATAGTGCTTATGCGGGAGCATAATATCAGGAAGATTCAGGTGGATGCGTCCGCATATCTTGCATTTGTACCGGCGCAGAACAAACATCTGTACCGTCCCGTCGGACAGGATCAGCTTTCTTCTTTTACTGTCCCGGACCGTCATAGCTCCACCACAATGCGGGCATTCTGGAGCGCTCGATGGAATAATATAATACATTCCATTACGCTCAATTTTCGTGTACTTGTTTGATACGATCATATGTATTCCTCCTCCATTCGTTGTCTGTCAGGACCCCATCGCCTTTCGATTTGATCAAAAACCCGTATCCCGGTCTCATGGGGTGTTAAGCCCGGAACAGCGCCCGCAAACTTATTGATCATGTCATAAGATCCCGTTATCCCGCCTCACGAAAAGCCGCTGCCCGACGCCGTTTTCCGCATATATCCGACGCCGGCTCCCGCCCTTCCCGACAGGATCCGTTTTCTCTTAACATGTTCCATTAATATAAACGTAAGAAAATCGAAAATGTGACAGGAAAAATGAAAAAAGTTGAATTTTTTTGACCAGGAAGAGATTCTTGCTTACGGGGTTGCATTTTGCAAGAAACGGTGTAATGTAATTGTTGAGAAGCTGAACAGCTAAACTAAAAAAAGTGCCAAGTCAAAAGTTATCCTTTACGACTCGACACTTTTTATTTTCTTTACTCCACCGTCACACTCTTCGCCAGATTCCTAGGCTTATCCACATCCAGTCCCTTTGCGACAGATACATAGTATCCCAGCAGTTGCAGCGGGATCACCGCCAGACTCGCCGCAAATAACGGCTCTGTCTTCGGAATATAGATCACGAAATCAGCGCTGTCCTCGATGCTGTAGTTTCCATACGTCGTGAGCGCCATCAGGTACGCCCCGCGGCTCTTGCACTCGACCATGTTGCTGACCGTCTTCTCATAGAGATTCTGCTGCGTCAGAACGCCGATCACAAGCGTTCCCGGCTCGATCAGGCTGATCGTCCCGTGTTTCAGCTCCCCGGCCGCATACGCCTCAGAGTGGATGTAACTGATCTCCTTCATCTTTAAGCTGCCTTCCATGCTGACCGCATAGTCAAGCCCGCGCCCGATAAAGAACATATTCTGCGCATTCATCTGCTTTGCGGCAAACCACTGGATCCGCTCCTTGTCCTCGAGAAGCTTTTCGATCTTCTCCGGGATTGTCTGCAGCTCCGCAAGAAGCTCCGCCGTCCGGTCCTCATCGATCACACCGCGGACACGCGCAAACTCTGTTGCAAGAAGATACGACGCGATCAGCTGTGTGCTGTACGCCTTCGTCGTCGCAACCGCGATCTCCGGACCAGCAAGTGTATAGAAGACATGATCCGCCTCACGCGCGATCGTGGAACCGACCACGTTGACGATCGCCAACGTCTTCACACCATGCGCCTTCGCCTCACGCAGCGCCGCAAGACTGTCCGCCGTCTCCCCGGACTGGCTCACGATGATCACCAGGGCATTCGGTGCAAACAAGAGTCTCCGATATCGGAATTCCGAAGCGAGCTCCACGCGGACCGGGATCTGCGCCAGCTCCTCGATCACATACTGCGCCGCAACGCCGACATGGTACGCCGATCCGCACGCCACGATATAGATCTGTCCGAGTTTCGCGATCTCCTCCTCTGAAAGCCCGACTCCGCTCAAGTCGATCTTTCCGTCCTTCACGACAGAATTGATCGTATCACGGATCGCCTTCGGCTGCTCATGGATCTCCTTGATCATAAAGTGCTCATAGCCGGCTTTCTCTGCCGCCTCGGCATCCCACTGGATCTCCACCAGATCTTTTTCGATCTCGTCCCCGTCAAGGTTATAGAAGGTCACTTTCCCCTTCTGGAGACGGCACATCTCCATATTTCCGATATAATAAACACTTCTCGTATACTTTAAGATCGCCGGAACATCCGAAGCGACAAATGACTCGCCGTCCGCCACGCCGATGATCATCGGGCTGTCCTTTCTCGCCGCGTAGATCTCCTCCGGATAATCCTTGAACATGACCGCCAGCGCGTAGGAACCGCGGATCCGCACCATCGCGTGGTTAATCGCATCCACCGGCGTATGCTCATATTTCTTATAATAGTAGTCGATCAGCTTGATCGCAACCTCTGTATCCGTATCGGAATAAAACGTATATCCCTTATTCTGAAGCTTTTCCCGGAGTTCCTGGTAATTCTCGATAATTCCGTTATGAACGCCGACGACGTTCCGGTCATCGCTGCAATGCGGGTGCGCATTCAGCTCACTCGGCTCCCCGTGCGTCGCCCAGCGCGTATGACCGATCCCGCAGGTTCCCTGCATTGCCATTCCATCATTCGTCTTTTCCGCGAGGACACGGAGACGTCCCTTCGCCTTGACGATCTCCACGTCTTTCTCCCCGTCACGTACTGCGATTCCCGCAGAGTCATATCCGCGATACTCTAATTTCGCAAGTCCCTCAAGCAAGATAGGGGCCGCCTGTCTATGTCCTGTAAATCCAACAATTCCACACATATGTAAATCTTCCTGTCTTTCAAATTTTTATTCCCTGTCCGACGACAGTTATCCCGATTATATCATTTTCCGGCGGTCCGTACAATAGCGTCTGTAGTTCATTTTTTGGTTCCGCACACAATGAAACGCCCTCCTTGCTATCCCTCCCAATCAATGATAAAATAAAATCACTTAACAACACAGGATTTTATATTGCTGTTCACAGGTAAGAATTTTCAGTTCTGATTCTTCCGTATCTTGCAGTAGCATAGCGAAAGGAGATGTAACATCATTGACGGAACACTTAAAATTACCAATTGGAATCGATTCTTTTGAGAAAATCTGGAAAGAAAATTTTTACTATATCGATAAAACAAAACTGATCGAACAGCTTCTGCAAAACTGGAGCAAAGTAAATCTTTTTACCAGACCGCGCCGTTTTGGAAAAACTTTAAATATGAGTATGATCAAGAGTTTTTTTGAAATCGGAACAGACAAAAGACTGTTTGACGGTCTTTATATTTCCAGCAAAAAAGAATTGTGCGAAGAATATATGGGAAAGTATCCCGTCATCTTTCTTTCACTGAAGGGTGTAGAGGGACTTACCTTTGAAGAAGCAAGAGACTCTTTGTGTGAGTTGATTACAAGTGAGGTAAGGCGGTTCAAACTTTTATTAAATAGTGCCCTGCTGGATAACGATGAAAAAAATCTATATCATGAATTGGTTTCTCTCCAGGATAGTCAGAAGTCTGAACTTGGAACGAAATTGAAATTTTCACTAAAAAAATTATCAGAGCTTTTGTATCAGTATTATGGTAAAAAAGTTATTATTCTGATCGATGAGTATGATGTGCCGCTCGATAAGGCGTTCCAGCATGGTTATTACAAAGAAATGGTCTCATTGATCCGAGGACTGTTTGGTGAGACGCTTAAAACGAATGAGTTTCTGCAGTTTGCGGTTCTGACAGGATGTCTTCGGGTGTCGAAAGAAAGTATCTTTACAGGACTGAATAATTTTAAGATCTATGCAGTCGATGATGTTCGATATGATGAAGAATTTGGATTTACAAACCAGGAAGTAGCAAAACTATTGTCGGACTATAACTTACAAGAGCATTTTCCGGAAGCCAAGGAATGGTATGATGGATATCGTTTCGGAAATGTAGGAATTTATTGCCCATGGGATGTGATCAATTATGTATTTGATCTGATCGATAATCCTGAGGCACAGCCGAAATCCTATTGGATCAACAGCAGTGGAAATGATCTTGTAAAACGTTTTATTGATAAAGCTGATGCAACTACCAGAGATGAAATTGAACAGCTGATCGCAGAAAAGACGGTCGAGAAGAGAATCCGTCTGGATCTGACTTATGATGAAATCGATAACAGTATTGACAATATATGGAGTGTACTTTTTACAACGGGATACCTCACACAGGTTGGATGTGTAGGGGATCATATATATCAGTTGGTCACGGAATTTCAACAAAATCCAGTTCCGATTTTTCCGTTGTGGCAGGAACAGAAATGTTCTTCTTCATTTCCACATAAGCCTGTTGCCGAAAGCGCCTCTGCCAGTGGTAGTAGCTTTGCTCCCGGATGCCGTTTTCGTCCATCCATTGTTTCGCTGATTGTCCAGCGGGTCTCTGCCCACAAGCCTGGATGATCTTTCGCCAGTACTCTGCACGGACTTCGTGAGTACAATGATCCATAGTCTTTAGTCCTCCTTGAAAAATCTATTGGTTTTCTCAAGTATGCACTAAAAATGGTTTTAGTGAAAGGCGAGTGGTTTGACCTTTACTACGCTCGAACATTTCCAGCACTTTCTTCTTCAAATTAAACTGATCTGGATTTTTCAGGAAGTTCACACGAACAATATTAAATGCAGCGGAAAGTTTATTTTCAAACTCCCCGCTGCACGTTACCTGCTAAAAACAATATTCTTTCGACCAGATGTTCTTTTTATGTATCTGTACACCGTTCAAGATACTTATCAAGTACTTTCATAATATTACTCGATCCGATCCTGTACTTTGCCACAGACAACCGATTCTCACTAATGCTTTCAATAATTCTTCTACACCGAAATGCTTCTGCTTCTTTTTTCTTTTTACCTTTGTCAACCCTTTTCCCCAGATAAACCTGTTCTACATCTTTGCAAAACCACACAAAATCATAAGCATGATGTGCACAATATTGCTCTGCTTTATCCAGGAAAACGAGATCTTCCTGATTTGTGTCATATTCATCACAGTCAAAGCAGTAAATTACTACTGACCTTCTGGAGGCGCCATTCTTCACGGCGTTTTGATACGTCTTGATCTGACTGGCAATTACCTTTTCCTTATTTGAGTATTTACCTTTACCATCCATATATATTACGCTGAGTTTGACATGCGCGCGATCATACTGATAAAATTGCTCAATTGTATCCTTGATATAAATCCAGTCAGATTTACATGTTGAGTTGCTCTCAACAACAAAAATCATCTGTAGATCACCCATTCTCTTTCCTCTCCTCGTTTGAACCAAATACACCTATAAAATCCGTAGAATCTACATTAAACGGGGATCCCTCAATCATACCAGCTCTATACAGCTTTGATGGTGAATAATTTCCATTGGCAGTCCATGGATAGATCTGATGATCTTCTGATAAGAAATCAATCGACTTTTTATGTCTTTTCAAAACATCCATTGGTCCTACATTATGAGTTGTAAAGCAGAGCTGCCCCTGACCATATTCCATTAGATACTCAAGCAGAGCGCACAAATAAACATCATGAAGATTCGAGTCAAATTCATCGATAAAAACAATTTTCCCCTGCACCATTCTCTGCAAATAAGCAAACAGCCTGATAAGCTTTTTTATCCCAGTACTCTCGAACTCAGCATGAATTTTATAATCATCATACACCATGATTAGATCACAGCTATAAAATCCTTGATCCTCCTTTTTATCAATTTCTATTTTCTTCAGATCGGCCTTAAAGATTTTGAGGAACTTATACAAAAATCCTACATTTTTCTCAAAAGCAGTATATCTGCCTTTAAAAATATAATTTTCAGAAATAGATATTTTCGAAGGCTGCTTGCTATCCAACTCAGCCAAATAACGAATCATGCCAAGATCATCTGAGTCTTCAATCAAGTCTGTCATATATTTGTTTGACTCGTTAATAAAATAATCCCAATGATCATCGGAATCATCCAAGTAAACATATAAGCTTTTGCCAAATACATAAAGCCATAATACATTTATTATAAAAAGCGACGGTTCTATCTTTTTTGACTCTACCTGCTTAGGTATCTCATCCCAAAGCAGCGCAGCCATCGACGACTTTAATAACAAGTTTGTTGTTTTTTCAGATACCAGCTTTTTTAGTCCTTCCGTTTCATTTTCAAGAATACACAGTACTTTTCCATCTGCCACTTTAAAAATTGGTATCATTGACGCATTTTTATTTTTGGCAAGCTTTGATGCCAACCTCTCTTCAGCAATGACATATTTGCCGGAATTATCTTTTTTCAAAGTCACTGCGTATTTATATAGTATCACTATATTTTCTACTTTGCTGGCAAACTCAGCCTCAATCGACAACTCTCCTGTTTTCTTATTAATAATCGCATCTAAATTTCTTTGAACTAAAGGATTGTTCAAATAGCTCTGATCTACCAGAAGCTTTCCAAGTACATTTACAGATGTCACTATTCCGGATTTACCGGATCCATTCATTCCATAAATACCTTTAATATTGTATTTCTGCAAGTCTAAATCATTCGATATCGTCTTCTTGTAAAAAGACAATGAGATCCACTGATCTAATGTTTTTATTCCCCTAACAGCGTAATTAAGTAAATAAACATTTCCCATTTTTGTTTCCTCCTAGTCTTTAGTATATCATGGGTCTCTGTAAAAATACATACAAAATGTATATATTTTTATTGTTCATTTTTCACCATATACTGAGTTCGTTCATCCTCATTGCGTCCATCCTTCGGCCCATCCCGTATTCACATTAACAGAACTGGCTGCAAAATACAGCTGCGATCCATGAACCGTCCGGGCCTGTATCCAATGCAACAAATCAAGTTTCGAACTTGGGAAACAATCTATCCCAACCAAAATTCAGATTTATGAACCACATACTCGGAATTTCCTGCTCAATATGAAAACAGTTCCTGATGATATATGCACCATATACAGCTTAAGCCGTTATCTATATCCATTATTACAGCAGCAGGGCTATACCGGAAGTGAACGAACTCTGCGAAATCAGCTTTCAAGTCAGCCTTATATCAAAGCTTTTCTTGAAAAAAACAAATATTTTGAACATGGCACACCAAAAAATGTCTGTCTGGAAAAGGAGGCTCTATGTTACGGATCAAAGACACCAAAAATATGATCGGCATCACAATACACGGGGATTATGAGGATCTGAATGCGCTTCACAGTGCGCTCAGCGATTACCTGCGTTTCTACTTTGAACATCAGGATAATGTCGAATCCTCTTCCTGTTACGAAAATATTCTCGGGCTCTGCTACGATATCCGCCATGCCTATCAGGGAGATCGAAATATTGAAGCCGTCGATAATAACTACGAAAATATAGGGCAGCTGGCATCCTGCATCTTTTCCGTTGACAGTCAGTCCCTTCAAAAAGAACGCAATAAATATAAGTCCGGAAACCTCTATTTTAATGTCGAAGTCCTCTATCCCTGGGCTATCTTTTATCTGTACACTCTGCAGGCAATCGTCGAAGACCATTATCATGCTTCCTGGTTTGATGATGAAGATTTTTATAATGAGTATCTGGCCGAGAGAGATTTGGCACTGATCACTCATTTTGTCCAGCTTCTTTGGGATAAATTGAGAAATCATCTCCCCGAGGAGGTTATGAGGGTAGTCTGGACCTACACCAGAACCTACAATCATATCGAATACTATTTCTTCTATCCTGATCTGTATATGGAATGGCTCTGTACATACTGGATCAATGGCGTAAAAACACGATCAGAACGACAGGAACTGCTTTCTCTGCTTTGTCTGGAGCTTTCCTCTATCCTCGATGAAGACCCGGATGAAGCATGGGAGACCATACAAAAAGCAAATATGATAAAAGAAAAAGCCCCCGGCAGAGCCAAGGGCATACAGTCCTCTGGGAAAACAGATTTCAACACTCCGGAATCAGCGGACAAAGCAGCAGCCTTCGAAAGGAATATCCTGACGTTCCAGGCGGATATCGCCAATACGATCCTCACCGGGCTGGATCAGTATGATACGTATGCCGAAATTTTCTACGATCGTCCCGTCCCCTTTCAAAGTATCGATGAATTCCTGAATATTACTTACGATTATGTCGATACGCATGGACCGTTTACTGAAGAAAGCTATGAGAAATGGCTGGACACACAGCTCGGAGAAGTGGATTGGGATCGGTTGGAGTGGTAGTTGAAATGTACAAAAATCTGACCGATAGGGCAGGAAACTCCTGCTTTATCGGTCAGATTCCCCTTCGCCTCACGCCAAATACAGCGCCGCATATCTGCGGACCTTGCTATAACTGCCTTAACTATCCCCTTTATCCAATTGTACTTAATCATTGTGGATTTAAGATCAATTATCAAACCTTTCCGAAATATTCCCTTTTCAGTTCATCTATCATTTCAAACGGAAAACATTCCGCACAGCCGTCCGAGATTCCTTCCAGACGCTCCCACAGCACTCAAATCATATGACATTTCAACCAGCTTTCGCAGCCTGCGGCTTTTTGCTGAATTATGTTCCATACAATATCTTTCGATTAGAATTCTTGAGTATTCCTGCATGTTGGTCCGCCTTTCCATTTATTATATATTTTATCCTTATTTTAAATTCTACCGAAGGACGTGCGTTGTACCGTTTACCCCTCAAACACGCAGCCGGGCATCCTCTTCTCACCCTCTACCTGCAATATCCCTCCTCAACTTTCTCAAAATCCCTTCTTCTGCCTCCTCATCCAGCGGCTCTCCATACAGCACCCTATACGCAAAATCCTTCGTTGGGAACATTCCCATTTTTACCATCTCTTCCACCTTTGCATCGTCATACTGCTGCCGCAAAAGAAGATATTTATGCGCTGTGGCTTTATGCCGCTCATAGCGTTCTTCCAGATGAAGCGCCTTCACATTCTTCTCCATTCCCGCCTTCGGATGAAAGTGGATCGTGCAGTCAGCAGCCGGGACCTTTTCCATGTTGACTCCCACAGGCAGAGCCGGGTAGAGCCATGTACAGCCTTCGATTCCCTCTTCATAGGGATTCATTCCCAGGAGCTCTTCCCGCTTCATTCCATTGCAGTTCTGCCCGCTGGGAACAAGATTATAGAAGCACATTGCGAGCGCCGGATATTTTCCCTTCGGAAAGAAATGGTCGATCTCCAGTGTCCTCAGTTTTCCTCCATTTCCATTCTCAACAACATCCAGATACTCCTCGTCACAGTAGGGACAGATCGTGACACCAAGGTTCTCAATAAACATGTACGCATTATATTTCGTTGACGCATCCACATATTTATCACTTCCGGCACTGAAATAATCGGAATACATTCTCTTAAACTCATCAAACTGCAGCAGCTCCGGCCTGCCGATCATCTGCTTCAAAGTCTTCACATCTGCCAGGATAAAATCAGAAAGCCAGCTCCAGTCATCCCTGGCACTCATGTCCTCAAAGGTCCCAGAAACAAGCATGACACGGCTGATATTTGCAAACAGGTCTCTCCTGTATCCCTCCGTCTTCCTTTTCACAAATGCTATAACTGCTTCAATATGAGCGGCCTTAGCTGCGGAAAGTCGCCCCTCTTTCTCGGGTATTTTAATCACGATTTCTCACCTTCTCCATCTGAAGTTCAAATGCCCTGCGGATCATCCGGTCCCCGATGTGCTGGATCAACTGTTCCATCGACATCAAAAACGACTCATCAGCGTCACCATGATCCGCATACCTCTCCAGCCGCGAAAAAGCATTCTGCAGAAAGCTTCTGGAATACTCCCCGATGGTGTAATCAAGGAAAAATCCATCCGCCAGGATCGTGTGAATATTTGCACCCAAATATTCCTTATCTGATCCGTTCTTTACCAACGCATTTCCTGTCTCACGGTCGATCGTCAGCCTGGTGATCTCCTCCGGAAGAACATCAGAAAGCATAAATGGCGAATGCGTGCTGAGTATGATCTGGATCGTAGAAGGTCCCTGATATTTCTCAACGATTTTCAGCATGCGGGCGATAAACTGCCGTGCCAGCTCCGGATGCATATACGCCTCCGGCTCGTCCATCAGTATGATCTTGTCCAGTCCTCTGTTGGTCCTGCCGGAATACGAAAGCTTCAAATAGTCCTCCATCCCGCCAAGGACCTTGGCATACTGATACTCCCCTGTGCTGAGTCTCGTAAACTCGTATGGAAGAAGACACTCCGTAAAAATCCCCGCATCATCCGGACGATACTGCTCCATGCGTTCAAACAGGTCATCAAACAATTCCCGATACTCCGGCCTCTCCATACCAACCACCGGTATGGAACATGTGTCCACCGTGAAATACCGGTCATCCAGCTTCTCGAGAAAACCGGCAATGTCCTTAATATCCCCCATGATCTGCCATAACAGCCCATGTGGATCCCCATCCCCGGCTCTGTCTATATACTCCGCCAGCCAGGTACATCTCCTGACAATGGACATTTTTTCTCCATCCGGCAGCACAGTCGGATCGATGCTCTCCCTGCGCGTTTTCCCTATATAATAGTCCATAAACTCCTGGTAAGCATCCAGGTCCTTCGCCGGCTCCTCTTCCGCATTAAAGTTCCGGATCTTCTCGACCCATTTCCGCAGATACTTCGCGTAATCCGTCCACAGATCATGAATGAACATCTGCTTGTTCGTCAGCGTTTTCTTCTTTTTCCTCTTCCGTACACGTTCCCTGGCCTCTGGATCATAGACTGCGCGTTTCTCATCCTGCAGCCTCTCATAAAACGTCCAGTATTCCTTCTCCACGGCCCTGGAAAGCTTTAACGGATACTGATCCGCAAAATTATGCGTCGACAGCAGAAACGAAACCTGACGTTTCCCGCTCCCTGGTTCCAGACTCGTAAGATATTCCCGAATATAGCCGCAGATTTGCCAGAGCGATGTCCTCTGATAAGGGAAAGCCGCCCTGCCGATCCAGTCACTCCTGAAATCCGTAAAATTCTCCTTATCATCCGGATACGGCGGCCGTATAAACGCATGAACATCATAACAGTTCATGATCATCGCCATGTCGCGGACCTTTAATTCCGGAAGATTTCTTTCGTATCCATATTCTTTTACCGCGCAAAATCTGACCGCCGTCTCGCCCGGATTCAACGCTTTTTCCAGCGCAAAACGAACCGTCCGCAGCGTCCCCGCACGCCTCGCATTCTCCCTGATTGACTCCGGAATCGTCGAATCATTCCTCTCCACAGGCTTCGGGAACTGCATGATCTCCATATCACATATCTCAAGGAAAAATTCCGTATCGCTGATACTATAAAGAAGAAAATACGAGTCATCCTCCCCTTCCCACTTTCTGTGATACCGCACATCATGCTTCGCCCCGATCATCTGAAGCAGATTCGTCTTTCCAGACCCCGTTTTTCCAACAAGAATATGGAGGTTGTCCGGCTTTCTGTCTCCACGGATGACTGCAGAAGCGGATGACTGGCCACGGTATTGGATCGACAGCTTGTTGTTTGAGAAATTGACATGCCAGCGGTGGTCGAGGATGATTTCCTGGGTGGTGTAGTTTTTGAATTTGTTTATGTAGGCGTAGATGAGAATCATAGGTATTCTTCCTTTATTGGACCAGATTTTATATTAATAAAATCTGACTTAATTTTTTTATATAGTTCACAATTTGCTTAACTAACCTTAGCTACAAATCGATTTTAAAGCTTTATCTAATAAACCTCGCTCATATGAATCCAACAACTGCTTAATATCCTCCAAGTGTTCTAATATGTATTTTTGACTCGCACTTGCATCCATAGATAATAACCTTAAATTGTTATCCTCAATTCTTTTAATTGCATCAACTGGGAATCCGAATTCAATTAGTTGTTCTCCAATATAACTTTTTACACCCGTTTCATAAAAACGCGAAACTTTAGATAATGAAAAATTATCTAATGTTTTTCTCCTCAACAATGATGCATATGAAAAAATAGTTTCAAATAGTGCTAGGATCTTAGGAATTTTATGTTCTATAATATCTTTTTGTGTTTTGAACGCATCCATGTACGCTTTATCGATACTTTTATGTTTCACCTTATCTCCTCGGGCATTGTCTATTTCATACCTCAATAATCCATGAAATCCCTCATTACAGTATGTATTGCTAACGGCTTTATATCTTCGGACAATAATAGAGTCCAGTAATCCTGATTCTTCAAAAATATCAAGCACAGTATTCATTGCATGGTATGTCGTAAATTGCATTAATATATCTGGGTAAGATAAATACCTATAAAATTTATTATAAAGAATATTATTATTAAGTAGAAATCTTAAAAGCATCTCTTGATATTCTCTTTTTATTAATCTATTTTTTTCATATATATCATTTGTCAATAAGTATTCTTTAAACTGTTCCTCTCTTTTATGTTTGAGATTTTTATTTATATCCGAAAGATCCATATACTCTGAATTATCTATATCTACCGGATCCAATTCTTGATCATCATATGTAACAAAATTAAGCGTCAAATCCTCTGTATGTTCAAATTTTTCTAATTCTTTATCGACTAAAAAATATCTACCGACAAAATTATGATAATACCTACCCGCTCTACCAATGATATTTTTAAAATCAAAAACTGTTAGTTCTTTTGTTCCCTTACTATGGTTTAATACAACCATATTCTTTGCATTGGTGTTAACGCCCTCTACAATAGTCGATGTACAAAAAAGCAAATTAAATATGCCCTCATTAAATAAATCCAAAATTTCTTTTTGTATATACTTAGGCATTTTTCCGTGATGCATTCCGAATCCCATCTCCAGCACATTCACAAAACTCCATTCATTAATAGATCCATCTATATTATAATTTCTTTTTAGATGCTCTATAAACTCAGAAAATCTTTCATTTTTAACAACGTTCCCCTGATGATTTTTCGCTAACTTAGTGGCATATTCATTCGCTTTTGCGGGCGTTGTACAATATAATATTGTAGCACCATATCCTTTTTGCTCGATATAATTCACTACATCACAGATCCTGTCATTAACCTTGCTATGTATTTTTACTATTCCTGGTTTTTCTAAATACGGTAAATTTGTATAGTCCTCGTCTATTACCTTATTATATGCTTTTACCATTATTCTTTTTGTAGGTTCGAACTCTATTTCTTTAACTTGTATGTTATTTTCAGCAATATATCTTTGCATTCCTTTTCCAAATTTTTCTCTTTTCAGGTTGGGTCCAGCTAAATAATAATCTTTTACTCTTTTTGAAAGCAAATATAAACAAATACGAAAAGTCTTTGCTCTTGCTTCATCTAAGAATGTTCCTTCCGTATATGAGTTTTTCTTCTCATCATTATCATCTGTTTCATCATTACAATAATCTTCATCAATTTTATACATTTCATCATAAAAGAAGAAATCTATTTCTATATTAGGATATTGAGCTAAAAGCTGCATCGCTCGTTCAGGCGTAAGTACAAAGATATTTCTGTCCTGGCAATCTATTTCGCGATCAATAGATTTAATAACATTATATCCCATTTTCTTATCCTGATTTAATTCTTCCATATTCAATGCATTTTCTCTCAATAATGCAACTGTTGGGAAGACCAGCAATATGTTTTTATATTTTTCTTGATTTAAGTATAAGATTTCTCGCATAATAAATGTTTTACCGTAAGAAGTTGGCGCACTAATCAACATTCTCTTTATGTTTAATGACTGATAAAAATCTATAATACTTTTCTGACTTTTATCTAGAATATTGTTATTTCTTACTTTGGATCTATACATGTTAACAATGCTTTGATTGTATAAGGCCTGTAATTCCGATATATGTTTTTCATTAATATTTTCTTGTTTATAAAATCCATTCTGCACATTGTACCCAAAAATACGCATTTTATGCGATGCTGTATACAATAATTCTTTAATGAGGGGATCACTTTTTACGCTATCATTTTCAGAAATAATGCACACTAAGTCCCTTAATCGATTTTTACTATCAACATCATCTTCATTATATTTATTTATTGCATCCAAAAGCAAATTAACATAATCCAGCATAAAATCCCTCATTTCCTCGTAAGGCTTCGATATTCTCTATTGGAAATATAATAAAAATTAATTTTGGTTTGATGTCTTCGAATTTAAAGTTCTTTTCAAAGTAGTGTTTCATCCAATTCATTTCCTCCTTCATCTTATTTTCAATATTCATAGTCTCAGAATATATATTCGAGTTATCATAAGCCAGAAGGCAGGGTATACATATATCTATATTTTTACTTTTTAGAAAATCCATCAATTGTTCTGCGCGTTTTTTATCATTTTCCAATGCATTTAACATATTTAATTCACTTAATAAGTCAGCAAGTTGCTTTCCCTCGTTAGTAAGTCCTGACGGTTTATCTGACAGAAAATAAATTTGTTCCGCCAAATATAAACTTGAGTATTTTTTATTTAAATCATCTAAAATTCCATTTTTACAGTATTGCTTGCTGCCCATTTTTGCCTGACCAAGCCATAATGTTATTTTTCCATTTACGTTTGTAAAATAAGTCAAATCATATCCTTTAATTTCGTTATTATCATTCTGGCGAAATATTGTTCGAACAGCCAATTTATATGCACCAGGAACTAATGATTGTACGATAGCATCCAATAAGACTTCGCTTGGTAGACCATCCATCTTGGGTTCACGGTGCGGCAATCGCATTTTGTAAGCTACTTTTATAGCCTTTTCTAAATCAGCAAAAAGACCGTTATTAAACTTCGCTACCACTTCATCTTCACCGTAACAGTAAAAGACAATATTCTTTCTCATTAGTTTCCCAAGGCTCTTATAACATTGATGGTCACATTTATTGATGCATTTTTCCTTGCAGTTATGACTCAATGGCTGATAATTATTTATTTCTGTTTCATCTTCATAAATGGCTATTTCCCTTTTTAATTCCCTGTTTACTTCATTATCATATATTTTTCTATATTCATCCTCTATAGGCATATGTACCACCCCATCATATTCCACATATTGTATTCTACATATGATTATGCATCTATATTTAGGTTTGTCAACCTTTATCTGGAACAAAACACGATAACTCTGATGATTATTAGTCTTCCTGCACTAAAATTCCTAACATAGATATTTTTCGCTAAAGTAGGATTAGTGCGAAAGAAAGTAGAGGGAGACAATAAATTGGCACACTGGAATAAACTGTCTAAGGCAGGCAACTTTTTGAAATGATATAGAGCTTGTAATGATAGCGCGTGTATTCCCTGAGAATATGGACTATCTTACAAGGGATATAGCGACCTTTACCCATTTGGGATTGGCAATGACAACATTGATTTCATCTTCCAGAAGATTAAAGACAGGAATCCAGTATTTACCTGTGGATTCCATACAGGCATCTTGACAATTATTGTCAAAAAGCCATTGCTTGAATTCGAGAATTGAATTATTAAAGGTGGAAAAGCGTTTCTTTTGGTAATAGGGTTCAATACCACCGCTGGTTTTAACGATTGTGGCAACAAGAAACGATGAGTAATACGTTGTAAATTATCCATCTAAACAGACAATACCTTAATCATCGAAAGCTCTGGTGAAAAATCTGAAGGTTGGAAACGGACGAATTTATAACGATGCCACAGTACAACAGAATTTACAGTTCTGATTGAAAAATCCCTGCTTCGTCAGTCAGTAATAACTGTCCGTTTAATATGGTCTTGCTGCTCGCTAAAACCGGCTATATGTAGGTATGTACTGTAAGAAATAGTGAAAGCCTGTATTCTTTTTTGAAATGGGAATCTTGACAGTCGCAATAAAAGTTGTATAATAAAAATAACAGAACCCACTACGCCTCTGATTTTCATGCGCAACCCGGTGGGACTTTTTATTTATAGGGTATTTTATGTATCAATATCCAAAACAAATATTAACAATAGCACAGCAGGTACAATCATACATTGATGCAGGAATGGTAATTACTTCTCGTGAGGATGTAGAAAAAGCATTAAAGTCAGTTGGAGTTTATCGTTTGCGTGGATACTCATTTCAATTATATGATAATGCTACAAAGAAGTATGTTTCGGGAACAAAGTTTGAAGATATTTTAAAGCCGTATCAATTTGATCAGGAATTGTCAGTTTTAATTTTTTCAATGATTGCTGGCTTCGATGTTCTTTGCTTTTATTTGTTCTCTTATTGTTATATAATTTTCCATATGTCTGCTTTTATCCTCCTGTCTGTCAACTCATTCTAGCATACCATCGTGCACTTCTTCTAAACTAAACTTTTTAATCAAACGTTCATCGTCTCGCAGGCATAAATCTCACTGCAGATATTCTAACTTTTAAAACAGAATATTGATTTTCACACGCCGGACAGGTGATGGATTTCAACCCGTATTATTCATAAAAACTGTCTAAGTTACAACCACCACTTAGAGCATTTGCTTCCGTGGTCAGAAAAACTTTCAACTGAGATACATAAACAATAAACCTGGCTGTCTGAGATTAAATCAGGCAGCTTATTTTTTTAGCAAGAATATGCGTTGTACCATTTACCGTTTTCTGGAATTCACCGTCAAAATCTAAAAAGCAACAGTGCCGCCGCATGTATAAACAACTCATACACGCAGCGGCACCTCTGTTTTATCAGGATCACGCTCTCCCTTAATGCGTCCGTCCTTCCGCCCATCCAGTATTCATATAATGCTCATAGTACTTCCTCAAATCGCTTCCAAACGCGGTCTGAAGATCGGTATTATTCTCTTTGTATACATTCACATCAAACTCCGCGCACCCCTTTCGTCCCTCTGCCATTCCAGAATTATAAAAATGCGTGAACAGTGCCAGCTTATCTGTTCCAATCGCAGTCTGAAGATCCGGATATGTATTGTAGTAATAATCTGGATCAAACACTCTGGAGTAAGAGTTCATCAGATCATAGGTGATCGAAGGTGCTTCTGCTGCCGCGGTGCTGCTGTTTCCTGCGGAACTATTATCTATCTGGACCCCCACTGCATACGGGCATACACCGTTCGTATGCAAATGTGCAGGATGCCCATTACAATGGTAATGATAACTTCCCAGCCCACTCTTATTCTTATTGTCACGATGACCTCCATTAGCATCTGTACGTCCCGAATGAGCTTCGGCGATGATCGTGTTTGCAGTAAAAACAGTAGTCGTTGCCGTGGACAGTGTCATGCATGAAAGGAAAATGATTCCGCACCTTTTCAGTTTGTTCATAATGCCAGCCCCCTGTATTGTATTTGTTATACTTTATTATAGGACGGGCGCTGGCGGGTGTAAACCGTAAAGCGGGTGTATTGCAGAATTTTTTTCTTAACAAGCACTGCCCCACCAACAGACGCCTTGCCATCCATCTCCATAAATGATAAAATGCACATAACTCGTGACATTTTAATCACATATTTCCGGTCTCCCTCTCTCCTAAATGCATGGACGGCTTCTGATAAAACGAGGATGCCTTATGTCAAAAAAACTACTCATACATAGTTATATCTCTAGAATACAAAAGGAGGAAATGGATATGAGCGCAACAGAACGCCGCAGTGAAATTATTAATATTGTCCTCTTGCAATTGACGCTGTAGATTTTAGTTTAAAAAGGATCCCTTGTTCTCCGGGATCCTCTTGTATCTGTTGTTATTCCTGACATTTGATGCCTGCGGATTGTTCCATGCTACGCACTCTCACAATCTTATCCTAAGGCATTCAGTCGTTCCAAAATTTTTCTTACTTCCTGCTCATCCAGTCCCATCTTCTCAGCAATCTGTTTTTCTGTATATTTTTTCCTAAACAACCGGTTAATCTCAAATACAGTCTCACGACCAATCTTCTCGCCTTTTTCGAGGCCTACTCTCTCACCCTCTGCAAACTCTGCTTTCCGAATCAGTTTCTTCTCACGCTTCTCATCATATTCAAATATACTCACTTCTATCGCCTCCGTTCGGTTCTTCCTCAGAAAATCAGCCAGTATATTTTCTTCGATACATTCCGTCACCGCTTGTTCAACGTCCATGTTTATATCGTCATACTCGGCTGTATATCTACGAATTCTATCAACCAAAAGCATATATTCCTTCAATAGCTGGCAAGCTTCCAGGACATCCTGATTTTTGTCAAGATTGATATTCAATACCTTCACGATCAATTCCAATTCCGGCTTATCTGTCTTCTGTTTGAATGATTGTGATAATCTCAGTTCACTCTCCGCTTCCTGTTCTTCCTCACCATTGTAAAACACTACAAAATGAGGTGTCGGCAATTCTACCAGTGTTGATGCGTACAGAGTATGATTCCGAATCAGCTTCTGGTATTCCTTCGCTACGTAAATTAGGAAGCGAAGTGGCATATTGGGATTCCACGTTGACTGATGCTCATACAGATTCAGCTGCATGTCCAGCAAAAATGCCTGATCATTCTTCACGTTCATGTACACCGCATTTTTTAACGTCACAATCTCCAGCTCTGCCGGATCTGTATAGTTAGAATGATTCACCGCATTGTACAAGCTCAGCAGATTTTCCTTCGTACTGAAAATCATCCGGAATAAGGTGTCTTTGTGGTTCCGTCTCGCTATTACTGCATTTTTCTTTTTCATAAATTCTCCTTTCCGTCAGGAGAATGCAAATTCGGGATTAGAGAGCTTTGAAACAAGGTTCTCTGAAATCATTAACCATGAGTGGTCAGGGAGAGAAAACAAGAAGTTCAATCGGCTCTTAAAACAAG
>OGKA01001178.1_pt1 | contig 22717 bp, 19 predicted proteins | sample 1572211 | NCBI WGS metagenome assembly OGKA01 (sample SAMEA2582125, study PRJEB24529) | metagenome | biome: Human gut stool | place: China | collected 2011 | reverse complement strand
AGTATTAACTTTGCAGCCGAGTGCTACACAAAAGAATGATGCATTATGAGAACAACTTTCAAGGTGTCTTTCTACCTACGCTCAAACTATGAGAACAAAGAAGGTAAGTCGCCTGTAATGCTCCGTGTATTCTTTCACCAGGAGATGGCTGATTTCGACTCTATGAAAATTTTTGTGGACAAGTCACTGTGGAACAACACTTCCAGTAGACTTAGAGGTCGGACGGCAGAAGTCTTGTCTGTCAATGCCGCATTGGACTCCATTCCCATTACACTGGAATGGAGTCTACCACAAGTTTGAGGATGGCGGTTTCCTGATTGAAAAGATGGACACCTGTGTGTATGTGCAGGCCGGCAGATAGGTGTGCTGTGTTTGATGCTGGAGGACCGTACAGGACGTGTGTCCTGCCTCTTATCGCAACTTCTTGCTCATTCTGCCGTCTGGTGTCACACGCAGTTCGATCACGTAGGTTGTATCGGCATCAGGAATTCCGATGACGACGTAATAGTAAAGTGCTTTCGCATCCGCATGCGTGAAATACATCCTGCGGAGGATGCTCCGGAAAAGGAAATCTTTCGGAATGAGCGACTGGAACTCTTGTTTCCGGAAGTCATGGGCAAAGACAGGAGTACCGTGATTGAGCAGTCGCAAGGAGGCGACGTTGTCGAGATACATATTGTCCACTTCGACCCCGTTGTCGTTATAGGTGGATTTGATTACTTTGTCGGAGGTTGTTTCTACATGAACCTTGCTTTCGAAATAGCCTAAGTCCGTGCGGATGACCGTGTCCTGCGACTGCTCACGGAAGGTGTTCATCGCATAGACATGATAGCTGAAGGCGGAGCGGAGCGTCTTGTCACCGCTCTTCACAAGTCTTACCTCGTCGCCGTTCTGGTTGGTGAACTTCAGCAGATGGGGCGCCTGTTTTTCGATTTTATAGCCGTGCAGGTTCTTTCCCTGCAGATAGAGCGTATCCTGGTAAACCCAGAAACGGACGGGCATACTGGCCGAGTCGGGATAGAAGATGCTGTCTCCTCTCACCAGCATGGCAGGGTCGCTGTTCTCTCCGTTGGTCCATAAGCCTTGCAGCATCTCTTTGGCCTGTTTGTCTTCGTGCGACTGCTGGTAGCCAGTGCTGTGGTTGTGGCAGGAGGCCAGCAGTAGCAGTACGCATATACTGATGATTGTCTTCTTCTTCATAATACGTATGAATGACATTTGATGACGCACCATCGTCCGTCCGGGAATATTCCCGACGGACGAAAGCCGTCAGTGTCTGTATGTCCTATTCAAACAGCCGGGCATCCTTCAATGCCAGCCCTTTGTTGAGATCTTTGTCCGAAAGCACGACATCCTTTGCATCCACAGGCCAGTTGATGCCTATCGTCTCATCGTCCCAGCGGATGCTTGCCTCGGACTGAGGAGCATAGGCGTTGTCGACCTTGTAGGTGAATATCGCCTCATCGGAGAGGACCAGGAAGCCGTGGGCGAAGCCGCGGGGGATGAAGAACTGACGTTTGTTGTCCTCGGACAGTTCTACCATGACGTACTTGCCGAAGGTCGGTGAGTTTTTGCGGATATCCACTGCCACGTCGACTACCTTGCCTTTGATTACACGCACCAGCTTGGCCTGCGAGAATTCGCCCTGCTGGTAGTGCAGTCCACGAAGAACCCCGTAGCCCGACTTTGACTCGTTGTCCTGGATGAACTCAACATGATGCCCGATGTGTTCGTCAAACTCTCTCTGTTTGAATGATTCAAAGAAATACCCTCTTGCGTCATTGAACACCTTGGGTTCAATCACCCATACTCCCTCAATATCCGTCTTGATATACTTCATTGTATTTAAATTTTAGTATTTGTCTGGTAGCCAGATAGAGCCGGTGCGTGCAGTGGAAATATGCTTTCAGATTGCCGAGCACAGCCTACCTTATGCAAAGGTAACAAGAATTATTGATTATAAAAAGGATTCCCGGCTTTTTCGTCATCCCTGCAAATTTTTTAAGATAGGATACTTGCCGCTTCCAAATAAAATAATTAATTTTGCAAACGTGATAAAACTCGACCGACATATCGAAATACTCCTGCTGGAAAATGACTGTGTCATTGTTCCCGGGTTGGGAGGCTTCGTGGCTCATCATGTCTCTGCAAGATATGATGTGAATGACGGTCTGTTTCTGCCTCCTTACCGTACGCTAGGATTCAACGCACAGCTGAAGATGAATGATTCGCTGCTGGTGCAGTCGTATGTAGATGCCTACGACATGAGTTATCCCGAAGCACTCCGTAAGGTGGAAAGTGAGGTGGACGAGATTTACCGCATCCTCGGTGAAGAAGGTTTCTTCGAGCTGACCGACCTCGGCCGTCTCTCAAGGAACCGTGAGGGGAAACTGACTTTTGATCCTTTTGAAAGCGGAATCCTCACGCCGTCCTATTATGGCCTGGGTAGCTTCGATTTCAGAAAGGCTGCTGCCGTCATGGGTGAAGAGAGCGGATCTTCCGTATCAGGACATAAATCATCCCGGCACGGAATCCTGTATATTGACGAATCTGATGGAAAAGACAAGCGCATCAGCATCAGTATGCGTGCCGTCCGCAACGTTACGGCTGCCGCCGCATTCCTTACAGCTGTATTCCTTGTTGCTTTCCCGGGATCAACACGCAACGGCGTTCCCGGCCAGCAGGTGAAGAGCGGAGTTCTCTATAACATCTTCGATTCCAGCGACACATCCAATACCTCTGGACAGTTCAGGCCTTTGCGGGTAGGAAGAGGCCTTTCGGCAGACAACGTCCAGGCAGCCTCTCCGGTTCCTTCCCATTATTGGGCAATCGTCATGGCAAGCCACGTTACGGAGAGCAACGCACGCGCTTTTGTCGCCAGATTGCGGAAACACGGACTTGAAGACGCACGTGTCTATGAAGGTGCGGAGAGTATGAAAGTTCTTTGCGGCTGTTTCTCAAGTCAGAAAGAGGCATACGAAAGGATGAAGATCATCAATGCCACCACTGCGTTCAAGGAATCATGGGTAATTGAAATCGGAAAGTAAGAAATCTCTTCAGAGTGGGATGTGCCTGTGGAAGCCGGTCAGGATAAAGCTCCATTACCGTTCTCTGCTGTTTATCATCCGTCGGTGCGGCCTGTCAGCATGTGTTTCTCCGCCTTCATTTATATTTCTCTGCTTTCGGGAAAGAGGGGAGGGAACTTATGGTGTCAACATCTACTATTATTATATATATGAAACGTGTCAGATGCCCAAAATGTGATAATTTCATTACTTTCGACGAAACGAAATACAAGTCGGGGCAGCGTCTTGTCTTCCAGTGTCCGCAATGCGGAAAAGAGTTCGGTATCCGTATCGGTATCTCCAAACTGCGCAAGACACAGAAAGAGGAGAACAACGAACCAGAATCTGACGAACAGGAGAATGAATATGGATCACTGCACGTCATCGAGAATGTCTTTCATTTCCGGCAGGTCATTCCGCTGCAGCTTGGTGAGAATGTCATTGGCCGCTACATGAAAGGCAATCCTATCAACTGTCCTATAGAAACTGTCGACCCCAGTGTTGATATGACGCACTGTGCCATCACCGTCAGCCGGAACAAAAAAGGGAAACTTCAATATGTGCTGCGTGACGGGCCGTCTTATACCGGAACCTTTGTGGATAATGAAATTCTCGGCGACCGCGAGCGGCGTGTCATAGAGAATGGGACTCTCTTCACTATTGGTGCCACGAGTATCATCCTCCATGCTCCGGGGAAATGACTGACCATTCCTGGCATACAGAAAGCGAGGGTGTAGCAGAATTCAGATTCTTTTTTGAAAGTCTTCAGTCTGAAGCGAATCCATATGAAAAGCCCATTTCAAAACTCGTTTGTGAGTAGAGAAATGGGCTTTCCTTTGTCTGGGGAGAATATCAAATTGCAGATTGAAAGCTGTTGCCACACCGCCGATAGATCTGATATAGAGCAAGAATATGGGTGATAGAATTGATAGCCTATAGAAATTTTCATTGCATTTATAGATGAGACGTAGCTTCCGGAGTATGAATGGCAAGACGGCTTCCTGTCTGCTTTCTCTCGTAGGAATGGATAGGGGAGCGGCACAAGACATACGACTCTTCATCTTGATGAAGGGTGGAAGGTGTACCCAGCCCTCCGCTGTTTTACCGTTGCCACCACATGGGCGTAGCATAGTCATCCGGGCCGCCCAGGTATTCTACCGCTTTGTCGTAATTAGACCGGTTGTTGATCTGTTCGTTCTTGTCGAAAGGTATTCTGTTAGGAGTCGATAAGGTATAGCCGTTCGTCGGCTGCGGAACGGGGAAGATATGCGGATATCCCGTGCGGCGTATTTCGTCCCATGCTTCCTGTCCGTTGGGGTAAAGGGCAATCCATTTCTGTACTATCAGCCGTTCCATCTTTTCTGCTATCGAGGCATCTTCGTCCCATTTAACCGTAATCAAGGACATTCTGGGAGCGTTGCCGCCAAAGCCTCCCACGGCATCCACGTAATCGGCCTCCATGGACATATTGTCCTGTAGATAAGCTTCCACACCTTCTGCCCCCCACTGTCGGAAGGAGAGAGTGACTCCCTGTTCATAGAAATCCTTTGCCGTTCCCCCACCCATATTCCATCCTCGTAGAACACCTTCCGCCTTACAGAACGCCATCTCGGAAGCTGTCAGCCATACGCCCGGTGTCGTCTCCGATACGTTCGCAGTAGAGTAAAGACGCTTTGCGAGGAAGTTGCTCCCGATCAGTGCACCGGCCCGGCAGCCGATGAACCTGCGGTCTCCCGGCTGTTCCGGCTGCTGGAAATACCGGCCGAGCCTGGGGTCTCTGTAGCCTGTCATGTAACTCTCAAGGTCAGCACAGATGCGGCTGTCCCCCCATGATACTGCCGTAGTCCATAGTCCCGACTTGTTATAGCTTATCGTACAGTTGTCCTCATTCCGTTCGATTACGCCATCCCTCACGGCTTCTTCTGCCAGGGAGCGTGCCAGTACCGGTTCCACATTGCTGATGCGCACGGCGATGCGCAGTCTGAGCGAGTTGGCAAACTTTCTCCATTTCCTGAAATCCCCCTTGTAGACGAGGTCGTAGGGGGCGAAGGCAGTCTGTTCTCTGGCAAGATTCGCATCCGCCGAGATGTATTCGACAGCCTTTCCGAGGTCGCTGATCAGCTGTAAATAAATGTCCTTTTGAGACGAATACACTTCGGCGTTGTGTGTATCTATGCTGAGCGGGAACGGTCCGTAGATGTCTGTGAATCGGAGGAAGGCCTGCGCACGGAGTATCAGTGCCCAGGCATAGGAGATATTGTCCTTTCCGTTCAGCTTCTCCACTTCGTTGAAGGCCGAAACGATACCGGGTGCATAAGAGGCCGGCCAGGCACACCAGTTGTTGCTCGCATTGAAGAGGGTGTGGTTCTTCGGCAGCACCTTGGTGTAGGTGGTGTAACGTCCCAGATAGTTGCCCACGAAGTCGATCATCGTCTGGTAGGCGTTTTCCTGCTCCGGAAAAGCCACTCCCTGCATCTGTATGAGGAAGGAACCGGCGGCGTAGTTGTCGCGCTGCAGTTCCTCGGGCGAAAGTCTGCTGCCGGGGCGGTTCATGTCCTCGAAGTTACCCGTGCAGGAGATCAGGGCTGCCGGCAGGAGGAATAGGTATGCAAGTATCTTTCTGCGAAACATCATGGCCTACAGTTTTACGTTGACATAAAAGCCCAGTGAACGTTGGCTGGGCTGCATGAAATAATCGAACCCCTGATAGTAGATATCTGTCGAAGGTGTCGACTCCGGGTCAAAGGGGGCCTTGCAGTACAGCATCCACAGATTCCGTGCCGTTACGCCCAGCGTCACCTTTGCGCCGCGGAGCAGCCTGTCGGTCGTATAGCTCAGGTAAAGCTCCTTGACCCTGGCGTTGGTAGCTTTGTAGATATATTCATCCCAGATGGGCGTTTCACCTCCCACTACGGTATAGTACTTCTCCACCGGTACCAGCCGGCCGCCTACATTGACGCCACCGGCATCCCTCAGTCGGGCTGTCTTCCTGGATACACCATACGAGTCCATGAAGGCCTGCGTCTGCGACACACAGACGCCCCCCAGCCGGGCTGTCACCAGCAGCCCGAGCTCCAGTCCTCTCCACGAAAGGCGGTTGTTCAGTCCGACCTGTGCTTTGGGCAGTACCGAGCCTACCCGCTTCGGTGTCGGCAGTTCCATCTGCATGACCTGTCCGTCGGCGTTGAGCTGGATGTTCCCTTGCGCATCCCTCTTATAATCAGTGAAGGTGTAAAGGTCGCCCATCGTACCACCTTGTGTCAGAATCACTTCGCATCCGTTCAGCCCGCCTTGCCGCAGGGTCTCGTTGGGGTTGTCGAGCAGTCTGACAATACGGTTGCGGTTCATGCTGTAATTCATGTCCACCGACCAGTGCAGCCGGTTCCATGTCTTTCTGTAGCCCAGACTCAGTTCCATTCCTCTGTTCCGTACGTCTCCGGCCTGGATGTACTCCCGGTCGTAGGCACCGCCCAAGGTAATCTGGCGGAGGAAAGTCTGGTTTTTCGTGTCCGACCGGTAGAGTGTCAGCTTCACCGAAACGGCTTCCTTGAAGAGATAGGCCGTCAGTCCCGCCTCCCACGAGTTTGTCCGCTCGGGGTAGAAGGTGTCGGGGAATTTGTAGGTGACTGTTCGGTAAGTGCCCGTGGAGGGTACGTACTCATAACGCCAGGCAGAAGAGATGTTGGGCGGGATAGCCGAACCGACGGAAGCCCATGATGCACGGAATTTCAGCAGGTCGACGAATGCCGGCAGCCTGAACAGCTTCGAGAGGACTGTCGACAGTCCTACGGAAGGGTAGAAGAAAGACTTGCGGGCAGTGTTGCTGAGGGCTGAGTCCCAGTCGTTGCGGCCGGTCACTGTCAGGTAGATACGCCTGCGCCATCCTGCTTCGATACTCCCGAAAAGGGAGTGGATGGCGTGCCGTGTAATCTCGAAGATGGGGCGGTTGTCGCCTGACACCTTGCTGTAGTCGATGGCGTTCGGCGTGAAAATGTTCGACGGAGCCTTCAACCCTCCCTGGAAGCCGGTCACGTCATACGACGTGTTCGAGAAAGCCGCACCGATGTTCGCCTCAACCGAGCAGTCGCTCCAGTGCCGGGAGACATCCGCCATGCAGTCGGCATAGAACGCACGGTCGTTCACCTTGCAGTAACCGTAATATCCGTAAGGGGAGTGTGCAAAGACATCCAGCGTAGAGGCATACCGCTTGTCCTCAATCCGGTTCACCGCCTCGTCCCACCGGATTCTTCCCTCGAGAGTCAGCCAGTCCGCCGCACTGTACTTCACGCCCAGGTCCGTAAGGTATCTGTTGCGCTTCGTTGTCTTCACCATGCGGTTGGTCACCCAGTAGGGGTTCTGCATCTTCAGATCGTCGCCGTAGTTCCAGTTCTGCAGGTTGATGTTGCGTGCCACATCGAAACGCTCGAACTCCCTGACGGCGTCGAAACGCTCGCCGCGCGGGAAAAGGTAGACAGAGGTCAGGGGGTTGAAGTACTGCCCCTGTGCCAGCATGTTGCGGTCGTTCTCCCTTGCGTACTTGAAGGAGAACGTGAGCCGCAGTCTGTCCTTCAAGGTAGAAAAGACATTCTTGAATGCCAGGTTGTATCGCTGGAAATCATTGTTGGGGATGATGCCGCTTACGGTTGACGAGCCGAGAGAGAGGTAGACCTGGTTACGTTCCGTCCCTGCTGTGAGTGTCGCGTTATGGGTGAAGTTCACTCCTGTGCGGAAGAAGTCGGCTGGTGTAAATCCGCCGGAGGCTGCTGCATCCTTCGTTCCCCACGACTTCATTTCGTTGGGACGGTTTCCATATTCGTTCTGGAATTCGGGCAGGACAAAAGGCGAGAGGAACTGCGTGGCCGACGACAGTTCCACCGACAGCCGTCCCACTCTGCCCGACTTTGTCCTGATCATCACGGCTCCCTGGGCGGCTGCCGAACCGTAGAGGGCAGCGGCCGCCGCTCCCGTCAGCACCGAAACACTCTCCACGTCGTCGGGATTGATGTCGGCAATGCTTTCCGCACCGGGCTGCTGGGAGTAGATGCCGCTTTTGATGTCATCGTTGCTGCGGTTGTTCACCGGGATTCCGTCAATGACGTAAAGCGGCTGGTTGCTTTGTGCCAGCGACTTCGGGCCGCGCATTACCACACGTGCCGCACCTCCCATGCCGGCTGCCGACTCGTTGACAGCGACTCCGGCCACCCTTCCACCCAGGGCGTTGGCCAGATGGGTTGTCTTCACCGTGTTCATCTCCTCGCCGTCCATCTGCTTGACATTGTAGTTCAGTGCCGGACGCGACCGGCTGATACCCAGGGCTGTCACGAGGACATCGCCCAGCTCGTAAAGGTTCTCCTTCAGTACGAACAGCTGGCTGTGTTTGCCCTCGGCGCGTTTTTCCACCGTGTTGAAACCGACGCAGGAGACCACCAGCACGGGGTTCGGTTTTTCCGTTTTCAGAACAAACCGGCCGTCCAGGTCGGCAATGGTGTGCACCTTCGGCGTACCTTTTACCATGACCGATGCCCCGATGAGCGGATTGCCTGCCGCATCCTGTATCTGTCCATGGAAGGTGTAGGCGGCCGGTGTCCCGTGCGGGTCCTCTCTGTGCGGCGGAACGGCCAGTGTCGTACCGGGCGGTGCGGTGGAAGGTTTCGTCTTCTTCAGGTAGATGATGTTGTCGATGATTCTGTATGTGATACCTGTATGTGCAAAGAGACGGTCAAGGACAAAGTCTATCGGCAGGTCATGGATGGAGACGGCGTTCACCAGCTCCCTGCCCAGCTCGTCGCTGTAGAAGAAGCGGTAGCGGGTCTTCGATTTGATGCGCTGCACGACGGTCTTCAGCGTCGTACGGTCCGTCGTCAGCGACACCTGTGCAGAGGCTGTCTGTACACCGGCCAGCAGGAGGGCGCACACACAGACTACAAGAACAGAATATCTACCGAAACGGTCCGTTTTCATCATACTTCAAGGCAGCAGGCGTGCAGACTTTTTCCACGCTGATGATACATTGAGTTTGTCTTTACAAAGATAGGCAATTATCTTTATACAAGATGTAGACTTTCCATATTTTACATAAATTAACCACTCTGTACCCTTTGGAAAGTATAAAAAAGTGTATCTTTGTCACACAAAGATGAACATTCTCCTGCTTGTTTCGGGCTGTCGTTGCGGACAGCCTGTCATCGGCAGGAAAAAGAATCGATAATGACACTACCAGAGCAAAGGTTCAGACAGCTATTCAGAGACCTGTATCCCTCTCTTTCCTTTTATGCCGCACGCCTTGTCCATGACGATGAGGCTGAGGATGTCGTACAGGAAGCCTTCATGGAACTGTGGAAGCATAAAGACGATGTTGATGACGAGAGCCATATCAAGGCATTCCTCTATCGTGCCATCTATACCCGGTCGCTCAATGTCATCAAGCACCGTACGGTTGTCAGCAACCATGCTGACAGCGTGAAGAATATCGCCCAGCTCAGAATGGAATACTACAACCCGGAAGCCAACGACGTTATGGGTTATATCGAGGGGTTGGAGATGCGCAGGCAGATCAATGATGCCATCAGCGAGCTGCCCGCCAAGTGCCGTGAGGTCTTTGTCCTCAGCTACCAGCACGACAGGAAGAACAAAGAAATCGCCGAACAGCTGGGCATTTCGATACGTACCGTCGAGGTGCATCTGTACAAGGCCCTGAAGTCTTTGCGGCAGAAGCTGAGGCACAGGGTATGACAATCCGTGGCTGCATGGAAGCCTCTTATTTCCAAAGTTCGAATGACATCTGTAACATTTTGTCGGTCAGACACTTGTGGGTGCGTTGAGAAAAGGTGCTTAGTTGTGCTCCAATCAGGCCTTAGTTGGATGTCAATCAGGCCTTAGTCGGAAGCCGATCGGGCCTTGGTTGGAAACCGATCAGGCGTGGGTTGAAAATCACATTGACAGATGCCGGAAAAAGAGAGACAGAGGACAGCGGTGCAGAGTCTCCAAAGCAGAAGTCAGCCTGCAGGAAAATCCTATAACATTTTTTATTATTTGCCTTTACGTAAATAGGCGCATTCAATTGTTATTAGGATAAGCAGCGGAAAAAGAACTGCGATGAATGTAAGAAAAGAAAAAGAACAGTATGGACGATATAAACAACAAGACCCTCAAGGACTATCTCGCCGGAAAGGCAACGGACAAGGAGATGGAACGGCTGGCCGAATGGCTGGCATGTTCAGAGGAAAACCGGAGAGAACTCTTCGGACTGGAGGCGGCTTACCATCTGGGGAAGCCCAATCCGCTTGCGACACCGGAGAAGATAGATGAGGCCGAGGCGAAACTTTTCAACAGGATAGGCGACTACGAAGCGAAGAAGAACCGCAGCCGTTCTTTCCGGATTCTGCGCTATGCCGCGGCTGTCCTGGCAGCTGTCCTGCTGGCGGGCGGAGGGCTGTATGCCTATTTCCGGCAGTCGGTCGAGACCATCACCGTCGCTGCCCTCGGCGGAGTGAAGAAAGTGATGCTCCCCGACCATTCCACCGTCTGGCTCAACAGAGGTGCGTCCATCAGCTATGCCGAAGGTTTCGACGGTACGGAGCGGAGGGTGAACCTGAAGGGAGAAGCCCTGTTCCATGTCACCAAAAATCCTGAAAGGCCGTTCATCGTAAGCAGCGGCGGCGCATCGGCAAAGGTACTGGGCACGACCTTCAACTTCAATGCGAAAGGTACGGGAGACGAAGATGTCATCAGCCTGATAGAAGGACGTCTGGAGGTGACCGGACTGGCCGGACAGGGGAAGGTCGTACTGCATCCCAACCAGAAGGCTACCGTCAGCAGGAATGCCCCGACCATCCGGACAGAGAACGGCTATGCCCCTGTCGATGCAGTGTGGCGCGACAATATGATTCCGTTCAGCAATCTGCAGATCGGGCAGATTGCAGGCATTCTGGAGCAGGTCTACGGTTGTAAGATTACAGTGGACTCCAGGCTGGAGTCCGGGAAGACTTATACAGGCGTCATCAAGCGGAACAAGGACATAAGGAAGGTGCTGGACGGACTTTCCTATACCGTCTCTTTCCATTATACCATCAGCGGCAGGAAGATAACCCTCTCTGAATGACGGTCGGGAGGGGACGGCCTCATGCCGCTTCCAACTAAATCTATTCTGATAATTCATTACCTGAAAGAATATGCCAAGACTTTCTGTGCTTCTCATCGGAGCACTCGTGCCCTTATTTTCCATGGCACAGACAGCTGCCCCGGAGTGGCAGAGTCAATACAGTACCGGCCTGAACCGGATTGAACCGCACGCCTATGTCCTGCCCTGCAGTTCGCCCGACGAGCTGCAGCAGCCCGGCGGCTACGAGCATTCGGCTTACTACATGACGCTCAACGGCAAGTGGAAGTTCCATTGGACGAGAAACCCTGACCGCAGGCCCAGGAACTTCTTCCAGACGGATTTTGCCGTACAGGGATGGGCCGATATCGACGTGCCTGGGAACTGGGAGCGGCAGGGCTACGGACTGCCCATCTATGTCAACGAGACCTATGAGTTCGATGACAAGCTCTTCCACTTCAGGAAGAATCCGCCCCTTGTTCCGTATGCGGAGAATGAGGTGGGGTCGTATCGCCGCACGTTCACCATCCCGGCGGCGTGGAAAGACCGGCGCATCGTACTATGCTGCGAGGGTGTCAAGTCGTTCTTCTACCTGTGGGTCAACGGACAGTATGTAGGCTACAACATGGGGGCGAAGATGCCTTCAGAGTGGGATGTCACCCGGTATCTGCACGATGGAGAGAACGTCGTGGCCATGGAAGTCTACCGCTGGAGTGCCGGCTCCTACCTGGAATGTCAGGACTACTGGCGCATGAGCGGCATCGAACAGGATGTTTATCTCTATGCCACTCCGGCACAGTACATTGCCGACTATCATGTATCGGCAGGTGTGGAAAGACAGGACGGCGGCTCCTTCAGGGGCAGCTTCAACCTTTCTGCAAGTGTGAAAGGGGCCGGGCAGGGAACGGTCGGTTACGTGCTGACTGATGCGGAAGGGAGGCCGGTGCTCACAGAGGAGAGGCCTGTCAGCGGCAGGGAGAAAGACGTGACGGTGGACTTTGCCCCACAGACGGTACAGAATGTAGCGGCATGGAGCGCAGAACATCCGAATCTCTATACACTGCTCATCACATTGAAAGACAGGCACGGGAACGTCGCCGAACAGACCGGCGGCAAGGTGGGATTCCGCACCATAGAAATCAAGGACAGGCAGCTTTGCGTGAACGGAACGCCCATCCTCGTCAAGGGGGTCAACAGGCACGAGCATTCCGGACGCGGCCGTACCGTGAGCAAGGAACTCATGGAACAGGACATCCGCATGATGAAGCAGAACAATATCAACCTCGTGCGCTGTTCGCATTATCCTGCGGATTCCTACTGGTACCAGCTCTGTGACAAATACGGTCTGTATGTCATCGACGAGGCGAACATCGAGTCGCATGGAATGGGTTATGGAAAAGAATCGCTGGCAAAGGACAGTACCTGGCTTTCTGCCCACATGGACAGGACGCAGCGTATGTACGGTCGTTCCAAGAACCACCCGAGCATCATCATCTGGTCGCTGGGCAACGAGGCCGGCAACGGTACGAACTTCGAACACACCTACCGCTGGCTGAAGCGGACGGACACGACACGGCCTGTGCAGTATGAACGTGCTGAAGAGAATTTCAATACGGACATATACTGTCCGATGTACCGTCCGCTGAGCCACATGGAGGCCTATGCAAAGCGGACGGACACCACGCGCCCCTACATTATGTGTGAGTATCTCCACGCCATGGGCAACAGCTGTGGCGGCATGAAGGAATACTGGGACCTGATAGAGAAAGAACCCATCCTGCAGGGTGGAAGCATCTGGGACTGGGTGGACCAGTCGTTCCGTGAGATTGACAAGAACGGAAACTGGTACTGGAGCTACGGCGGCGACTACGGTCCGAAGGATGTCCCCAGCTTCGGTAACTTCTGCTGCAACGGTCTGGTAGCGGCCGACCGTACACCACATCCGCATCTCCAGGAAGTGAAGAAGGTCTATCAGAACATCAAGTCCGAGCTTGTCTCGACCGGGAAGGAGATAACTGTAAAGGTGAAAAACTGGTTTGACTTTACCAATCTCAACGAATACCGGCTCGACTGGCGGATTGTGGATGAGAACGGAAAAGTGCTCTCCGACGGTACACAGCACGTAGACTGTGCGCCCCACGAGTCGACTGTAATCATTCTGCCGTCCGTTTTTTCCAGAACGGCCCGGGAACTTTTCCTGAATCTTGAGTGGCATCCGGTCCGTGACGGACTTGTCCTTACACGGAATGATGTGGTGGCCTACGACCAGTTCGGACTGAAGACCGCATCCGACTGCACCGTTTTCCTCCCGCATGAGAAGCAGGGTATGCGCTATGAAGTGGATGGGAAGACCGGTAAGCTGACCTCCCTGAAGAGCGGTGGACGGGAATTTCTGAGTACTCCGCTGTCGCTCAGCCTTTACCGTCCTGCCACCGACAATGACGGCCGTGACCCGTACGGCCTGAGGCTGTGGCGTGAGGAAGGCATCGACTCCATCAGCCAGAGGGTGACGAAAATCGTCCGCAACAGAGATGTGACCCGTGTAGAAACGGAGATACTGGGCCGAAAAGGAAATGTCATCGGTAAAGCTGATTTCACTTACAAGCCGCAGAAGAACGGCGCACTGGCTGTAAAGGTGACCTTCATGCCGGACACAACTGTCATCAAGTCGCTTGCCCGTGTCGGACTTTCTTTCCGCATGGACGATTCGTTCGGCAAGGTGGAATACTACGGCCGGGGAGACATCGAGACCTACAGCGACCGCAGACAGGCCGGACGGATAGGACGCTACCGGACGACGGCAGAGGCGATGTTCCACTATTATGTGAAGCCGCAGGCAACCGGGAACCGTACTGATGTTCGGTGGATGTCGCTCTCCGACACGAAGAACCGCCTCATGGTGGCTGCACGTTCTCCGTTCCAGTTCTCCGTCGTGCCGTTCTCTGACAGTGTCATCGACCGTGCAACACATATCAACCAGCTTTCCCGCGACGGCCTGCTCACCATCCATCTGGATGCGGAACAGAGTGGGGTGGGGACTGCTACCTGCGGTCCAGGTGTCGCCCTGAAATACAGAGTACCCATACAATCTGCAACCTTCGAGTTTGTCCTCTATCCAGTTGCTTCTAAGTAGGCTGCGGACAGCAGGACGCTAAAAGCCCTGTCCCTCTCTGTCTCCAAACCTGGAAGACAGAAGGGCAGGGCCTCTTCATTTTATCCCGTGTGTTTCTGAAAGCGTCCCCGACACTTGGTACTCCTGTTTCCTGTGTCGTCTCCGGGTCTGCTGTTTCGGTCTCCAGTGCCTGCTGTGCCGGTCCAATGAAGTCTGGTGACCGATTCCCGGTGCTTTTCCTGACTGTTCTCAACCGGCAGAGAAAACTATTGGTTGTACCCTGAATCGGCTTTAGCAGACTTTCCTGATTTCTGTTCTACGCATGGGAGGCGTGTACGTAGTTTCTCCTTACCGATCATACAATATCGGTGGAAAAAGGCGTTGGCAGGATGATAAATGTAAAATACTTTCTTCCCGTTACCCAAAGTCCCTTCTGCCTGTTGCAGACAGCTGGATGAGGCTGTCGTACGGAGCAGTCTGAAGGTAGGTACTTAGCTCGTGTCAGTGGATTGGATTCGGATGGGCTGCAGGCGGCTTTCTGCTGCTTTGTCAAGCCTGTGTAATGTGAAAAATAAGTTAACAGTATTGTTTTTGTATATAATTTGATATGGGTAAATGTAAAAAAAACTCACATATTTTGAGAATACATTTTATTTTACAGAAACTTTTATTACCTTTGTTTGCAGATTTGTATCGGACATACGCAGACAGGAACGGTAAATGAGAAAACAGATTTATACATCCAGGAATTTATGGAACCAGATAATCATCTGGCTCCCGCTCTTCCTTGTTCCGATGATGTATGCCCCTCATGGCGTTTCCTTATTGCAGAATGGTGTTTTGCCGTATATTGTCCCGCTGTCCATGGTAATAGTGGGCTATCTCAATTATTTCGTGCTCTCACCCCTGTTGCTGAAAGGGCACAAAAAGGAGTTCTGGACACTCAACACGCTTCTCATTCTGACCCTGTCCATCGCACAGTATGAATGGCTCTGCTACACAGGAAGTGAACGGTACATCATGATTTTTCCTTACCAGATGCTGTCAGCAGGGAAGGAAATCAGTCCCCACGTGGCTTTCATCCTCCGCAACTTCTTCAACCTTAGTGTCTGTGCCGGCGTGGCGACTTCGGTTCTGATGGCACAGCGGCTGTCGAAGGCTGAAGAAGAAAAGCGAGCGGCGGAGACGGCTATGACGAAGGCGGAACTGATAAATCTCCGTCAGCAGGTGAATCCGCATTTCCTCCTCAACACCATGAATAATATCTATGCGCTTACGGCGTTCGATACCGAGAAGGCGCAGAAAGCAATCATCGACCTGTCGAAGATGCTCCGCCATATCCTCTACGACTACCAGCAACCCTATGTAAGTCTGAAGGAGGAAGCGGAGTTCCTGCAGAACTATGTTGAACTTATGATGATCCGCATACCTGACAATGTCGAGATAACGCGTGAATGCAATATCCCGGACTCCTGTCGGATACTCGTCGCGCCGATGATATTCATCTCGTTGCTGGAAAATGCCTTCAAGCATGGAATAAGTACCGGGCACAGGAACTTCATCCATATCAGTCTGGAGGCTGACAGCAAACGTGTTGTCTTCTCTATCCAGAACAGCAACTACCCCAGGGGAGAAACGGAAAGAAACAGACACGGAATCGGACTCAAGCAGGTGGAGAGGAGACTTGAACTTGCCTATCCCGGCAAGTACAAGTGGGAAAAGGGAATTGACAGTAAACGAAATATCTATTCATCCAAAATAATCATCTATGACACTAAACTGCATAATCATTGACGATGAACCTCTGGCTGCCGAACTGCTTGCAAGCTATGCCAGGAAGACACTCTTCCTGAATCTGATCGGTGTCTTCAACAGTGCGGTAGAGGGGATTAAAGTTATCCGGGAGAACAGGGTTGATCTCATTTTCTTGGATATTCAGATGCCTGAACTCAGCGGACTCGAGTTTGCCAAGATTCTTCCCAAGGAGACGAAGATCATCTTTACAACCGCCTTCAGTCAGTATGCCGTCGATGGTTACAAAGCCAATGCCGTTGATTATCTCATGAAGCCAGTCAGCTATGATGATTTTCTGGCAGGTGCCAACAGGGCATTGGAATGGTTCAGGAGTGTCCGCCAGTCGGAGAATGCCTCGGACGACCGCTTTATCTTTGTCAAAAGCGAGTATAAACTGGTTAAAATCATGTTCGATGACATCCTTTATATTGAAGGTTTGAAGGACTATGTCAAGATTTATCTTACAGACGGCCGTGATCCGGTCATGAGTCTGATGAACATGAAGAAAATTGAGGAGTCGCTCCCCAAGCCGGAGTTCATGCGTATTCACCGTTCCTATATCGTACACATGAGGAAGATAGAAGGAATCGACCGCTTCCGAGTTGTCATCGGCAACGCCATTCTGCCTATATCGGACAGCTACAAGACGACCATCCAGGATTATCTTGACGGGCATACGTTGTAAGTGTTCCAGTCCGTACCGGCATGACACGAAAAAGACACCGGCTTCTGCACAGTCCCTGTCGGGGCGACGTGCAGAAGCCGGTGTCTTTCTCGTGCATATCCGCAAAGAGATACGTGGAACTGTAGGGGCAGATGATGAACGGCCAGTCTGGGAGCGGTCTTCTATCCCTGCGTCTGTGTCGACAGGCTGTTCAGTCGTGCGATATATTTCCCAAGGATGTCGAACTCAAGGTTGACGACCGTCCCGATGGTGATATACGCAAAATTCGTGTTCGTTCTTGTATAGGGAATGATGGCTACCTTGAAACTATTGGCAGTCGGTTCACAGACGGTGAGAGAGACCCCGTTGACAGTGACGGAACCCTTATCAACAGTGAAGTATCCGCGTTGCATCATTTCACGGTTGTAAGGGTATTCGAAAGTGATATAGGTGCTTCCGTCTGCATCTTCCATGTTGATGCATTTTGCAGTTTGGTCCACGTGTCCTTGTACGATGTGCCCGTCCAGCCTGCCGTTCATGAGCATCGACCGTTCGATGTTCACGCGGTCTCCTACCTGAAGCAGCCCGAGGTTGGACCGTTCGAGGGTTTCTTTCATGGCAGTCACCGTATAGGTGTCGTCCTTGATGCGTACGACGGTGAGGCAGACACCGTTATGGGCAATGCTTTGGTCGATTTTCAGTTCATCGGTGAATGAGCAGCGTAACGTGAAGTGGATGTTTTCCTGTTCCTGCTCTATCCCGGTAAGGATTGCCATTTCTTCTACGATTCCTGAGAACATTGTTGTTTCCTTTCTTTTTTCTATCCTTTTTTCAGGAGTCCTGTCTGCCGAGTCCAGTTTCTATGAGAAAGTCTTTTTTGACTTCAGCTTTGTAGAATACCCCTGCTGGGATTGTTTTTACTTTGTATTGAGAAATTATAGGGAAGATACTGTTCCGTAATGCGGACCATCCTGTCGGCTTCACAGGTCCCTATGTGGTTTCCCATTCTTCTTTTCCGGAATTTCCTGTATCTCTTCTGAGGTGGTAAGGGTCTCATCTGGGACTGTCCGGGACTCTCATCAGAGATGCTGCGGGCTCTCATCAGGAAGAGCAGAGAATCCTCATCAGATATGTTCTGAAAAAGGTGGAGCTCCTTTGGGAACCCCACCTCAATCCCGCTTTCTTTTCGGAAGGGGGAATAGAAAAGTCGTACCGACGATGTGATGAAAAGTCCGAGTATCAATGATAAGAGAGCTCCTCGTCGTTGTAATCCACTGGCCTTGCGGCTTAGTCGCAGAAAGCGGTTTATGTGGCCCGCCATTGACAGAAGAAGTCATCTCGGGTTTTCTGATTTATTTGATGACTATCCCGATCGAATCGATACGACTGAATCTGTATCCTTTCTGTGTGCAAAGTTAGTATAAAGATTTTTATCTTCCAAACATTTTATGATTAAATGTTGTGTGTCAGGAGGGGTGTCTTTGTGTTTCTGCACCGGGAGGATGAAGATTCTGTAATGTCATTTGCCCAGCCAGGCACATCGGTCTTCCTGCCGGCAGTCTTTTTTCAGGCTGTGCCCTGTCTGTCGGGACAGGGACTTCAGCCTCAGATGAGTGCGTCCTGCAAGATCTCGCCCAGTGTAGGATGAATATGGATGATGTCGCGTATCTCTTCCAGCCGGGCATCACGGTTCATCAGTGCGGACAGTTCCTGGATGAGGTCGGCGGCATGTGCTCCGTATGCGTGACCGCCCAGAATGATTCCGTTCTCGCCCACGAGAACCTTTATCATTCCTTCCGTCTCTTCCATGCTCAATGCTTTCCCGTTTGAACGGTAGAATCCTTTCCGGGTAGCGTACTTGATGTCCTGGGCTTTGCACTGGTCTTCCGTCCTGCCCACACAGGCGGCTTCAGGGTAGGTGAAGATAGCGGCTGGCATGATGTCAAACCGGATGAAGTCTTTCCTGCCGAGAATGTGGTTGACAGCACGGAAACCCTGGAAAGTTGCAGCATGTGCCAGCATCTGGCGTGCATTGACATCGCCGATGGCGTAGACGCCTTTTACATTTGTTTCCATGTTGTCGTCAACCGTGATACCTCTGGGGGTGAATTCGATGCCCGCTGACTCCAGGCCGATGTTCTCTACATTGGGTTGCCGTCCGGTGGCAATGAGTACAAGGTCGGTCTCCACGGTCTGTTCCTTGCCTTTCCTGTCGAAGACGACCGTCGTGGCATTCTGCTCATTCCCAGAGGAAGTGATGATCTGTCTGACGGCACTCTGCATATAGAATGTGACGCCCCTCTTTTCCAGTGTTTTCCTCAGCCGTTTGGCAATGTCGCTGTCGACAGGGGGCAAGCATTCTTTCATGAACTCGATGACCGTCACTTCACTTCCGAATGCGGCAAATGCGGAGGCAAATTCCATTCCTATGACTCCTGCTCCTATGATTGTGATCCGCTGTGGAATTTCCTTGATGGAAAGCAGTTCTGTGGAGGTGACGATATGTTGTTCCCCTTCCGGCTGATTCCGGATGTCTTCTTCTTTCATGAAAGGAGGCATCTTTGAACGTGAACCGGTGGCAATGATGATGTTTTTCGCCTCCATCCGTTTTCCGTTCACCTCGACGACATGGTCGGAGACAAAATGTGCCTCACCCTTTATGAAATTGATGCCAGGCTGGTTGAGCAATGCACTTACACCTTCCCTGAGCTGTTTGATGATTTCTTCTTTCTTTTCCATGACTTTGGGGAAGTCGAGTGGAGGAGTTGTTCCGTAGAGGGCGGAAGCGGCAAGCCGCATCTCAGCATCATGGGCAAGGCATTTGGTAGGGATGCATCCTGCGTTGAGACAGGTTCCTCCGGGCTGGGCCTTCTCGATGATGGTTACTTGCAAACCATTCTGTACAGCATAGGAAGCGGCTCGGTAACCACCTGGTCCCGAACCGATTATCAATAGATCTGTTTTCTCCATATTATCCTCTTGAAATAGAGTTTGGGTTCTCATTGTATGGTATATTCACGTTCCCAAGGGATTTATCCCTCTTCTGCTTTGTCGTTGACGAGCTGTCGGTAGGTGAGGACCGGATGCTTGGCTGCAAGAACATCGTCCACGCGTCCGATAGGTGTGCTGTGGGGGGCCTCCTTGACAAGTTCTGGTGTCTCGCGTGCCTCCCTGGCGATGATGTGCATCGTCTTGATGAAGCCGTCAATGGTATCCTTGCTCTCACTTTCAGTCGGCTCGATCATCATCGCCTCATGGAAGAGCAATGGGAAGTAAATCGTCGGTGCATGATAACCATAGTCAAGCAGTCGCTTGGCAACATCCATGGTTGTCACCCCGGTGCTCTTATCCTTCAGGCCGTCAAACACGAACTCATGCTTGCAAAGTTTATCGACGGGAAGTTCGTAGTCATCCTTCAGACACTCCTTGATGTAGTTGGCATTGAGTGTTGCAAGCGGCCCTACTTCTTTGATGTGGTTCTTTCCGAGGGAAAGGATATAGGTATAGGCACGGATAATAACGAGGAAGTTGCCGAGATAGCCGCCTATCCGGTTGTTTGCAGTGGAATACTCTTCGCTCAACTTGGATTCTTCGACAGAAAAGCCCTCTTTCGTCTTGATGACATGAGGCTTGGGCAGGAAAGGTATCAGTTTCTCGCACACGCCGACAGGTCCTGATCCCGGACCGCCGCCGCCATGCGGTGTTGAGAAAGTCTTGTGGAGGTTGAGGTGGATAACGTCAAACCCCATGTCTCCCGGACGTGCAGCACCTAAAAGCGGATTGAGGTTGGCACCGTCGTAGTACATCAGCCCGCCACAGTCATGCACGAGCCTGGCTATCTCCGGGATGTCTTTCTCGAAGAGCCCAAGGGTGTTGGGGTTGGTCATCATCATGCCGGCGACATCATCGCCCAGAAGTGGCTTGAGGTCGTTGACATCCACCAGTCCTTCCGCAGTGCTCTTTACCTCTACGACCTCCAGTCCGCATACTGCGGCAGAGGCAGGATTGGTTCCATGGGCAGAGTCGGGCACGATGACTTTCGTCCGTTTGGTGTCGCTGCGCTGCTGGTGGTAGGACGAGATGATCATCAGACCTGTCAGCTCTCCGTGTGCCCCGGCGTAGGGGTTGAGTGTGACATCGGCCATGCCGGTGATGGAGGCCAGTGCGCGCTGTATACCGTATTCTGCCTCCAATGCGCCCTGCACAGTCTCAGCAGGCTGTAATGGATGAAGGTCTGTAAATTCCTTCATCGATGAAATTTCCTCGTTGATGACAGGGTTGTACTTCATTGTACATGATCCGAGCGGGTAGAAACCATTGTCAACACCGAAGTTGTTCTCACTGTGATTTGTATAATGCCTGACGACTGTCATCTCATCGCACTCTGGCAGTTCCGCATCTTTAGCTCTTCTGCAGAAGGCTGGTAAGGGATGGTGTCCGAAACGATTCTGCGGAAGGCTGTAGGCGCGTCTTCCTGGATGTGACAGCTCAAATATCAGATTGCCATATAGTTTATTGTTCATTGTTGTTTAGATTTAGAAAAACATGGGTTGGCTATAATAATCCTACCAGTGTGTCAATCTCTTCTTTCGTGCGTTTCTCCGTAACGGCCAAGAGAAGTTTGTCATCATCTATCTTGATGCCGGGGAGGATTCCGTTTTTGACGGCCTTGTCGAAGAAATCGTTGCGATTCTTTATCTGGACGAGAAATTCATTGAAGAACGGTTTGTCATAAACGAGCCTTGCCTTTTCTGTGCCGACAAGCTGCTCACAGAGGTAATGTGCACCGTCGTAACTGGTCTGGGCAGCTTCCTTCACGCCTTCTTTGCCCATGATGCTCATGTAGATAGTTGCGTAAAGTGCCATCAGGCTCTGGTTGGAACAGATGTTGGAAGTGGCTTTCTGGCGGCGAATATGCTGCTCACGTGCCTGTAGGGTCAGAACGAACACACGCTGTCCGCGGTTGTCATGCGTTTTTCCGACAATGCGTCCAGGGAGCTTGCGCATGAGCTTTTCGGTCGAACACATATAGCCGGCGTATGGACCTCCGAATGCCATAGGCAGTCCGAGGCTCTGTACGTCGCCTACGGCAAGGTCTGCCCCCCATTCTCCCGGGGTCTTCAGAAGAGCGAGGTCGGAAGCGACGCTATTGACGATAAACAGTGCTTTTCTGTCATGGCAGGTTTCGGCAAAGCCTGTGAAGTCTTCGATGATACCGTATCGGTTAGGCTGCTGGACGATGACGCCGGCTACTCCCCCGTTCTCCATCTGTTTCTTCAGGTCCTCATGCGAAGTTACGCCTTCAGCGGACTTTACAGCTTTGAGTGTTACTCCGTGGAAGTGTGCATAAGTTTTAAGTACACCGATGATGTTTTCGGAAAGCGTATCAGAATACAGTACGGTGTCAGCTTTCTTGGCATTGTGGAAAGCCACCATCATGGCTTCCGCTGTGGCAGTTGTCCCTTCGTACATCGAGGCATTGGCAATGTCCATGCCTGTGAGTTCTGCGATCATACTCTGGAACTCGAAGATATAATGAAGTGTTCCCTGTGATATTTCTGCCTGGTAGGGAGTGTAGGAGGTGAGGAACTCTGACCGGCTCAGTAAGCTGGGGATGACGCTCGGTGCGTAGTGGTCATATACGCCGCCTCCGGCAAAGCAGGTCAGCAGGTTGTTCTTCCGTCCGAGTTTCTCGAAGAACGCACGTATTTCCAGTTCGCTCATTGCTTCCGGAAGTTCATACTCTTCTTTGAAGCGGATGCTTTCAGGCACTTCGGCATAGAGACTGTCAAGATCCTTTATGCCGATGCGGTCAAGCATCTGCTGTATGTCCTCGCTTGTGTGAGGTAAAAACTTATGGCTCATTTTACTTAAAGATGGTTTAGGTTAGTTGTAGGCGATGATAGGCGATGATAGGCCTTGATGGGCGTGATGGGCGTTGATAGGTGTTGATGGAGCTGGAAGGCATGATGAGTGTTGATAGG
>OGKA01001169.1_pt1 | contig 22894 bp, 19 predicted proteins | sample 1572211 | NCBI WGS metagenome assembly OGKA01 (sample SAMEA2582125, study PRJEB24529) | metagenome | biome: Human gut stool | place: China | collected 2011 | reverse complement strand
ATGCTCATTTCATTAAAAACCCCCATATTTTTACCTATCTGCACAGGCTGCTATCAAGGATGGCAGGAACTAAGCCACAGCTTCTTGCAGTTCGCTGAATTTACACTGACGATTGACGATGCAAAGGAATATGTGTATTCCTTGTCAACCAAGCGCCGTGTGTATAACTGGAACGACATTCGAGTAAGGCTTTATATCTGAAACGACTCCCCGATTACAGAAATGTAGTCGGGGAGTTTTTTGCTTTCTGCGGTCCGCACATTCGTAAATGAGATTGTCCTTTGCTACAATGTAGGCATAAGGAGGTCAAGAACTATGGAAAAGTACAAATTTGATGAAAACAACGGACTGTGGTACGAGTTGCAGGGGGATTATTACTTGCCTTGTCTGAAACTACCGGAGAAAGAACAGCCACATATCGGGATATGGGGTCAACGGCATCTTCGGTATCTCAAGAAACATCATCGTGTATGCTATGCCAACCTGCTGACCAGCGGCAAGCTGAACAGCTATCTTGCGGACATTGACCAGCAGGCTGAGGGAATATTCGAACAATTGGTAAGTCAGATGGCTGCGGCGGAGGGCATAACGGAGCAACTGAAAGCCACCGACCAAATGGCTTGGGTCGGCAGAATGAACAGCATACGAAATCGAGCTATTGAGATCGTAATCCGTGAAATTATTTTTATATAAGAATAGAGGGTATGCAGTATTGAGCCGCATACCCTCTAAAATTATTTGTTAATGTTAAAATCCAACAGGGCTACTACCTGTAAATAGGCATCTTCTTGCGATATTTTCTTCGATGAAACATCGTTCCTTAATGCATTAAATGCTTCTACTTTTTCTTTTGGCGCAATTGCTGTGAAAACCGGATGGAAATGAGCGTATAAATCCCTTTCTTCATTTAATAATTCTCTTGCAATTTTGCTTGATGAAGGATCCGGCATATCTTCATACAAGGCTATTCCTGAACATAAAGATATATACCTGATTGCATCGGCATATGTATTTATTTTTAACTCTAAAACCACGCGCTCTTTTTCTCTTTTGTTACGCCAAATCTCTATCAAAAAAGAAATGCCTACACCCAAAAGCGCCCCGACCGCACCAATGATCGCCCCGACTATTGTTTCGCACATAATTATTTACCCATACAGTATTGTTTGTTTATCAAATATTTGCAAGGAATTTTTCCATTTTCTTGTTATATAGCTCATCGGGAATTTTCCCTTTAAGCATTTCCAGTTTTTTTAATCGTGTTTCAAAATCAGAGGTGGTATCGGCAACCTGTGGAGAAATCTCACCTACACCAGTACCCATCATATTTCCAGTTGCATTTGCCATATTCATACCAGCAAAAGCCATAAAAGCTCCTGCATTTTCATTAGATGCAGCTGCTCGCAAAGCGTCTGCCTGCGCCTGAGCAAAATTCGCCGCGGCCATCTGAGAATTTGTAAACACCTTTGTTTCTTGAAGCTTTGTAAGAATTTTTTGTTCATCATCCGGAACAGAAATAGATTCAAATGCTATAGAGAATATTTTTAAACCTCGCATATCAATCCATTTCTTTTCTAATAACTTGTTCATCTCATCGACTAATTCGATGGTTTCACCCAATAGATCGCTTGGACGAACGCCATGTGAAGAAATTGGAGCAAATGCAGCCTGTAAATAAGTAACAAACTCTGCGCGTAACTGGTCAAGAAGCTGATTGGAAGTAAAGTAATCCTGTATGTTTGCGGCAATTCTTGTGTAAAACACTATCGGATTATCAATAGTATAAGAAAATCGCCCTCTACAACGAACGTGCAAATCAATATCAGCACCAATGCTTTTGTCCACAAATCTGAACGGTATTGGTGTATACGTACCAAAAAGATTATTTTCTATCGGCTTGATATTTATAAAGTAAACACGTTGATCTTTTCCGGTGCTACCGCCAAAGGTAAAACGCTTACCAATTTGTTTAAAAGTATCTTTCAATGATTGCCCGAAATTACCTACAAATATAGAAGGTTCAGTTGAAGCGTCATAGATAAATCTACCTGGTTCGCAAGTTAATTCAACTATCTTTCCATCTTCAACAATTAAGGCACACTGCCCTTCGTTTACCGCAATCACACTACCATTGCTTATAATGTTTGATTCGCCTCTGAAATTGGTTCCTCGTTGCGTTTGCTGTTTCTGACCTTTGCACATTAAAACATTTTGAGCTAAGCTATCACAATAAAAATATTCTTTCCATTGATCTCCAAGAGAACCGCCTACAGAATTAACGAGAGCTTTTATGAGTCCCATACAAATCGCTCCTTATCCAACGGTAGGCCTTCCGCAATAATCACATTTTGCCGCATTCCCAGCGGTCGTAATTACAAAAGCACCGCACCCTTGACACTGAATTACTTTGATTTGAGCCGATATATTCTCCTTGTCCTCTTCCGGAATATTGGCTGGAAAAGAAATTCGAGAACGAGCTAAAGAGGTCACGGCTTCAGTTATCTGTCGAATCCATTCGTTTTTCTGGCTTCTTGTTACAACAAAGGAAAGTTCCTCACCGTACTTTGTATAAAATGTGATATTAAAAGAAATCAAATTTGTTGTTGTTTTTATGTTGACGGTATTGCCTTGCGTTTGAATATCAGAAAGCTGATATTCATCAAATTTAGAACCAAAGTTAAAACCATGTGCTTGGAAAACGATTCTTTGATCTGTCAAAAACAGTTTCCCGCCTTTGCTTCCAAAAGTTTCCCATTTGTTGGCCGAGCCAGACATCAATAGCTTTTCATTTTGTCTGAGTGTTAATTCCTTAAATCCCATAATTGCCCTCCATTAATGTTAAATACTAAAATATATAATCTTGTTTGACACACAATGGTTGCTTAATAATTGTCGCACATTGTGTATATACCGATTATGCTTGGTGTTGGTAATGATAGATATATTGCCTTCTGTCTTGTTTGGTTTTTATACTCGAGAATGATATATAGGATGGTGCATTTATCCTAATTCGTTTTCGATAGCTTATTCATCGAAATGATGCAAACCATCATAGGTTAAATCAAATCCAACTGCTTGCATACCTATATATCGAACATTGTCAATAAGCCCCTCTTTTTTAAGTTTGTCAATAATTGCTCTGTCATCATAACTGATAGGCAAAAAATTAACTGAACCAAAGTCGCTTTTTTGTTTGATTGCTTTAGCAAGAAAAGCTTCAAATTCTTTCATGTAACATCTCTCCTCAGAATTTTAGCAACATAATTCTCATTATGTTGTATGTAGAGCAATAAAAAATCCTGCCACAAAGATGACAGGTTAAAAAAGAGTATAGCAAAGCAAGCCTTCTCAAAATTGTCGAAAAAGATTAGGAGAAAAGGCTTTATTGTCATGTTCACTTTCCGACAATTATGAGTTTTTCATACTTTTCTCAATCAAAGTGCTTTACAAACCGTCCTCGTTATGCTATAACACAATATGTAAATTGCGTTTGCTATATCCGTCAAGGAAATTCAATACAACATAATGAGAATTATGTTTCTGCCGCCGATTTCGGTGGCTTTTTTCATATGATCAGCCGCATATTTTCCATACGCTGACGGTGTTCCGTGCCGGTGGAGATGATATAAATTCTTGTGGTGTTAATGCTTGAATGGCCGAGAATATCCGCAAGCTTGGCAATATCCTTTTCGATTCCGTAAAACACACGGGCGAACAGGTGGCGCAGGTTGTGCGGGAACACCTTTTGCGGATTGACATCTGCCTCGACGCACAGTGCTTTCATCTCCCGCCAGATATTCGTGCGGCTGATGGGTTTGCCTGTGCGGGTCACAAAAATCATACCGCCTTGGATATTCTGCTCTGCTGCGTAGCGGAGCAGTTTTTTCCGCAGTTCCCGCACGACAAACACGGCTCGTGTCTTACCCTTCCAGCGCACCACCGCCTCACCGCATTTGGCCGCTTCCACGGTGATGAATTGCAATTCGCTGACCCGGATGCCGGTACCGCAAATGGTCTGCAAGATGAGATTCAGCCGTTCGTTGTGCCTGCGCTGCGCCGCTTGGCAAAGTCGGGTGTACTCCGCTTTCGTCAGCTCCTTTTCTTCGGGGCAGTAGACCTGCTGCTGCAGCTTCAAGGCTTTTACCCTCAAATCGTGCCAACCAAGAAAGGCAAGCAGGCTATTTATTGACGCCAGCATGGAATTGACGCTCCGCACGGCGTAATGCTCCTGCAAGTGTTTCTTGTAGGCAATGACAGTTTCCTTTGTGACCGCTCCGTTTGCGTACTCCGTAAATGCTTTGACATCCCGAATGTACTTTTGAATGGTTGCCGCACTCCGTTCCTCCAAGATCAGATGCTCTCTGAATCCAGCAATATCTTTGGTTGTAATTCTTAGCCCTTTCATTCGTATTTACCTCCGAGTTTTTCTGATATTTTACTCGAAAAGTATGAAAACAAAAATTGTCACCGATCATTGTAGAAAATGCGGCAACGAAAGACGAATGTACGGACAGAAAGACAGCCCTGATTTGCAAAGCCACAGTTATCCGAAACTATAGTCTCAGGATGGGCCGAGAAGGCCTAATACTAAAGCACCGCAGTTAAGCGATTAACTTACCTGCGGCGCTTTTAGTATATGCTGCCATTCGGAAGGATTCCGGAAAACTTCATTTTTCTGCATCAATCATACAGTTAAAATTCGATATTCTATTAAGTACATCATTCTTGGTAATCATTTATTTTCTATACACCTCACCAAATTTTTTGCGGATGGATATACTCTGCTTCCTCCGTCACTTTAATTTATATTTCTTCTCCGCCCCTCGGCCGACGATCTCAATCAGCCCGTTCTCATGCATCTGGCGGGCCAGCAGATACGCTCGCGTCTTTTTGACATTCAGAAGCTCCTGCAGATCTTCATCCGTCATTTCACCGTACTCTGCCAAATAATCCAGCACCGTTTTCATCTGGGGCGTGACGGTGACAGGCGCTTTTTCGGCAGCTTCCGGTATACGCTCGGCAATGCTGCCACAGGTATTCATGTTCGGCAGTACGATCCGGAACGCATTGGCCGTTGCCTCGATGCTGGGCCGCACGGGACAATTTTCATAGAGCTTAAAAATCCGGCGGATACCGGTGCCGTAGCTTTCAATCAGGCGCAGGCGGTGGAAGATCTCCGCCAGCTTCTTATTTCTCGGCTGAGAAACGCCGATGCGGATGTCCTCCGTAGAAAGGCCGGGCAGGAGTCCGCCCAGAGAAATGAACTCCATTTTGCTGTCGTTTACATTGATGATAATACTGCCGCTGAAGCTGTAATCCCGATGCACCAGCGCGTTGAGCAGTGCTTCGCGGATGGCCTCCTCGGGATAGTCCTGCCTATCCGTGCGGACAACGCCCTTGATGGTGGACACAGTCCGGTTGCACAGCGCCAGATAGTTGATCGCGTTTTCAAACTGCTTGAAGATCGAGCCGCAGAACTCCTTGCTGTCCCGGAACTCCGTGCAGGATTCATCGTTAAACACGGCAATTTTGGTGGTATGCAGGCACTGGTCGGAGAGCAGCAACGCCAGGTTTGTGAAAACATCGTTTTTGGTAATACCCAAAGCTCGATATTTTCCCACCGAGAATTCAACACCGTATTGCTGGAAAGCCGCCTTTGCCGCCTCAAAGGTTAAGTTCTGGTCAAGGCAGCGGTCATCCTCAAAATTGTCACCGTCCGATTCCTTGATCATCTGGCGGATTTGTTCCGGAGAGGCCTGGACACTGGATGTACCTTGACGAACATACACGCCGGCAGGCTTCATGCCCTTAGCTTTCAGATAGTAGGGCTTGTAGCTGCCTTCGCCAACCTCAATCCGAATTACCTTATTGTCCTGAAGAACATATCGCACAAACATGGTCACATCCGGGTGGATGGCATCGCGGATGCCGTTGGTCAGGCAGGTGTATGTCTCGTCAATATTGTCAATGCCGGTCACATGGCCCTGATCGTCAATGCCGATGTAGATCACGCCGCCGTCCGTATTGGCAAAGGCGATGACCTCCTTGTAAATGTCATCGACCATCTGAGATTTATATTCAATGTGTTCGCTTTCATATTGCATACACTGTACCTCCGTTGTTGTTTATCTCTATTATACTCATTTTTTCACATTATTCAATACAGCGGAGTGAAAATTCACCCTGCATTCACTCTGTGGGTGAAAATTATCTTTGCCTTGCAGCACGGCGCTGTTTTGCTTTATCCGAATATATAGCGATAGTCAGCATCCGTTTCGATATGCTTCCTCATTTTCTCCATAGCAGCATAGAAGGTCCGCTCGGAGGCTTTATCTGACTTGCGGCTGGCGGAGTGAGAGATTTCTTCAAAGATCATTGGCTTTATGGGCCTGTACTCGATTTCACCGTTTATCAGCACGGCCTTCTTCGTGGACCAGCAGGTATCGCAGAAGCCCAAATGCTTGGCAACCGTGCGCTGCTCCCGGTAGGTGAGGCTGTCGTAGGCTTCATACAAGGCGGCATACAGCACCTCCCGGAAGTACAACTTGTCCGGCCGGGAGGCGGCATCTATCGACACATCCTCGCCGGTCTCATCACCGTCCTCATCGTATTGCAGGCAGAAATCCGCCCGCCGCTCATTCAATGCGCCTATTGCAATATACCGCTGCACGGTTTTGGCATCCATTTCGACCTCATCGGCAATTTTGGGGATACCGCCGTTGCCGCAATCGTCATTGTTCCGATGATAGATGGCCATAATCCGCTTCATCACCGGATAGGTATCCGCCGTCATGGTAACCATACCGCTCTGCGCCGTGCGGATGTAGTCCTCAATAGTATCCGAAATGTACTGTTTCTGAAAGGAGACAAACGGAACGCCTATGGACGGATCGTACTTTTGCAGGGCAGCTAAAATCCCGCACACCGCCGCCTGTTTGATGTCCGCAAAGTGCTCTGCCATGCTGTAGCGCTGGCAGGCATCCTGCGCTAGCTTGTTCAGCATCGGCTCCCGGTCGTGCAAGTACCACAACAGATACTTGCCCTCTTTTTCGGCAAGGTATAGCTCGATATATTCCTGCGGCGGCAGCTTGGGCGGCGCAGGGTCAAGGTGGTACATCCGGCGCTCCAAAAGTGCTTGCTGCTTTCTGCGAGTTTCGTTCAGTTCTTCGGTCACCGGCCGCACCTCCATTTTTATGATTTCATCTTTCTGTCCGTGTCGGCGTAAAGCTTCGCTCGCTCCAAGTCCTTGTAATATTCCTTTGCAGCGTAGGCATCGTCCTCCTCCGCCTGCTCCAAGCGGCGCTTTGCCATAGCCTGCGCCGCTGCTGCAAATTCCGTCGAAATCGTCCCCCGACTCTTTTCGGAGCGGATGGCGGCGCAGCGTTTTTCGTAGGCAGCTTTCAGGGGATTATCCTTCGCTCGCTCCGCCTTGCCCTGAATGATGGCATACCGGCGGCAGGAGATTTTCTCACCATGGTATAGCTCCGGTGCGGTACCGTAGGAGCAGTATTTCTGCCGCCGGGCGCTTTGCATCAGAAAATACTGTCCGCAGATTTCACACCGCCTTGGGTAGTGCCCGTAGTGCAGCCCCTCAAAGAAGTCAGTCAGTACAAAGCTGTAATAGCTTTCAAAGGTCATCCTCCGGGCAGTCACGAGAATCCGGCTGTTCCGCCGCTTTGGGAGGGCGATATATTCCGTGTTCAGGGGGAATGCCACTTTCCCGAATACCTCCGTCGCAAGGGGCAGCAGGTGCTGCTCATCGAAGTGCTCTGCCTCGTCCAAACGGGAAACAAATTGCCGGAGCTGCGTAAAGGCTCTGCGCATATCCTCCGGGATGGAATCGTAAAAACGAAGGATTTGCAAGACTGTTGCACACAGTGTTTCACACTTTCCGAAAAAGGTTTTTTCATATTCCGGCGGAAGGATTCCCAGGCTGATTGCCCCCTGATCCTGCTGTGCAACCGTTGATCTTCGGCAGAAGTAATCCTGTATGGCAGCGGCATTTTCCTGCGTGAACAATTCCGTGATGCGCTGCTTCTCTGCAGCAATGTCCAGCGAGGAAAAGGGCTTCAGCTTCGGCAGGGTTTTCAGAATCGCCAGAATTTCTTCCCCAGCCTTGAGAAAATCCGTTTCGTTCAGATATCCGGCGGCAAGCTGCTCCTGCACATTCCAATTGTGCTGCCGGAATACGGCAATCCGGGCAGCGGTATCCTTTTTGTAGTACTGGTTCAGCAGATGTACCGCAAAGGTCCCCGCCGCATAGCTCTTGCCGCCGATGTACACCCGCCCATCCCGGTAGATGGCGGTTAAAAGGCCCAGACTATCGCTCATACGCTCCCTCTTCTTTCTGAATTCTATCAAAGATTCTGTCCCATAAGCAGGACAGAATCTTTTTTTACTTTTTTCAAGAAATATTTTTTCTGAACGCCGTAATTAGAACATTCGTTCTATATAACTATATCAGAAAAAGTCTCTGTTTTCAAGGCTTTTCATAATGTTGCGGTCACTGTTTTTGCCGTGTTGCTGAATCCATGCCTTTTTTCGCCATTTCCCCCATTCAATATACAGGAGGCAGTCATCGAGCCGCTGGGTCATCCCCCGCTGCTTTTTTGCTGCCCGAAAAACGGAAAGGAGAAATGGTGTCTCACAGTATAGCAAGCAGGGACTTTGTGTGCCAAAGTCCCAATCAGAAGCCGCCCGGTAAGGCGGCTTTACCCTTTGGGGGCTGCCGCCCCCAATCCCCCGGAAAGGAGCGATGTGTATGGGGAAGGATATACGAATCTGTGCGGGTCACGGCAAAGGAAAAGGAAAAAATTCAAAGCAAAGCCCGCAAATGCGGGCTTTCAACAACAGAATATGTCAAGCAAAGAGCGTTGGGGTACGAGCCGAAAGGCATTCCGCCCGACGCTCTTTTTGTTTGCCTTGAAAAGCTGGACGAGCTTGCGGATAAAGCGAGTTCACCGGAACTTGACGAGGGAATTTATACGGTGCTGAAGCAAATCACAGCAGCATTCCTGCTGCCGGGAAAGGGGTGATGCGGTATGGCGGTAACTGGTTTTTGGCCTGTGTTCAAAAATCTGAAGGCCACGCTGGATTACGCCGACAATCCAGATAAAACCACCGCCCCGGAGTATCTGGACAAGGATTTGTACGCCGCCCTGCGCTATGCAGAAAACGACAACAAGACCGACCGTCAGGTATTCGTCGGCGGCATCAACTGCTCGGCGCAGAACGCCTATGCCGAGATGATCGCCGTCCAGCGGCGATTCGGCCTGCGGGGAAGGGTCGTCGGCTACCACGGTATTCAGAGTTTCAAGGAGGGCGAGGTTACGCCGGAGCAGGCGTTTGCAATTGGCAAAGAAACCGCGCGGCAAATGTGGGGCGACCGGTATCAGGTGCTCGTCACCGTCCACCTGAATACAGACAATGTGCATTGCCACTTTGTTGTGAACCCCGTGTCCTTCAAGGATGGAGCGAAATTCAAAAACAAAATCGGTGACCACAAGGAGCTGCGGAGAGTGTCTGACCAAATCTGCCGGGAGCACGGTTTATCTGTCTTGGAAAACAGCGAATTTTACAGCAAGGGCAAGAAAAAGGAATATTGGGTGCATAAAGCAGGCAGAAAAACACATCGGGACTATCTGCGTGAAGATGTGGAATATTGCCTGTCTTTCGCAACCAACCCGAGAGAATTTGAAAGCCAGCTTTATGCGCTGGGCTACGCCCTTGATCCGGTGCGTTTTTCGGTAAAAGCAAAGCACTGGGAGCGAGCCATCCGACTCAAAAGCATCGGCTTTACGAAAGATATCGTCAACGAACAGCTCCGCCAAAATGCAGAAAACCGCTATCACCTGTTCACCTTGGAATACAAGCCGCCGTATAAGCCAAAACGGTTTCCGATAGAGGATGAACTTCGAAAGCTGGATTTTGCCATTGACCACAGTTACGACACCGCCACCGTTTTGGTGGATACGGTGTTTTATCTTGTCATAACGGTGATCCAAATCGTCACCGAGCTTGCCGATGTAATGCTGCTGTCGCCGGATTTAAGGGCGGCGGAAAAGGATTTGAAAGAGCTTGTGGCAGATTACCATTTTCTCAAAGAAAATGGCATTCACTCCGTAGCCGATTTGCAAGAAAACATCAATGAGAACAAAGCACAACTATCCGATTCGGAGCGTGAGCGCAGCAATATCAGCAACCGTATCCGCCGGCCAAAATCGCCGGAGGAACAAACCGAAAATAAGGAGCGCCGTAAAGCTATCAGCAAACAAATAAAGCCTGTTCGTGAAAGGCTTCGCCGTGCGGAACGGATTTTAGAGAAATCTCCGCACCTGTACGAACTGTTAAAACAAGAGCACGAGCTGGAGAGAAGAGCCCGTGCAAGATACAAAGAAAGAGGTAGATAAAATGAAAAATACGATGAAAAAGCCGGTGGCAATTCCGGTAGAAAAATTGCATCCCTTTACCGGACACCCGTTCAAGGTTAAGGACGATGCCGAGATGAACACGCTGATTGAAAGCATACAGACGCAAGGAATTCTTTCGCCGTTAATCGTCCGCCCCATAGAAAACACCGATAAATATGAAGTGATCAGCGGTCACCGCCGCTTGCACGCCGCACAAAAGGCAGGGATCACCGAGGTCCCTGCCTTAATTTATGCCCTTGACCGGGATTCTGCTGCCATTGCTGTGGTGGACAGCAACCTGCATCGGGAGCATATTCTGCCATCTGAAAAAGCCTTTGCATACAAGATGAAATATGAGGCTATGAAACATCAAGGTACTTCGTGCCAACTTGGCACGAAGCTGTGCACCGATGAACAGATTGCGGAAAAGGCCAATGACAGTGCAAGACAAATTCAAAGATATATCCGCCTGACACATCTCATCCCGGAACTGCTTGAATTTATGGACGAAAACAGAATGGCGCTGTCCGTCGGCGTGGAGCTCTCCTTTCTCGACGAGCAAAGTCAGCGGAATGTGTTGGAACAGTGCGAAATGAACGATTGTACCCCGTCCTATTCGCAGGCTTGGCGAATGCATAAGGCCGACCGTGAAGGGACACTGACCAAGGCAGCCATTCAAACCATTATGTCGGAAGAAAAAGCCAATCAACGGGAAACCGTGAAGATACCCACCGAAAAACTGCGGAAATTTGCGCCGAACGCCAATCCACAGCAGCTTGAGGACTTTGTCCTCAAAGCCTGCGAGCATTACCGAAAATATCTGCGCAGGCAGCGAGATGCGAGATAATTCGCACATTTGTAAAGGAGGCATACAATGAATAAAATTGAAATGAGCAAAAATCCGGACTATTGTTTTGCCGCCTTAAAGCTCATAGAGCAGCTTTATAAGGACGGTAAAATACCGAATTTTATGTACCGAAATATACTGAATGAATATGCAGACATTGTTGATGTTACGGCTTTCGTCATCGGAAATTCAAATAAAAAGGAGGATGCGACAGCATGATCAATTCTGATTTTGTAAAAAAGCGAGTGGTAATTTATGCTCGTGTTTCAACCGAGCACGAAGCGCAGATTTCAGCTCTTGAAAATCAGATGGATTGGTACAAGCCAATCCTTGCCGCAAGACCGGAATGGACTTTGGTCGGCCAGTATGTCGATGAAGGCATAACGGGAACTTCGGCGGCGAAGCGTCCGCAGTTTATGAAAATGATTGCAGATGCGAAGAAAAAGCAATTTGATATGATTATCACCCGTGCGGTGTCACGCTTTGCGAGGAATACGGTTGACACCTTGCAATACACCCGACAGTTGAAGTCGCTCGGCGTTGAGGTGTTCTTTATCAATGATAATATAAAGACTTTTGACGGGGACGGCGAGCTGCGGCTCACCATTATGGCAACCTTGGCGCAGGACGAGAGCCGTAAAACCTCTGTCCGTGTAAAAAGCGGTCAGCAGACCTCTATGAACAACGGTGTCATCTACGGTAATGGTAATATTCTGGGCTATAAGCGGGTGGCTAAAATCGTAGATGATAACAAAAAGGAAGTTGAGTGGACGGTAGATCCTGAGCAAGCCAAAACGGTAAAAATGATATATGCGATGTACCTTGACGGAATGGGACTTATGCAGATCAAGGACGAGCTGGAACGCAGAGGTCGAAAGACCTCTGCGGGACTCGACAGGTGGTATTGCACGGTCATTTCTCATATTCTCAAAAATTCCTTTTATTGCGGTATCATCACATACCATAAGGAATATACACCGGATTATCTGACGCAGAAGAAGGTCAAAAATTACGGTGAAATTGAATTTACAAAGGTACAGGGATCGCACGAAGCATTGGTGTCGGTGGCAGATTATGAAAGGGTGCAAATTATTATGGAAAGCAAAAGAAGCAAATGCAAAAACCTTGACACAGGAAGAAAGGCGACCGGCAAAAGGCCACGCACTACCGTATGGGGAAAGCTTCTTATTTGTGAGTGTGGGCACAAATTCAGTATGCGGGTTTGGGATAGAAAAGACAGAGTGGCAAATGCCGCATACCAGTGCTACAGCTCTGTTCATACCGGCTCCTATGAAAGTCGGAAAAAGCGCGGACTTTCACTGGATGGAATATGCCAAACTCCGATGATACCCGAATGGCGGCTACAGATGATGGCAAATTATATATTCAGGAATTATCTCACCGAAAAAGATAAGGTTTTGGCATTGGCAAATTCTATGCTTGAAGCGCATATAGGCGACACCGAAAGCCGAGAAGATCATACAGAAACTCTGCGATGCAAAAGAGCAGAGCTTGAAAAGCTGAATACCAAGCTCGATAACTTTATTGAAATGCGGGCAGAAGGCGAAATCAGCAAAGAACTGTTCAAAAAGAAAACATCCGAGCTTGAATTGACGATGCAGAAGCTGGATTCAGAAATCAAGGAACTCGAAAGCAAACAGGAGCCTGAAATTCAAATTGAAGACTATGCTGAAAAACTGACCGTTCTGCAATATGCGTTGGAGCAGTACACAAATTGGGATGACAAGGATGTTCCGGAAAGTGTAATTGAAGCCTTTGTTGTTAAAATTGTTGCTTCAAAGGACGGCTTTGATTGGTATCTCCGCTTTAGTGGCAATCCCGACGATCCGCTGCATTGCACGGTGGGAGGAAAAAGAAAAAGCACAGCCAAAATCAGCGTAGCAGGGGAATGTTCCCCTGCCATACATAAGGGCGACACAGGCAGCTATCAAGGAACAGCGCCAATAAAAAGTTGACGCAGCAGCGTAGGTAAAACAACTGATATAAATACGGTCACACAGTCCGTTGGGATTGTGTGACCGTTATTTTTGCCATGCAAAAGCATGGCAAAAATAAGAAATGTGCCATTTCCTCGCCCCTGTGGGGCAACCGGAAATGATGCACAAAAACTTCATGCGCCGGCATTTGCGCATTTCCGTGGTGCGATGCTCAGGCATGAAGTTTTTTGCCCATTTTCAGCTGAATACACCGCAAATCAAGCCGTTGGTTTCACTATGAATCAGCGGTTTTTTTCGTTCCCATAAAAATTTTTGAAATTTTTTCGTTTAGGGGGTCTATAAATGAGCCTTCTCGCTGCCTACCTATTGAGGGACGAAACAAACGCCCTCACGAGCCTTGAAAATCGAATACACATTCAACAGGTACATTCCTGATCGGGGGCGAAAGCCCCAGCCGGATGAAGGTGCGCCACGAACTTCCTGCCCACAAGGGTTATCACGGAAAGCAAGGTTGGTAGCGATTCCGAACCATTCTGAAATATCCGCTTGCTGCGGATAAGGCGATGAAACGATTCAGGGACAATGATACTTCCCTATGGGGCTGGCGGAGTACCCGGCAGAGGTAAGATTCCTATGAGTTCGGTCAGCAGCCGAACGCCTGTTGATTTCCTTTTACGCATTAGGGGGATGAGATCGAGTTAAATGCGACCACCAAAGCACAGGACACGCTTCCTGTGTTTTGGTGGATCAAGCGATCCAAATCTCATAAGAAGGAGGAAAAGCGAAATGCCAAACTGTAAAACCATTGCTATCTGCAATCAGAAAGGAGGCGTGGGCATCCTCCACGAGCTGAACCCGGAGGAGATGGAAGAAGCCTTCCGGCAGCACCTCACCCAGCGCAGCAAAGAGAAAACGGCGTAACCACAAGGGTTACACCGTTTCAGAGAACTTATTAACCCGAGATACAAGAGCCGCCCCGGGACACCTTCCTTACGGAGGGTGCCTCGGGGCGGTCTTTTTCTGTGTTTATCGCTTAGTTATCATTATGGACAAAACATGCTGCGGTGCGGTACAAGTGGAGAACGGTTTTCCTTTCTGGGCCGCTGCGGCAGAAAAAACACGCCCTTGCCAATCGATGGTACTGTATTGCTTTATTATCTGTTGTGTTTTTTCTTTCGGCTTACAACCGTTGTGCCGATAACAGCGCCGCCGCTGATGAACAGAAGTGCGTTCCACAAAACGAGATTGCTGCTGTCACCGGTTTTTGGCGAGGTAGTATTTCCCAAATTGTCGGGCTGGTCGCTCGGCTTCGCCGCAGAACCCGTTGCGGGAATTTCAACAGCGGCCTTCTTATAGCCACAGACGGTGCATTCCTCGTGTTTGGAGCCTCTCGTGGTTGCGGTGGCTTCCTTATCGATCACCCACTTGAAGCTATGCGCCGCCGTGTCCTTCCTGTCACCGCAGGGGCATTCATGCCAATGGTTATCTGCGTCTGACTTCCAATCTGCTCCATAGCTATGGGTATGCGGAATACTCTTGTATGTTACAATAACGGTCTTGTCGGCGTCCATGATAACTTCCAGCGTATTGGAGAGAACCTCTGCTTTAACACCATTCACCGTAACAGTGTCAATTTCATAGCCGCTATCGGGAGTAAAAACAATTGTTTCATGCGATCCGGCCGCCAGCCCTGCTTTGCTTGCAGAAATCGTTCCATTCCCACCATTCACCTGTGTTGTCAGGCTATAGGTCGTCTCGATCTTCTGCGTTTTCGTCACATTAGAGGGAATGATATAGTCGAGCTGTCCAACAGTGATTCTCAGCTTTGCAGAGGCAAGCAGGAAGTCTCCTGCCTTGAACTCGGAGTGGGGCAGACTATATGTCACCTGGATGCTTTCCCCATTGAAACTGCCGGGATTTCCTGTAAGGCGGACATCCTGATCAATAGTAAGAACATATTCAGCCTCACCGCCCGATTGTTCAATAATGCTTTCCATGCTTTCAGACATATCATACGTTACAGTATATGTCACGGGATAGTCTGCACCGGTTTTATTTCTCTCGATGGTTTCAGGTCCATTTATGACCAGTGTGCCGTGGTTCTGCGAGGGTTGGACAACGGCTACGGCATAGCCGTTTCCAGACACATCCGGAAGCGTTATGTCTATATCATCTCCATCTCCTGTGTCCGTCTTCTGAGCTTCATAAACCTGCACCTCCGAAGCATCGAGAACCTTTCCGGTTTCATCCACCGGCAAGGACAGCACATAAACCGGCAGATCGTTCAGTGTCAGGCCTCCTATCGTCAGTTCAGCTGTGCCATCACGCTGAACCCAGAGGGTCGTCAACGGATCATTCCAGCCCATGCTCTTTGAAGCATCGGTTAGAGCGGTCACATTTGCAGCACTGGTGTTCCCCAGCCTGATATCAAGGCTGCTGTCATCCGGGGTTACGGTCTTAGTGCCAGTCTGGAAATAAACTGCCTTATCTCCAACAGCTGCCTCACGGGAGATATAGAGGTAACGATCGCACTTTCCATAGTCTTTACCGGTGACAGCCAGATCATTTGATATGCCGCCTGTGATCTGATATTCGTCACCGACGGTGACCTGCATGAGATTGTTTCTGATGGTACCGGCATTCAGCTCGATCTTCGGCACCGTGCCGCCATAATCACTGGCATCAAAGCAGACACCGCCGCCAAAGGCTGTTGGGGCGTTGTTCTCGATTGCGCCGCCATTCATAATGAACTGGCCGCCTCTGCGGACAAATACGCCGCCGCCGATCCGGTCAGCTTCGCCTTTTGCACTGTTTGTACCGGAAATGTTGCCGGAGATCGTACCGCCGTTCATTGTGAAGACGCCTTTGGATATCATGGCTCCGCCGCCTGTTTGCTCGGCTTTGTTGTTGCAGATCTCAGCGCCTTCATACATGGTTGCATTGTGGTTTCCGCCATTATTGGACAGCACCACACCGCCGCCACGATTCGCACAAATATTACCGTTGATTTTCCCGTAAATGTCTAAGTGCTCATCCGTTCCATTGATATAAACCGCGCCATAGTATGCGTGATTGTTGAGGATCCTTCCGTTTTCTCCAATTGTCACCGCTGTGCCGCCGTCGGTTTGCAGGATATGGTTGCCTGTGGCATACACATTGCTGATTTCACCGTCCATCACGACGGTGCATTTTTGTGCATAGATGACATTGCCGTTCAGCTTGGGGCAATCCGTGATTTTGGAGCCGTTTTCCATTTTGAAGGATTTGGCACCACCCGCACAGTAGATTATGCTGCCGCTGGAGATTTTCTCAATCAGCGCAGTGGAGGTCAGCGTTCCCTCTGCGTTATTGCGCAGATGAATTACGATGCCGCTATTCGCCTGCCACATTGCACTCTTGTTTGCGGCAATGCTGCTGATGGCGCCGCCGATCTCAACCTTCCCGCCGTCTGCATAAACTCCACGACCGTCCATATTCCGGATCTTCGAGCCTTCCTCCATCACGAGTGTACCGCCCTGAAGCCAGATCGCACCTGCCGGACCGACTGAGCCTGCCCCAGAGCCTTTTGTTCTCGTATGACCAGTCAGGGTATCCTCTATCACACTGCCGCTTTCCATGACGATTTTTGCCTGGTCGGTGGCTCGCACAGCGGACATGCCGCCAAAGTTGCGCAGTACAGCATCCTTACCCAGCGTCACGGTGCAGGGCACAGTGGCGTTGGAGGCAATGATAGCGTCCTGCACATAAACCGTATTATCCTCGTTGCCGTCACCGCTGACAGCCTGTGCGAATACAGTACCCTCGTGCATCCCTGCATCGTTCAGAACGATGTTGGAAAGAGTCAGGCCGACAGAACTCGCCGATGAAGACTGAACCTCGATCATGGCGGGATTATACTAGCTGCGGGCTGTGTCACTTTGCTGCTTAAAATCAGCGCTGCGTGTAATGGTGTAAGGACCGCCTTCTCCACTGGTGATTTTAAGACTCTTATCGTAAAAACGAGCACACTGATCCATGGTCAGATCGCTCATGACATAGATTGTTGTACCATCAGCCGCAGCATCGACCGCCTTAGCCAGCGTGGCGAAAGGGAGATCTTTTGTGCCGGTATTCTGTTCGTCGTTACCGGTGCTGCTGACATAGATCTCCGCAGCATCATTCTGTGCTGCCGGATCCGCTGCCTTCGGCGCATTTTTCTGTTCTCCATATTCGGACAACAGCTCCTCGTTGACGGTTTGTTCCTCCAATGCGGAAGTCGGAGCCTTTTCCACCGCCTCAGGGGTATTACCCAACTCCATCGGAAAAGCGGCAGTAGGCAGTAACCCCATCACCAACGCAGCGCAGAGAAAGACACTTAACAACAATTTTCGCATAAAACATTCCCCTTTCTATTCCTTGTTTTGTGTTCCGTTGTAATTGCAATCGTCCGATGAATCGAAAATCATAATTGGGCAATCGTCTAACTTTTGCATGAACATCCGCTTGTCCATTGCCGTTATCAAGTTCTCCTTCTGCAATTATTTTGCGGCACAAACGGTACAAAACTCCTTCCCCCGCAAGTATATAGTTTTAGTATGACATATTCTTATCAATTTTTCAACCGTTTTTTTGGAAATTCACGCTGCAAGCACAAAAAGTCCGTCTGCTGCAGCGAAAAAGAGGCTCATGGAAAGCCTTGTATCAGGTTCTTTTTAAACCGCAAACATTGCGGGAGAAGGTAATTGCACCTTCTCCCGCATTTTGGCTATTGTGCTGTTCTTCTTCGCTGTCCGCCAGAAAGCTGATAGGGCTGCGGGGAGAGGACGGGGCTGCTTTTTGCGGTGCGTCTGGTAGGACAAGAAAAACAAGAGAGGAGTTGAGAGGATAAACCTGATTTCCTGCTGAATGTTGGCACGATACGGCATCAGCCCCAAGCGCTCCGCCTCCCTGCTGCGCACCTTCTCCTGCATCTTTCAGGGCATCATCCCCCTGCTGTTCTATCCCTTCCTGCTGTGCCTGTCCAGCCTGCTGTTCATCCTGTTTGACAAGAAATAAAGCGTCTCATTTCGTGTGCTTACAGCGAGAGCCCACCTTCTCAAGAAGGTGGGCTCTCGGCGTAATGCTTCCGCGATACCTGTATGACGCGGTGCTGTGGCCGCTGTCCACTGAAATCGCCATGTAAAAAAGACAGCTTCCAAGGGATATAGGTTTAAGCGCGGCAAATGCTCCGGCACACACTCTGCCAGAAGCCGCCGGTTGGCTCCCCCTTATTCTTCCTTCAGGTGCTCCTCCATCCAGTGCAGGATCTCGCTGAGTCGGCTGATGCGGTTGGAGGGCTTTCCCTCGCGGCTCAGGCCGTGGTTCTCGCCGTAGAACATGCACAGCTTGCTCTCCACGCCATGGAGCTTGAGTGCTGCAAACATTTCCAGACCGTTGGCCAGCGTGCAGCGGTAATCCTTATCTGCGTGAATAAAGAGTGTGGGCGTCTTAACACGGTCGGCATAGGTGAGGGGCGACGCCTTCCACAAGCGCTCCGGATGCTCCCAAATGGTGCCAAGCTGCTGGTCAGGCACATAATAGTAGCCGATATCCGAGAGGAGATAATCCCCCACATAGTTGGCAATGCTCCGCTGGGACACGGCACAGCGGAAACGATCCGTGTGACCGATGACCCAGTTGGTCATAAAGCCGCCATAGGAACCGCCGGCAACGCCCATTCGATCTGCGTCGATTTCGGGATACCTCCGCAGAACCTCATCCGTGAACTCCATCAGATCCTGGAAGTCTACCTCTCCGTACTTGCCCTGAAGATCGGCAAAGGCATTTCCCTTGCCGCAGCTTCCTCTTGGGTTGCAGTAGCATACGAAAAAGCCGGAGGCCGCCCAAAGCTGCATCTCATGGTGGAAGCCCGGGCCAAATACCATCTTCGGCCCACCGTGAATATGAAGGATGCCCGGATACCGCTTGCCCGGCTCGTAGCCCACCGGCTTCATCACGAAGCCGTCGATATCCACGCCGTCCGTGTTGGTAAAGGTAAGCCGCTCCGGCACGGAAATGGTCACGCCCTCCAGTACAGCTCCGTTGAAATCCGTCAGCTGCTCCAGCTGGCCGCCATCCCAAAGGTACACCTCAGGAAGCTTCAGACCCACAGCTGCGGAAAAGAGGAACCTCTTTCCGTCCTTAGTATCGAAATCAATGAGGTAGTCGTCGCCGCCGAAGAGCGTCTGTACACCGGTTTCCCGCGTCCATACACACAAGCCGGAGCCCACGCCGTCCGTGTTGAGGAAATACAGCGTCTCGCCCACCATTCTCTGTCCCGTGACGGAGCCAGAGAAGCAGTCGGTGACCACCTCGGAGTTGACCCGGCGGTCATAGCGGCCCAGATTTTCCTCGCCATTTTCGTCCACCACAAAGAATGTGGGGTGCTCGTACACGCCATAGTCCCGCATGACCAGTCCCAGACAGAGCGCCTTCCGGCCTAAATGCCCCACATAGTCGATGCTGTATTTGTCGGGCGTGATCAGCGTCTCCGTCTCGTTCCGCTCCGCATCCCAGCGATACATTCCCTCGGTGACCGGCTTTATATCCCGGAAGGGGAACGCAGTGAAGAGCACCTGACCGGGCCGGACATTCACATGATTCACATCATAGTCCTCCGGCGTGATCCGGCGATATTCTCCGGTAGCCTCCAGATAGAGAAACAGCGTAATTCTGGTCTGATTAAACATCCCAACCCCGTTCTCACACAGGGGTAATTCCGTCAAAACCTTATAGCCCTTGGTCTGCTGACGGCGAACGAGCTCCTTCTCCAGCGCCTCTACCGTCAGCTCCAGAAGATTCGGCCGGTCCAAATGGGTCTCGCCCGTGAAAACATAACGGCCCTCGTCCATTTTCCAGAGCCCGGATACGGACATGGGGAGACGGAATGCCTCGCGCTCTTCGCCTGTACATACATTCAGGCGGTGATACACCGTCCACTCTTCCTCGAAGCCCCGCGCCCGCATAGCTTCGTCCAGCTCCGTGGTTTTATAGAGAATATGGGTGTTATCCTCCCAAACCGCCTTCCGCTGGTCGTCTCCTCTGGTGATCTGCCGGCTCTCTCTGCTCTCCAGATCATACAGCCACAGATTCCACCGGTAGCCGTCCCCTTCCCTGTCGACCTCCTTGAGTGCAAAGGTCAGATATCTGCCGTCCGGAGACAGCTCCAGTGCAGAAGGATACCGATACTTGGCAAAATCCGTCAATGCCAGCTTCTTCATACCTGCGTCCCCTCCTTTTCCATCACCTTGAACGTCTCATAAAGCATCCGCGTGCCAAATCCGATGCCGCCCTTTGTATAGATCCCCTCACATTCGGTGGTCCAAGCGGTACCGCCGATATCCAAGTGGATCCAAGGCGTCTCCTCGACAAACTCCTTAACGAACATGGCGCCCACCGTGGCATATCCACCCACGCTGGAGCCCATCGCACTGTTTTTCAGATGGGCTACACGGGAGTCCAGCACCCGGCGGAGATTCTCGTCACAGGGCAGCTCCCACATCCGCTCGCAGGCGGCGGCGGCGCCCTTCTCCACCTGCGCAGTCAGGGCCCGGTTATTGCTAAAGGCTCCGCAGCGGCGATTTCCCAGCGCCGTCTGGATACCGTCGGTGAGTGTGGCAATATCCACGATGCGATCCACGCCGCAGCACTGCTTGGCATACGTCACGGCATCGGCCAGAGTGATACGGCCCTCGGCATCGGTGTTGTTCACCTCGATATACCGCCCGGACATGGAGCGGATCACATCGCCCGGCACATAGGCCGTGGCGGAGAGCTTATTCTCACAAGCCGCCACCACACCGGTAATATTGATCCGAAGGCCCCGCTTCTGCGTCGCCCACAGGGCGCCCATCACGGCGGCTGCGCCGCTCATATCATGCTGCATGGTTTCCATAAACTCAGACGACTGGAGGGAGTATCCGCCGCTGTCGTAGGTAAGGCCCTTGCCGATCAGCCCCAGGCGGCTCTCCACATCCTGCGCGCCGGTGTACTCCATGACAATGAGCTTAGGCTCGTAAATCGAGCCCTTCCCGACCTCCAGAAAAGCGGTGAGCCCGATGCGCTCCACCTCATCTCTGCCGTAAACGGTCACCTTCACGGGCGTCTCCTTAAAAAGCTCCTGCGCCGCCTGCGCCAGCTTGGCGGGGGTAAGCACCGTGGGGGGCTCATTGATCAGATCCCGTGCGATGCAGGTGGCCTCAGCAGACACCTCCGCCTCTACCAAGGCGGCCTCGTAGCACTCCGGCATCTCGCAGAGAAACGCAGCCGTTTCGATCCCCGGCGCCGTAGGTGTCGTCTTGTACTTGTCAAACCGGTAGCCGGTAAGAGCGGCAGCCTCTGCCGCCTTTTGGAAGAGCGCCGGCGTGAACTGCGGGTACACGCCCCGCAGATCGGTACACACCGCACGCAGATCCAGCTCCTGACACTGACGATACACCTTGGCACAGCTCTCCAGCACCTGCTCCAGGCTCCAGTCTTTCCCCAGACCCAGCAGGAAAATTTGGGTCAGCACGCCCTCTGAAAGAACAGAAAAGCGGAAAATCTCACCCGTTTTCCCTTCAAAGCGCCCCGAGGCACGAACTGCGGCAAGCTCCTGCTCCCAAGGTCCCTGATAGCTGTTCAGGTTGCCTTCTCCCAGCGGGACCACCACACCGTCCCATGCTCTGGCGTCATACTTTTTCACAAGTTGCAGTTCCATTTTTTCTTCCTCCTTCTGGTCTATTCAATGATAGAGAATTAAAAAGCGGGGGCGGCTATGCCGCCCCCGCAGGGGTATGCGAGGTGATCCACCCGCGCTAAATCCCCTTTTTTACAGCAGATGGCAGGCTGCGAAGTGTCCGGGCTCCACCTCTTTGAGCTCCGGTTTCTCCCGTGCGCAGTCCGGGCAAGCCACAGCACAGCGGTCATGGAAGGGACAGCCGGAGGGCAGATGGATCGGGCTGGGAATCTCTCCACGCAGCTCCTGAGATTCGGCAATACTGCCCTCATCAATCGTCGGCGCAGCGGAAAAAAGCGCCTTGGTATAGGGGTGAACCGGGTTGGAGAACAGCAGCTTCTTCGGAGCCCGCTCCACAATAGTTCCCAGATACATGACACCCAAGCTGTCGCTGATGTGCTTGACCACGCTCAGATCGTGTGCAATGAACAGATAGGAAAAATGAAATTCATCCTTCAGATCCATAAGAATGTTCAAGATCTGAGCCTGAATGGACACATCCAAAGCAGATACCGGCTCATCTGCTATGATAAATTTAGGCTCGACCGCCAACGCCCGGGCTATGCCGATGCGCTGACGCTGACCGCCGGAAAACTGATGCGGATACCGGTTGGCCTGCTCAGAGCTGAGTCCAACACGCTCCAACAGATGAATCGCCTTCTCCTCCGCCTCCGCCTTGCTGCTGCACAGCTTGTGGAACAGCATCGGCTCGGTGAGGATCTCCATGATCTTCTGCCGGGGATTCAGAGAGGCATAGGGATCCTGAAAGATCATCTGCATCTCTCGACGGATGGGGCGCATCTCCTGCGGCTTGAGCCGGGTGATATCGCGTCCGTCGAATACGATCTTGCCGGACTTTGGCTCGATCAGCTTGATGATGGTGCGGGCCGTGGTAGACTTTCCGCATCCGGACTCTCCCACCAGGCTGAACACCTCGCCCTCCTCC
>OGKA01001150.1_pt1 | contig 23197 bp, 29 predicted proteins | sample 1572211 | NCBI WGS metagenome assembly OGKA01 (sample SAMEA2582125, study PRJEB24529) | metagenome | biome: Human gut stool | place: China | collected 2011 | reverse complement strand
ATATCAGTATAATTTACATGTGCAGTAGTAGTTACTTCTCCAAATACATGTACTTGACCCGTAGTAACAATCGTTTCACAAGCCACTCGACCACAAGGGTCTTTTTCTAAAATAGCATCTAATATAGAATCAGAAATTTGATCGGCAATTTTATCAGGATGTCCTTCTGTCACTGATTCAGAAGTAAAAAGAAATTTTTTATCCATGATTTTCTCCTTGATAACGTAGAATATATTAAGTAATTATGTAATAAAAAAAGCTCCTCTCATGAGGGGCTAGTCATTTTCCCTCATCTTAACAGCATATAAACTGTTGGAATTAGCACCTTATCTTATAATAGATGGTTGCTGTAGCTTCATTGGGCCGTTCCCTCTGCTACTCTTGATGAGTCACGGTATTACTTATAATAAATCAAAATATACTATAATGCAAGTAAAAAGTGATATGAAAATCTATATTCATACCACTTTCTATTTATATATTTTCGATAAGATGTTCTATAATAATATCTCCAAGTTTTTCTTTTTTCATACAAGGATAAGTATACATACTTCCATTTTGTAAAAGAATAGTTGCTTTATTATTATCTACATCAAATCCGGAATTCGTACCGGATACATCATTAGCTATTAACATATCTAAATTTTTTCTGATTAATTTTTTCTTCCCATTCTCAATGACATTCGTAGTTTCTGCTGCAAATCCGACTAAAAATTGATGCTGTTTCTTTTGTCCGAGATTTAACAATATATCTGATGTAGACTCTAATGCAAAAGAAAGCTTGTTCAACTCTTCCTTTTTTATTTTTTGCAATGCACTTTTTACCGGTTTGTAATCAGCAACCGCAGCTGCCATAATTACAACATCATAATTCATATATTGTAAATCAATCGCTTGTTTTAATTCTTCAGCGGTCTCTACATATTCTACAGAAGCCCCTACAGGAACTTTTAAATGAGGATTACAGCTAATAATATGTACTAATCCTTTTTCACGTATAGCTGCCTGTGCTATTGCATATCCCATCTTCCCACTGGATCGATTACCTATGTAACGAACAGGGTCTATCTTTTCCTTAGTACCTCCTGCCGTAATAAGAACACGTTTTCCTTGTAATCGACTCTTCCCATTTAAAACTTGGTCTATAGTTGTAAATATTTTATCTTCCGATGGGAATCTTCCTTTTCCGGTTACATTACAAGCTAAATGACCTATTTCCGGTTCTACTAATAAATATCCTCTATCTTTTAATTTTTTTAAATTTTCTTGAACAACTACATTCTCATACATATGTGTATTCATAGCCGGTATTAAAAGAATAGGAGAAGTTGTAGCAATAGCTGTTGTAGAAAGCATATCATCTGCAATCCCTGATGCTATTTTTCCTATGATATTAGCTGTAGCAGGTGCAATAACAAAAATATCTGCCCAGGAAGCTAAAGCAATATGACGAATATCAAAATTAGTAATACCATCAAACATACCCATAGCTACAGGATATCCGCTTAATTCCCCAAAAGTAATTGGAGAAATTAATTTTGTTGCATGTGCAGTCATTATACATCGTACCTCAGCTCCTAATTGACGCAAATGACTTACCATCCCTGCTGTTTTGTAAGCAGCTATACCGCCACTTATTCCCACAAGAATATGTTTTCCTTCAAATCGCATATTTATTTCCTCTTAACGATTGTAATGTTTGCTCTTATCTGCATAAGTAATTTTATCTTTATAAATTTCTTCCAATGCAATACTTACGGTTTTTTGCCCTTCTAATCCATTAACAAAAGAATTATTTCCATCATTTAATTCACGAGCACGCATAGCTGCTAATGTCACTAAAGTATATTTGTTGTCAACTTTCTTTACTAAAATATCGATAGATGGATAACACATCATAATGAATCAACCTCCTTATTGATATATTGTTTAAATATAACTTCCACTTGTCCTTCATTACGGGACAATTTACATGACTCCGCTTCTAAAATAGCACAAGTTTTGTGCACAGCTTCTTCCAATACATCATTGACAATAATATAGTCATATTTATGTGCCATAGCCAATTCATCAGTAATTTGTGCTAAACGCTTTTTTATGACTTCTTCACTATCTGTACCACGTCCATAAATACGTTTTGATAATACATCAAAAGAAGGGGGAACAATATATACAAATACTCCCTGGGGGTAGTGTTCTTTTACCTGCATAGCTCCTTGTATGTCAATTTCTAATAATACAGACTCTCCCTTTTCAATCTTATCTAAAGCATATTTTTTTGGTGTCCCATAATAATGATCATATACTTTTGCATATTCAAGAAATGCATCTTCTTTGATTAATGCTTCAAATTCTTCATTAGTACGAAAAAAATAGTTAAGACCTTCTTTTTCACCTTGTCGTGATGCTCTGGTTGTCATAGAAATAGAGTAATTTAATTTTGGATATATTTTACGTATGGAATCACAAATAGTTCCTTTTCCTGCACCGGAAGGTCCTGATATTACTAAAAGAATTCCTTTATCTTTTTTTTCTTTGTTAGATGTAATTGTCATTATTTTTCGTTAAGCTCCTCGTTATCTAAGCTCGTATCTTTTAAACAGAGTCTATGTGAAATGGTTTCCGGCTGTACGGCGGACAAAATAATTTGTCCGGCATCCATAATCAAAACAGATCTTGTTTTACGTCCATAAGTAGCATCTATCAACTGTCCCTGATCCCTAGACTCTTGTATCATACGTTTAACAGGTGCTGATTCCGGACTAATAATAGCTATAATCCGATTAGCAGATGCCATATTTCCAAACCCGATGTTAATCAATGAAAATGTCATTCTTTATCCCCTCACTCTAAATTTTGAACTTGCTCACGAATCTTTTCAAGTTCGGTTTTAATCATTATAACACAATTAAGAACCTCGATAAGGTCTGACTTAGACGCTGTAGTATTAACTTCTCGATTAATTTCCTGTAAAAGAAAATTTAATTTTTTTCCTACTACTTTTTCCTGTAAAAGAATTTGTTTAAATTGTTCCAAGTGACTTCCTAAGCGTATAACTTCTTCTGTAAAATCTGTTTTTTCTGCATGAGCAGCTATCTCAGTAAGAATTCTTCCTTTATCTAATAACAATCCGGTTTCTGCTATTAAATTCAATAAACGTTCCCTAAATCGTTTTTCATATGCATAAGAAGATTGCTCTGCATTTTCTACAAGGAATATTCTTTGTTTTTCTATCCAATCTATACGCCGTAATATATCTTGTGCTAAATTTTGACCTTCTTGTTCACGCATATCCATGACCTGATCAAGCGCTACTTTTGTAGCTTCTTTTGTCAATAAAATCAATTCACTTTCCTCTATTTTAGGCTCATCAACATGCAACCAAGAAACCGGTAAATCTAATAAATCCTGTATTCTAATTTTTTTTGTTTTTAGTCCTTTAATATCTTTTAACTTAGAAAAAGCATCCATATATGAATTTAAAAGGTCTGTATCTACCGTAATTTGCTTCTGTTTCAATGCAGTTGATGGCGTAAAAGTAATTTTTGCAATAACTTTTCCTCGTTCCAAAGACTCTTTAATCGTAGTATATATTTCTTGCGATACAGAAACGGGAAGTTTTGAGTCATGAACTGTTATTTCTAAGAAACGGCTATTAACAGTTTTAATACTTACCTCTATCATTCCCATATCATTAGATGCAGTGCCATTGCCATATCCTGTCATACTTCGCATAGCTTAACTGTCCCCTTTCTTTCCATTAGATAAAAAATTGACCTTCAAAAACTTTAGTTGTCGGACCGGCCATGAACACATGACTATTTCCACCATTCCAAGTAATTTGTAAAATACCACCATCAACTAATATATCTATATTATTATCAACAATACCTTGTAATATAGCAGCAACTGCTGTAGCACAACTCCCTGTACCACAAGCTAGTGTAATCCCGGTTCCACGTTCCCAGACTCGCATTCTAATAGTTTTTCTATCTATAATTTTAGCAAATTCGACATTAATTTTATGAGGAAAGTGAACATCACATTCTATAGAAGCCCCTTCTAAAGTTAATCGATCATTATTTACAATATCTTTTGTGAAGATTACACAATGTGGATTTCCCATTGATACACAAGTTATGACATATGACTTATGTAATGAATTTACATACAAGTTAGCATTTAATATTTGTTCCGCTTTCATTCCTATAACAGGAATTTTATTCGTTTCAAAAATAGGCTTCCCCATATCTACTCGAACATTTCCTTCGTCCAACACTTCAGGATATAAAATTCCGACACCTGTTTCGACAGAAAATTTTTTTGCTTAACCAATCCCAATTCAAAAACCCATTGTGCAAAACAACGAATTCCATTACCACACATCTCTGCTTCTGTACCATCTGCATTAAAAATTTTCATTTTCAAATCTGCTTGTAAGGAAGGTAAAACAAAAATAATGCCATCTGCACCAATTCCGAAATGTCTATCACACAAATGAACGCATTCATTAACAATAGGATTTATATCTTTTATAGTTAACGCATTAATTAATATAAAATCGTTACCGCACCCATTCCATTTTGTAAAATGCATAATATCTCCATAATCGGGGAATATCCCTTATCTAAACTGAGTTTCCTGTAATAGATATTGCTTTATTTTATCATTCACTTTACATGCTTGTAAAATGATATACTAAGAAAAGTAAATTAAATACTACGTTTTAAGATTTAATAATCTCGATTATAAAGGAGTATTTATGCAACTTGATAGTTTAATGATTTATCACTTAACAAAAGAATTGAATCAATCTCTACTAGGTGCACAAGTTCGTGAAATACATCAAATAGATTCTCGTTTATTTGAATTAGAATTATTTAAAATAGATACAAAACCGATGCATTTTCTTCTTTCCGCACAAACCCCTACTTATGCATGCATTTTATTTGAAAAAAGAAAAAACAGTAATTTCATCCCTGCTCAAAATTTTTGCATGTCCTTAAGAAAACATTTAGAAGGAAGCCGCATTGTTTCTATTGAACAAATGAACTTAGACCGAATTATTCGTATCGAATTTAATCGTATTGAAAATAACAGCTCTATTATTTCAAAGTTTTTATATTGTGAACTTTTACCTGCCGCACCTAATTTAATACTTGCAGAAAATAATATTATTTTAGATGCATGTATTTATCATAAAAAAAATGATAGGTCGATAGTTCCACAACAAGAATATCAAGCACCTAAAAATTCCCTTCGAATGAATTTTTTAGATTTTAATGAACAAGAACTGCTTGATATTCTTGTGCATCCTTTAGATGATAAAGAAAAAACCGTTGCTGAAGTTCTTTTTAGTCTTTTTAATGGATTAAATCAAATAATTGTAAGCGAAATATGTCAATTATCTCATATTTCTTCTGCAGATATATACCATTCGCTTTCTTTGACAACAAAAAAAATATTAGCATCTGCTATTGTACAAATTAAAACAAGATTACAAAATGCAAATGGATTATTTTTTTATAAAAAAGCTAATAAAGTTCAAATCTCTGCTATCTCCTTATCGATAGATAAAGAGTATCAAAAACAGTCTGTAAATAAATGGATTGTAGATAATATCTCAAATACCGGAGGTATTATTTCTACTGCCGTCAAAGAACTCACAAAACAAATCCAAAGTGCATTAAAAAAAGAACTTCGTAAAGAAAAAAAGATTCGTGAAGAATTAGCTGAAACTGAAAAAGCAGAAGAGTATAAATTATGGGGAAATTTACTTTCCATTAACGCATGGAAATCTATTCCCCGACAATTTGAAATAGAGGTAGAGAATCTTTTTGTAGATCCCCCTACTAAAGTACAAATTCCATTAGATCCTACTTTAAGTTTACCTGCTAATAGTCAGATGTATTTTAAAAAGTATAATAAATTAAAAAAACGTGAAGAAATTGGAATTCAAAAACTAAGAGATTGCTTGCAAATGCAAGAATATTTTAATAATTTACTTTATTTTGCATCCACAATTACTGATAGAAAGGCGTTGGATGAACTTCACAATGAATTAAAAAATAACGGCATAAAAAAGCAATCATCACCTAAAACATCTTTAAAAAAAGTAACCAAAAAAGAACCTTTTATACATACAGAAAACAAAGATGGGTATATTATTTCTATAGGAAAAAATAACTCACAAAACGAATTCTTAACACTTCATAAGGCCAATAAGAATGATATTTGGTTACATGCACAAAAAATTCCGGGAGCACATGTAGTGATTCATCAAGACAATGTCCAAGAAGATATTCCAAACGATATTATTCTATATGCGGCTTCTTTGGCAGCTTACTACAGCCAAGATAAAGATTCAGGAAAAGTAAGTGTTGATTATACTAAAATTAAATATGTAAAAAAGATTCCACAAGGTCCTTTAGGCTTAGTTACGTACTCACATCATAAAACAATAGTTGTAAAACCCACACCTCATAAATAAAAAGATGGTTATGAATATCATAACCATCTTTTTATTTTAATCGAGTACAAGTTGCTTCTAATATAACTTTATCTGCTTTTAATAAATGTCCTAATGCTCTCTTGAATGCCGATTTACTTAATCCAAATACATTTTTTATCTCATCCGGATTACTTTTATCAGTAAATGACATCTGTCCATCATGTTTTTTCATAAAATCTACAATGCACTGCATATCTTCATCCATAGCCTTTTCTTTGGTAGGACGAAGGGACACATTCAATCTTCCATCTTCTCTAATAAATGTAACTCGTGCAGTTACTTCTTGTCCGGCTTTCAAATTTCTTGGCATATCTTCTTTATACAAGAATGCAATCCATTTCTCTCGAGTAATAATAAAAGCCCCATTTCGCGTAATATTATAAACCGTACCTTGAATTTTTCCACCTACTTTAATTCCCTTCGCCGGCTTAGCTAACGCTAACATTTCTTCTGCAATACGCATGGTTACAGCAAGACGTCCTGTTTTATCCGTATATAATTTAATCCAAATACGTTGGTCTTTTTCAACACGACCAATAGTTTCTGAAATAGGTAAAAATATACCACGTTCTGTTCCTACGTCTACAAATGCACCAAATTTAGTTGTTAAAAGAACATTCACATAAGCAATTTCATCTTCATTAACTTGTGGAAGCCTCATACTTGCTGTCAAACGATGATGAGGATCATGATATAAAAAAACTTTTACTCGGTCCCCTAATTTCACAGGTGTTGTTTGTTGCCCATTATGTAAAAGAATATCATCATTCGAATCCCCGGTTCCTGCCGAAAGAAATGCACCAAATTCTGCAATACGCACCACCGGTAATACAGCTATAGAGTTTTCTTTGAAAGGTAATTCTTTACGTTTTTCTTTTATATTTTGATTATTATAATCCATGCTCATGGTTTATTTCTTCACCTGCAATATTCCTTCAGAAATTATTTCTACATCATCATGATATTCTTCGACAGGAGCATCCCCCCAAAGAGAATCTAATTCATAATGACGTCTTTCATCATCTGTAAAGATATGAACAATAACATCACTAAAATCCATTAAAATCCAGTCACCTTCTCGGTATCCTTCTTTTCTTAAACAACGAATATTGTTTTCTTTCATTTTTTCTTCCACTGCATCGGCAGCAGCTTGTGCCTGTTTTTTATTTCTAGTCGAAGAAAGGATAAAGTAATCTGCAACAGATGTCAGATCTTTTACATCCAAAACCTTAATTAAAACGCCTTTTTTGCTTGAAATGGCTTGGCAAATCATTTTTACTTCTTGATTCATTATATAAGTTCTCCTTTATTAATTAATAGTTGATGCTATAATTTTCTGCATTTCAATAGGATTTACTATCCATGCATTAGAATCCTTAGACTTCTTTTCTGTATCGCCTGGAATAATACAAAATTGATAGTTTTCTTCAGGAAATTTCAAAATATCATATGCTAAAGATGCTGCTTCTTTATAATCAATGTCAGAGTAATAAGGCATCCAATAATTCTTTATAAGAATCCATGTCATAACAGAATAACCATCTTTGCATTTATGCAAATACGCTTTAATAAACCGCTGTTGTCTTTGTATTCTTGCTATTTCATCTTGGTTGGAATCAAGATAGCGTAAATAAGAAATAGAAGAATCCGCATCCAATGTTTGATAACCTAAGTGAATATAAAAATCTTCACTACCATCTTGATTCTTGTGATTCATTTCTTTTTCGACAAAAAAGTCTATCTCTCCAAAATGAGTTAATAAAGCAGCAAATGTGCTTTGATTGTAAACTATAAAATGGTCGATACGAATATGTAACAAATTTTCTAAAGAACTTTTTGTTTCTTCTACTCCACCTTCTGCATACACATCTTTAATAAACATTTTAGTTTTTTCCTCATCCCCTCGTCCTACCAAAGTATTTCGCGGAATGGAAATAAATGTCATTTTTTCTGTTTCAGAATCTACTGCACAAACGGCAATGGTACTCGCTTGAGATTTCTCTTCTTCATTAATGCCTAAGAGCAAATAATAAGTTGGTTTAGGTGTAGTTACTTGTTTAGCATAATTATTTTCATAAAATCTATAAATCGACATGCCTGCATAAATCAATGCCCCACATATCATAGCAACACCTAAAAGAAAAATGAAAATTCGGTCAAATCGGATACGAATTCTTTTCTTTTTACGCATTACTTGCCTCCATCATATGTTCCAGTAAATTATTACGACCATCTATAGTCAATGGATATATATATGCATCTATATCCAGTAAATGTTTAATAGTAGAATTATAAGCACATAGCACTGCTTTATCTAATGATAGCTTAGATAGTTCTCGAAGGTTTTCAACTCCGGGAAAGTCTCGAGAAGGCTCAATATAATCGGCTAAAAAAACAATTTTTTCAAGTAAACTCATATTCGGACGACCGGTTGTATGATAATAAATTGCCGACAAAATATCTTTATCTTTTACAGCAAACCATTTTTGTGCAAGTATCATACCTACCGGCCCATGTAAAAGTGCTTTGCTATTATACATAAAGGAATCGACTTGCATATTTGCTTGATTAACGGTTTGTTGCATATCTGTTAAAGATAAATTTTTAGCACAATCATGAATAAGCCCCGCCAATTCAGCCTTATCTACATCTGTATATTGATAATGGATAGCTAATTGACGTGCAGTAGCTGCTACTCCACAAGAATGAATAAATCTTTTTTCTTTTAATAATCCTTTAAGTTTACTTTTTATTTCTTTTATGTTCATCTTTACCTTCTGTATAGTTTGTGTTCATTTATAAAGTCAATTACATTATCCGGTATAAAGTAACGAGTGGAAATCCCCTTTTTGATCCATTCTCTTAAAATAGTAGAGGAAATAGCCAGCTCAGGAGTTTTCAAAGTTAAAATCTTTTTTTCTCCTAACTCTCCAAAATAATTAATAGTTTGAGCTAATTTTTCTACTTTCTCCGGCCGACTGGCACAAACAAAATAACAAGCATGAAGTAATTCTTTATTAAATTTCCATTCCGGTAAATCTGCAACTGCATCTGTACCCGCAATAAAATAGAACTCCGTATTCGCATCACGCTGTTCTCTAAGTTCTCGTATGGTATCTACGGTGTAAGAAACACCTTGCCTTTCAATTTCTATAGGAGAAATCGTGAAATGTGGATTCCCCTGAATAGCAATTTTTACCATTTCATAACGTAAATATTTATCTACATGATGCATATTCTTTTTAGGCGTATCTGCTGTAGGAATAAATATAATTTCCTCTAATCCGAACTCTTGCCAAGCAGCTTCTGCTATTACAAGATGTCCAACATGAATGGGATTAAACGTTCCTCCAAAAATTCCTATTTTATGTGACATATATATCCAATAATCAAATCCAATAATAAACTACCAAAAGTAATTAATAAAAATACTTGTATAAAATGACGGGCTTCAAACTGTCCTTTTTTAGTTTTAGTAAAATAATACCACATCCATTTTAACTTGTATGACATCGAAAAATCATCGTTTTGATTCTTCATTTGCGTACCTGTCCATTACCAAAAACTTTGTATTTATAAGTCACCAAAGAATCCAGTCCCATAGGGCCTCTTACATGTAATTTTTGTGTACTGATACCAATTTCAGCTCCAAATCCAAATTCAAACCCATCAGTAAATCTAGTAGAAGCGTTGTGATACAAACATGCTGCATCAATATGATTCATAAAAAAAGCTACATTATCCTTATTTTCACTTACAATACATTCTGAATGATGTGTGGAGTAAACAATAATATGTTTTACTGCTTCTTCTACAGAATCTACTATTTTAATAGATAAGATAAGGTCATTATACTCCGTACTCCAGTCTTCTTCTGTAGCCGGTTTGATAGACGAATACAACGAAGCTATCTGTGCATCGCCTCGTAATTCCACCCCATGTTGTTTCAACAAAGGGAAAATTTTTTCTATCACTAGCGGAGCTATATGTCTATGAACAAGAAGCGTTTCCATTGCATTACAAACAGAAGGTTTTTGCACTTTAGCATTAATAATTATAGCTTCCGCTTTTTCAATATCTGCCTCTTTATCTATATAAGTGTGACAAACACCACTCCCTGTTTCAATGACCGGAATGATACTGTCAGAAATTACTGTTTGTATTAATTGTTTACTGCCTCTTGGAATAACTAAATCTATAATGCCCCTCATATGAAGAATATCTTGAATTAATTCCCTTGAAGAATCTAAAACGCTGTATACAACTTGTGCCGGTATTTGAACCGATTCCAATGCTTTTTGCATGATTATCGTAAGTATTTCATTAGTATAATGTGCTTCTTTACCGCCACGAAGAATACAGGCATTCCCACTTTTAATGCATAACACAGCTGCATCTACGGTTACATTAGGTCTAGACTCGTAAATCATAGCAATAACACCAAATGGTGTGGTCTCTTTAATAATTTCTAAGCCATTGGATAATGTATGTTCTCCTATAATTTGGAATACGGGATCCGGTAAATCCATAACTTGTTTAACACCTAATGCCATATCGGAAATCTTCTTATCAGATAACAATAATCGCTCTTTCATAGATGTAGACAGATTATAAACGGCATCTGCTCTTTCCATATCTTGTTTATTAGCCTTTAATATTGCATCTTTATGCAAAAGAAGTGCATCATGAATAGCTTGTAATGCCTTGTTTTTAGCCTTCGTATCCAAAATACCTAAAAATTTAGATGCTTCCTTGACCTGTAAACAAGCCTGCTTTAATTCTAAACTATTCATTACACACCTCTTCTATTTAATAACCATTAAATTATTTCGATGGATGACCGTATCATATGTTTTCTCATACCCAAGAACCGCTGTCAATTTTTCAGTGTGACATCCACAAATTAATTGAATATCCTGTGAATCATAATAGGTAATTCCACGTGCAATTTCTTCATTTTCATAGAAAACGGACACAGAATCACCTTCTTGAAAGTCACCTTCCACTTTAACTATCCCCGCAGGCAATAAACTGGAACCATTAGATACAATGGCATTTTTACATCCTGCATCAATATAAAGTTTTCCTTTAATAGTCGAACCAATAATAATTTTACGCTTTTTCATTTGCGGATGAACATTTTCTGCTAAAAATAAAGTACCTATTGGTTCTCCATCGATTAAATTCATTAATACATCAGGAAGATGACTATTAGCAATAATCATATCAATACCTGAACGCACACAAATTTCAGCAGCCTTTAATTTAGTTGCCATACCACCGGTGCCTCGAGCTGTACCTGCATCACCTGCCATCGTCAAAAAAGCACGTGAAAACTCCGGAACATAAGAAATAAACTTAGCATCTAAATGTAAAGATGGATTTTTATCATATAACCCGTCAATATCTGAAAGGATTATCAATAAATCCGCATCACAAATACTTGCCACTACTGCAGATAAAGTATCATTATCTCCAACTTTAATTTCATCGGCAGAAACTGCATCGTTTTCATTCACAATAGGAACTGCACCTAAAGCAAGTAAAGCGTCTAACGTAGTACTTGCATGCAAATAACGCTTAGGATTTAATGCATCCCCTTTAGTAAGTAAAAGCTGTGCGACTTTCCCCCCATACTCATGAAAAAAGCGTTCATAAAGATGCATTAACGTCCCTTGCCCGACTGCAGCACAGGCTTGTTTTTGTGGTAAATTATTCGGTTTTATTTCAAATCCTAATAAGGGCATCCCGATAGCAATAGCACCTGACGAAACAAGCACCACTTCATATCCTCTATTTTGCAAATCCATAATCTGACAGGCTAAAGAATTAAAGAAACGAAGATTCGGTTTCCCATTCACATAAGTCAACGAACTCGTCCCTACCTTAATTACGATTCTCTTTTTCGAAGATATATTTCTTCTGACTTGTTCTTCATTAAGGTAATTCATAATGAGATTTTTTATCTTTCTGTCTAAACAAAATACAATTACGTCCTATTACTTGTACAATTTCACAGGATAATTTAGATGCTAACAATGATGCTACGCTGCGAATATCTTCTGCTGCATTTTGATTAATTTTAACTTTAATTAATTCATTAGCGGCAATATTCTTTTCTGCACTTTCTAATATAGAATACTGCAATCCGTCTTTGCCGATTTGAACAGTAGCCGGAATATGTACTGCAATAGCTTTTAAGTATTGTTTCTGCTTTCCTGTAAGCATAAATTAATCCTCCTCATTCCCTTCTTCTTGCCCATGCTTTCTCGCTGTATATGTAAACTCTATACCATATAAATTAACCGTATCGCCTTCTTTTATACCCGCTTGTTTTAACAATTTTTCGAGTCCCATATATCTCCATGCTTTGTCAAAACGACGAAGTGATACATAATCGTCAAAATTAGTCATAGATACCAGTTTTTCTACACGCTTTCCGGTAAGATAATACACATTATCTTCTACTTCCACCTTAAAATCGTCTTTCTTTACATCGTAAATAATTGCTGTATCCGGTGTTTCTAATTCAATCTTAGGTGTAGATTCCAATATTTCCCATACCTTTTCTAAAAGAGGTTGTAACCCTTCTCCATTTAAGGTACAAATAGGGAAAAATTCATATCCTTCGCGTTCAATTTGTTGTCTTAAATTGTCCAACTTTTTTGTATCTTGAATCAAATCAATTTTATTAGCTGCTACAATTTGCTTCTTCGTTGATAGTTTAGAACTATAACGAGCTAACTCTTTATTGATAAGATGAAAATCTTCAAAAGGATCTCGCCCTTCACTACCTGCTGCATCAAGTACATGAATTAATACACGTGTACGTTCTACATGACGTAAAAATTCATCTCCAAGTCCGACCCCTTCACTCGCTCCTTCAATAAGTCCCGGAATAACAAAACTGCGAGATTCATCCAAATTAACCATTCCTAAAATAGGATTTAATGTTGTAAAGTGATATGCCGCCACTTGCGGTTTTGCCTTAGAAACTTTTCGAATAAGACTGGATTTTCCTACACTTGGGTATCCTAATAATCCCACATCAGCCAACACTTTTAACTCTAAGCGAATTTCTTTCTTTTCTCCCGGCTCTCCCTTTTCCGCATAAGTCGGACCACGTACTGCCGGTGAAACAAAGTGAGAATTTCCTCTACCTCCACGACCACCTTTAACCAACAAAACCTGTTGTCCGTCATGTGTCATATCAGCTAATAATTCATCTGTTTCCGCATCATAAATAAGTGTACCAAGCGGTACATAAATGAATACATTTTCCGCTGCGCGTCCATAACAATCTTTAATCCCGCCATTTTCTCCTTTTTTTGCCGCATATTTACGACGTCTTCTAAAAGAAAGAAGTGTGTTGATTTCTGAATCAGCGACGGCAATAACTGAACCGCCTTGTCCTCCATCACCACCACTGGGTCCACCACGAGGAACATACTTTTCTCGGCGGAAAGAAACCATTCCATTTCCACCGGCACCCGACTCAACAATAATTCGTGCTCTATCAATAAACATACTAACCTCTCCAGCTCATTTAAAACGTTAAAATCTTATTCCTTATTATACATGAAATAAGCGATTATTGCTTATATATTCAATCATAAAAAAGAATTTTATACAATGGTATCTCAAAATAAAAAATCACCTGTTATGCAGGTGATTTTTTTACTAATTCATAAATTATATTGACAATATCATCATTTTTAAGTTACTTTTCAAAAGAAACATTAATCCCATCTTTCTTCAACGCTCCAAAGAGCTTTTTTCCTAATTCAATCCTTAAAATTTAGGCATATATTTATATATGCCTATAAACAAACCGATAATAAGAATGGCATAAAATAAAGTAACTAGTCTCAAGTTCTGTTTACTCTTACACGTTTTTCTTGTTAATTTCTCTTCTAGTATAATAATCCCAAATATAAGAGCTTCTACCAAATATATAGAACCCAAGGTATAAAATGCTATCTTTGGTTTAGTATAAAGCGAAAGATACCAGAGAAAGCCACCGATATTTGCCAATTGTAGAAAATACAATCCAACAGCAATAGGAATCGGTACAAGAAAACTTAATATCCAAGATATTTTTTATTCTTAACCTTTATAATAGGTTTCAACTCACCAAAATGCTTTGTATAATAATCATCCGTAAAGAATAAATGGCTTAGCAGTCTTGCAAATCTTATAATTAAAATACCGCCAATTACAAAAGTCAAAATACACAATAAAAAACAACCAAAAACTTTATAATCTAACATATTTTTTATCTCTTAAGCTATTTTATTATAAAAAAACAATTGTATACAATATTTAATTTATTAACCTTTTCTTAATAACTTCTGAATATTTATTTCAAAAACGTTTCTTCCCATTCTCTTTCTTTAAATCCTACGAGAACAAAATTTTCACCTACAACAAGTGGCCGTTTCACAAGCATTCCATTGCTGGATAGCCAATCAAGCTGTTCATCTTCTGTCATTTGTGGCAACTTATCTTTTAATTCCATTTCCCTATACAGCATTCCGCTAGTGTTAAAAAATTTCTTTATTGGCTTATTGCTTTTGGCAATCCATAATTTTAACTCTTCTTTCGTCGGATTATTTTCTACAATATGCCTATCATCATACTCAATTTTATGTGAATCAAGCCATTTCTTTGCTTTTTGACAAGTGCTACATTTAGGGTACTCATTAAATAATATTTTCATCTCTCATACCTAACCTTTAGTTTATCAACTTCTTAAATTCACCGTAGCCTTCTTCATCTAGTTTATCAAATGGTATAAAACGAAGCGCCGCAGAATTAATACAATATCTCATCCCCCCGAGTTCTTCCGGTCCGTCTTGAAATACATGTCCAAGGTGCGAATTGGCGCCTTTACTGCGAACCTCCACACGATTCATACCTAAAGTGTTATCCCTCTTATAATTTACATGATCTTCTGAAATTGGTTTGCTGAATGCCGGCCAACCGCAACCGGAGTTAAACTTGTCATTTGATGTAAACAGCGGTTCACCGCTCACAATGTCTACGTAAAGTCCCTTTTCAAAGAAATCGTTGTATTCGCCTGAATAGGGGGCCTCGGTACCAGCTTTCTTTACTACATCAAAGGCTTGTGCTCCAATTCTAAAAAAAAGTTGATCGTCTGTTTCTGTCTGCTTATACTCATTGCTTTCGATTTCAGTTGCAAACATCTTCCTGACTTTATCCATCTCTTCATAAGAAATATGACAATAACCATCTGGATTTTTATCTAAGTAATCTTGATGATACCATTCGGCATCATAGAAATTATCAAGTGGCTTAAGTTCAACATAAAACTCATTATGTTTAGTTTTTTCTTTGGAAAAAGTATTCTCGAGAAGCGATAGATCCTCTTTATCCACATAATATACTCCTGTTTGATATTGGCTTCCTATATCGTTTCCCTGTCTGTTTTTAACAGTAGGGTCAATTACCATAAAGAAAGCTTGTACAAGCATTGAAAGCGATAGTTTGGTATCATCATATGTTACCTTTACGGTTTCTCTATGTTCGGTATCTTTGTAGCAAACATCCTCGTAGCTTGGATTTTCCATGCTGCCATTTGCATAACCTACGGTCGTGTCTAAAACACCCGGAATTCTTTTAAAAATGTGTTCTGTTCCCCAAAAGCATCCACCTGCAAAATATATATCTTTTTTCATAATTAATCTCACTCAACTTAATTAGATTGTGCGCAATTTATATTTAAATACTACACTATATTAAACCATCTTTTGCAAAAATTATGTGAAGAATGTCTAAAAATCTACTCAAGCCAATGCCTGTTATAGTTTTTCCTAACTCTTGCACGCTCGTATGCTTCCATGGTATTCTTAGGCTCTCGGTATTTTAATCCATGTTTCTTAAGCTGTGCAGATACAAGAAAATAGCTTTCTTTATCCAGTACTTCAGCCTTGAATATAAGTTTCCTGCCGGACACATATCGTCCATTGTTATAAAAGTAAAAAGCCGGAAAAAACACTTTGCCGCGCCCTCTCCCTGGAACCCAAAGATCAAATTTAATATCTTTAATGGCATAGTACGGAATAGATTTTGTTTCTCCGCGACTATAGTTTATAGTAAACTGATTTTCCTCAAAAATAATTTCCATGGGATAACTCTTAAAAATCCCTAATACTATATTGTAAACAAATCCAAGCAGAATCCCCATAAATACAATTAACAAAAGAAAAATACTCCAGCCCCATTCTCTGACAGAATTATACTGAGGAAGATACATGTAGGAGCTTCGAGTTAAAAATATGGCATATCCTAATACTGAAAATAATACAAAATAGAGAAAGCTCTGCATGGGCTTACGATCATTCATCTGGAATGTCCAATGCATATAACCATTCTCCATATGGCAAACAGAGCTTCCTTTATTTTTCTTTGCTCTTCTTATTCCTTCAATGCATATCATTAAATCTTTACCATTAAGAAGCCAATAAAATAAAATGATCGTTACAATAAAAATTACAGCAGCTGTGATAAATATTCCTATATAATTCATATAATAATATTCCTTTTTCAAAAAATAATATTTATTAGTTTTCCGCTGCAACTTCCGAATTGTGCATCCATAAAAAGCCGGGATTCACCCATCTATAACCAAATTGTGCAAATGCATAAATTTATCACGATACTCAAATGTAAATGTATGAATATCGTCCAATTATTGATCACAATAACTAACATTTTCTAGCAAAAGAACTATTACAGAAGCTCCTAATTTATTCTTAATTTCTTGTATGCTAACATTTTCATAACAAGTTTGTAAATTCGGTAATAGAAATTCCATAATTTCTAGTAAATGTTTATTATATTTCTCTGCTTTGATGAATATTACGAATCGCTAGCTACAATGGTCTCCAAAACTATTCTAATCTAATTCTTCAGTTTACGTTTTCCTCTACATGTGGAGCGATAAAAGTTTCCGTCTTTGTAGAAAATAAATATCTTGCGTAAGATTTTCCTAAAAGTTTAATTCATAACCTTCCTTGTTAAGGGTAATATCTTTTGGTATTAACATTTTTTACTTATTTAATAAAAAGCTTCTCTCTTTAATCATAAGATACAAATTCCCATCTTTATTTGAAACTTTTGAAAATTAAATAGAATAACATTACTTATGTCATATCAAAAATATAGCTACTTGTCTTAATTTCAATACATCAAGTTTATTCTTTATTCTTACCTTGCAAACAAAAAGACGATAGATTTTTTTCTATCGTCTTTTATCTTTCTTTTCATGATGACACTTTTATTCTAATATTCTGTTTTTTACTTTTTCTAATTTTTTATTGCTATTAATTAGAAATTTTATTCTTCTATTTTTGAAAGAAGATTTTCATATATAGTTTCCCATGGCGTAATCTTCTCTTTTTCGTTGTAAGATTTATAAACATAAAAAGAGGTATGCCAATACCATCTGCCATCTTCGTCGGGGTGATATCCTTTAAGATGTAATCCATAGACACAAACATTGGTGGTAAATGCATTGTTTTTTAATAAAATTGGATATTTTTCTTCAATAAAATTAATAAAATTCACTACATCTCTATAACACTTTTCTACTTCCACAAGAGATTCTGTATCTATTGAAAATAAAAAATAACCATCATTATATGCATTAATATAATACTCGGGTGGACTTCCTACATATTCTTTAACAACCGGATTTTTAACATTATAAGTTTTACAATAATCTAAAACGGCAAGTTCACCAATAGAACGAGTATAGTCATAGTATATGGTAGGTTCTTTACCTTCTATCCATAAAAGAAAAGGAGGTACTATTGCACCGGAATAACCTCTCCAAATAATAAAAGGAGCTTGAGGGTAATCGTTGAGGGTAACTGTATAAGTACTTCCATTAATAAATCGTTTTTCTGTTAAATTAATAGTATAAGCTGTTTTTCCAAACGTTTTATCTAACTCATTAATAATAGATTCTCTGTCTTTCAGCTCCGTATAATAAGTTTTAAATACACCAAATATAACAACTACTATAATTAAGCCGATAAATAATATTCTACTATGTTGTATTTTTTCAAACATATCTCACACTACCGCTCCATAATTGTATTTTTTATAAAATTCAACTCTATTATAATTACTGTTATCTATATAATATAGAAATTTTTATTTACTCTCTTTTATCACTGTTCCTCGATCTATAATAATCGCCTCTATTACTTCTGAAGGAAACAAAGAACAAAGATGCGAAATCCAAATATCTAAATCATATAAATTACAACTTTTTAAAAGAATCTTATTCTTATTTTTGAATTTAAAGATATATCCAAAGTATTTGTTTTTTACAAAAAGTGAATTAATAAGTATTGGTTCTATTGCATATAATTCATGAAAAAATACTACTTTCTCTTTTTTATTCCTTTTGAAAACAATCCCATTTTCAAATAAAATAACTTCTGACCATAAATCAAACTCTGTAGGCAAAATAAATCTTCTTTTACTTTTAATAGAATAAATGTATTTTCCCAATTGATTTATCTTATCCACTTTATGTCCATTCATAGTAAAAATAATCGTTTTTAACTGGTAATGAGGACCAAGTGGTGGATGGAACATTTTATAAATGAAAAAATATCCTGATATACATAAAAAGAGTGCATATAATATGGTATACATGATTTACCTATACTTTCTTGATTACATGCAAGTATTATAAAATTATTATTACAATACTTCATTACACTTAATAATAAGACAATAAGATGATATTTAATGCAAAACAAAACCACACTTTCTGATTCTCTCATTAAATAATCCCATCATTTTTCTATCAATAATAATATTTTTAGTGATAATCTTATTTGCCTTCACCCATTTAGGTTTTCATGTCCATTTATGTATAAGAGGATTTCTAATTTTAATAATTAGCCTAACACAATGTTCAAAATAATAATTTTGAAATTGTACTTCCTCTATATCCTTTAATTCAAATATAAGTTCTAAAAGGCTACCTGTTCTACCAGCTTCATAAAATTGAACATGATTATCTTCACTAATTTCCAGTCTTGTATATTTTCTAAAGCGAAGATGTATTTCCACAAAAGCAATCATAAACATAGAAAACAATGCTAAAACAACTTCATATTCTCCAACATTGAAAAATTCGAGTTTAATACTAAAATATGTAAATATCATAGGTAGTAATGAAATCACACGTATCAAAAGTTCTAGTAGATAGTTCATTGGTGGACATTGTAAAGTAAGTATTTGATTCTGTGATAAATTATCTAATTTCATATACTATCTCACTCTCTGTTAATTGCCTATCCAAAGTTTTCTTTTGTAACAAGTTTCACTGCGAAGTCTTCCATACCATATTTTAAACTATTTTTCTTCATCCATATTAATATCTAATAAATATATCATATTAGGAGAGATTCTTCCGAATGGAGTATAAAGTAACCAGTCTGTCATTTCCTCAAGAAAATAAGTCCCTTCATCTCCTTCATGTAGGGCTGCTATATCATAAGGTTCTTGTGTTAATTTTAAGTTTAATATATTATCTTCCATACGTAATAACTCAAACCATATATGCTCTTTATTATCACTTTGTTCACCATGATCCGTTATTAAGCCCATTTTGATAAGTACGGTATAATTTTCTTTATCATTCATTGCCATAACTTTTCTTACATAAGAAAATCTCTCTAAAGCTAAATTTTTCATTCTTAGAGTCTCTGCATTTGAAATGTAAAAAATCGGATTATTAGCAAGTAAGGTATTTACTTCTTCAAGAAGAGATATTTCGTTCTCCTCATTTATTATAAATATAATTTCACTTTTTGAATTATGACTATTTTTCCTATCATTTTCAGTCCCTAAAACGGTAGAGTCATATTGTAGAATCCCTTCTGTCCAACTAATCTTCCTAACAATAATCGGATTCATATTAATAAATTGCCCAATTATTGCATAGTTTTTTTCTTCATCATATGCCCCTTCTAAAACCATATTAGCAAGAGTCGATATTATACTGTAATGATGATTATATACAGATTTAGATGAATGTAGAATTTCTAACTCTGCTATACTACATCTTGCCAGACCATGAGTATGAATCCATATATCCGTATCAGAAGCCATAACTGCCTGCACTGTATATAAATCTTTAAAATCACAAGGTAATTTGGAATTGACAGCAAGCTCTACCCATTTTCTATTTATAAGTTTTTCTGCACTCTCATCTTCAAAAGCAAGTGTATTAGGCATTAAAGCCTGCAACAATTTTAATTGTAAAATATATGAACTTCTCACATCTTTCCCAAACTTCATATAAGAAGAAAGTGCCATAGTTGCCTTTTGCACTTCATCCATTTCTTTTTCCAAAAAGAAATGTCTTTGAAAATTTGCAAGATGTGATACCTCGTGTTCCACGTAATAAAACCTAAATTCGTATTCTTCCCCTTTATATTCAATAAAAAGGACTCCCGGTTTCCCTTCCTCATGTACAGGTAACATATACCCAATAACTTTTACATCTATAAGTTGTCTAACTCTATCTATGCACTCTTCTGTAAGCAAAAATTTATCATCATTTCTTGATAAAGCATGTATATAAGAATATTCTTCCCAATATTGCAATGGTTGTTCTTGAAGCTGTTTTCTTTTCTGTTTAAAAATATTCAACATATTCTTTTCTCCTTTCGTTTTTAATGGCTTTTGTATATAATTTTCTTTATTAAATATTAATATCTAGAATATCATATTTTTTCTATATATGGTCTTATAACAGTATATAATACTAAACAAATATAATTCAAACGTTTAATAAATATCTTTATTAGGAAATAAATACTAAAAAGAGCTAACTTTAAAATAAAGTTAGCTCTTTTTTATCGTACTAGATATACTTTTACGGTTCTAACGCCCCATTGGTAAGCTTGATCTACTGTATCTACACATATATCTATATGATTTCCAATAACGGTTCCACCAATATCATCTGCAATACAATATCCATATCCTTCTACAAAAAGAATACTGCCTATTGGAATTACCTTAGGATCTACCGCTGCATGACCTTTTCCTGCTTTATTGCCGCTATAAGTATATCCACTTCCACCACCATCATAAGGAGTATATGCAGTAGCATCCATAATCATTTCTTTTTTATAGATTCCATTAAAAACAGGCGGTGTTTCCAAATGACTCCATACGTTATCATCTACTATGCCGGTTACAGGAAGAGCATATTGTTTTTGCATTTCCAACACAGCTTCTTTTGTCCCTTTACCAAAAGAACCATCAACAATTCCCGGATTAAAGCCATGTAAAAGAAGTAAATTCTGCAACTTAACCACCTTATTATTAGAAATTCCTTCTTTGATTACAGATGAATTTTTCTTTGTTTTAGCTGGATGATTGAGTTTCGATAAAGTTGTTTCTGTAATCATACCGGTAACTGGAATTCCCGAGTCTGCTTGTAAATTCTGTACAGCATTAAAAGTATCATTTCCATAAATTCCATCGGCTTCTCCCGTTAGATATCCTGCCTTTTTTAACTTTTCTTGTATCCGCTTTACATCTTTCCCTTCATCACCCACTCCCCACAAATAATCACGTGAAGTATCTTTGTTTGCCACTTTATCAAATGATGTATCCATAGCATTTAAAGCTACACTTGTTTCTTCATCTATGGCTCCGGATACAGGGAGATTTTGATGTCTTTGAAACGCATATACTGCATTTACAGTATCTTGCCCATAAACACCATCCACCTCTCCATCTAAAAAACCATGGTTCTTTAAAATTTGTTGATAAGTATTTACTAATGTTTCCTGATTACCTTCTGCTAAACGAAGTCCTCCACCTTTTCGATGATTAGTGGTAGCATTGTAAATACTTTCTTCGGTATTATCATCAACCATACCGGTAACGGCAAGTCCATGATCTTCTTGAAATAATTGAACCGCTTTTACTGTAGTTGCACCATATTCACCGTCTACAGCTCTTGCTAAATATCCACAAGATACAAGTTGTTCTTGTAGCATTCGTACTTCTGCCCCACTCATTCCTTCAGAAAGTAAAGCAGCAGAGATGTTTCCGATAGTAAATAAGGTAAAAAGAAATGTATATATTAACCATTGCCATTTTTTCATGAAATTACCTCCAATCTTTTGTATTTTATCATGATTTCTACTTTTATGTAAAAAATATTAAAATCATTCTTAAGTTTTAATATATTAAAAAATCTCTTGGTATACCAAGAGATTTTTTATTTAAATAATTATTCATTCCACCACATAACGCCTTTGGTATCAGAAAGTACATTTTTTACAAACTTAGGCGATGCAACGCCTGCTTGTTGTTGCTTTTCATAATCATCAAGTGCTTCCTTAACTTTGGGAAACAAAATAAGAATAGCAGAAACGTTAGTTAATACTTGGAATGCCATAAATAAATCAGCTAAATCCCAAACCAACGGTAAATCAGCAACTGATCCAAAGAATACCATGAATCCGATTAATATTCTAAATGTATAAAGAACCCACTTATTTTTAGTTAAATGATTAATGTTAATTTCTCCATAATAATAATTTAGATTATTTCTTTCTCTCGTCCGCAAGGTTCAGCAGAGCAATCAGACCGAAATAGAATACCAGTGTCGAAATG
>OGKA01001138.1_pt1 | contig 23485 bp, 20 predicted proteins | sample 1572211 | NCBI WGS metagenome assembly OGKA01 (sample SAMEA2582125, study PRJEB24529) | metagenome | biome: Human gut stool | place: China | collected 2011 | reverse complement strand
GCTGAGTGGATATTGTAATACTCACACTACAGGTACGCCTTTAACCGTTATTATAAAAAATGAAGATGCAGATTTTTCCTCTTATGAAAAAATAAAAGATAGTATGCGACCTGGACATGCCGATTATACGGGTTTTATAAAATATAAAGGATTTAATGATTATCGTGGCGGCGGACATTTTTCCGGACGTATAACAGCACCTCTTGTGTTTGCAGGAGCCATTGCCAGACAATTATTAAAGAAAAAAGGAATAAGCATATCCTCGCATATACAGCAGATAGGAGCTATATGTGATAAAAAATATAATCCTTTGGGAGAAAAACAAGATGTTTTAGATTGTTTATCAAAATCTTCTTTTCCTGTTTTAGATGCTGTCGTTGAAGAATCTATGAAAAAAGAAATAGAAAAAAAGATGCAAAATAAAGATTCTGTCGGTGGTATTGTAGAATGTATGGTACAGGGAGTACCTGTCGGTTTAGGAAATCCTTTTTTTGATTCGGTAGAAAGTGTATTGTCACATGCTTTATTTTCTATTCCTGCTGTTAAAGGAGTAGAATTTGGTGATGGTTTTGCTATGGCACAAGGTTATGGTTCTAACAAAAATGACATTATGCAAATTGGCGATGGAAAAATAAAGATGACATCCAATCATAATGGTGGAATTTTAGGTGGTATTACGAATGGTATGCCTCTTATTTTTAGAGTAGCAATAAAACCTACACCATCTATTGGTATTCCGCAATCAACTGTGAATATTAAAACAAAGGAAAATACAATGCTTACTATAGAAGGTCGTCATGATCCTTGTATTGTTCCTAGAGTTGTTCCTGTGGTAGAAAGTGTAGCAAGCATTGTTCTATTGGATATATATAAATTATCTCAGTTTGAATAAGAAAGTTAGATATGAAAGCAGCTTTAATTGGTGAAAAATTAGGACATAGTTATTCTAAATGGATTCATGAAATAAGTTTTGAAAAACAAGGAATTGTAGCTTCTTATGATTTACTGGAAATTTCTAAGGAAGATTTAAAAAATAAAGGAAAGTCTATTCTTTCTCTATATGATGGATATAATGTAACGATTCCTTATAAAGTGGAAATTTTATCTCATATAGATGTTATATCCGAAGAAGCAAAGCGTATCGGTGCTGTGAATACCTTAGTAAAAAAAGGAAAACAATGGATGGGAAAAAACACCGATTATTTCGGTTTTTCTAAATTGTTAGAGTCTATAGATATTAATTTAAAAGATAAAGAAGCAGTAGTATTAGGTACAGGCGGTGCTTCTCGTGCGGTAATTACTTGTCTGGCTGATAAAGGTTGTTCTTCTATATATGTTGTGAGTCGATTTCCTTCATCTGTTGATGCATCAATGCTTTCTTTCTTGGAACAAGAAAAAGCTGTTCTTTGTGATTATAAAAAGTTATCATCTTTACAAGCGGAATTACTTGTTAATACTACACCTGTTGGTATGTTTCCTCATAATGAAAAAATGCCTATAGAATCAAAAATAATAGATTCTTTTAACGTAGTCATTGATATCATTTACAACCCTATAGAAACTACTTTGCTTTTAGAGGCTAAGAAACAAGGTAAAAAAACAGCTAACGGTCTTATGATGTTAATTTATCAAGCACTCAAAGCGGAAGAATACTGGTTAGGACGAGAAATAGAAGAAGAAAAATGTAAGGAAATTATAATATGCATAGAAAACCAATTACAAAAAATATATTCCTTATAGGTATGCCCGGTGCAGGTAAAAGTATGATTGGAAAAATTCTTTCTGAGAATCTTTTTTTACCTTTTTATGATGCAGATATTTATTTAGAGTCTTCTATAGGAAAATCAATATCTTCTTTGTTTATACAAGGAGAAGATATTTTTAGAGATATCGAAACGGAAATATTAAAAAAGTTAGTATTAAAAAAGGCTATTATTGCTACAGGAGGTGGTGTTATTGTAAGAAAAGAAAATAGGGAACTTTTAAAAAAAGAAGGTTTTGTATTTTTTATTGATAGAAAAATAGAAGATATAAAAAAAGATATTCAAAAAGAATATCGTCCTTTATTACGAAAAGGTGTATCTTTAGAATCTTTATATGAAGAACGATTCCCTTTATATAAAGAAGTAGCAGATTTTCACATTCTTAATAAAGGGAGAATCAGTGAGGTGATAGATGAAATACAAGAAAAAATAAAACAACTCCATATATTACAAAAAGTGTAAAGGAGAATCCGTATGGTAGATAAGCATATAGATGTAGATCGTTATAAAATAAAACAAAATGAAACGGTAAATTTACATAATATACCTACTTTTTGTGATATAGCTATTGAAAAAAACGAAGTTAAACAAGAATTATTTCCTGCTGTAATTCATGAAATGAAAAGTTGGCAAGAAAAATTATATGCAGAAAAGAAATACGGATTAACTTTTGTTTTACAAGCTATGGATGCGGCCGGTAAAGATAGTACGATAAATCATGTTTTTTCAGAATTAAATCCGAGCGGATTATTTGTAAAATCTTTTAAAGAACCTACTTCTTTAGAAAGTAGTCATGATTATTTATGGCGTATCCATAAAGCATTACCTGCTCGTGGTGAAATAGTTATATTTAATCGTTCACAATATGAAGAAGTGATAGTAACTCGTGTACATCAACTTTTAGAAAAAGAATCTTTCCCGACTTCTTTGATAACGAATCATATTTGGGAAGAACGATATGAACAAATTATGCATTGGGAAAAATATTTAGCACAGAATGGATTTCCCATGATTAAGATTTTTTTGCATGTGTCTAAAAAAGAACAAGAAAAACGTTTAATAGATCGTATTTCCAGACCGGAAAAGAATTGGAAATTTGCATTTTCTGATATTTTAGAACGAAAATATTGGAATAAATATCAAGAATATTATGAAGAATTATTATCTAAGACATCCACTTCTTATGCACCTTGGTATATTGTTCCGGCTGATGATAAGTGGTATACGCGTTATGTGGTTGCATGTATTGTAGTTAAAGAACTTAGAAAATTAAATCCTTCTTTTCCGACATTAGATTCACATGTAGAAGAACAATTAAAGCAATTAAAAACTTTACTGGAGCAGGGGCAAATTTATAAAGTTATGGAAGATTAAAAGATTTATTTCTTGTAGTAGGAATAGAAATAAATGAGTTATAAGTGTTAAAAGAATATTATATTAATATAGAATGTTTCACGTGAAACAAAATAATATTCTTTTATAAGGAGAGAAAATGAATCATATTACGAATGAACGTATATATTCTTCTTTGTATCAAGCCGATGGACGTGTGCTTGGTCGTATAAAAAGTGAAGTAAAAGTATCAAGACCCGGAGAAGGAAAGAAAGATTATCGCTTTTTTGTGGAAGCGTTATCACCTCTTCCGGAAGAATTTAAAGAAATGGAAGAAAAAGGTTTATATTTTACAGGTTTTATGAATCAGTTAGGATATGGATTTAATATGTTTGATTCTGAAGAAGAAGCCTCTAAAGTATTAGAAAAAAAGTATGGAAATTGTTTAATTACTTTTACACCTGTATTAAAAAATTTTAAATATTTTGTGATTACAGATATTGTAAAAGAATTTAAAAATTTTAAAGGTTCTTTGGAAGAAACTTATTATCCGGTTCCTGTATTCGGTGATGAAAAAAATCCGGTTTTTAATGGAGATATTCATAAATTTTGTATGCATGTATTGTCAGGAAAACCTCTTCCGGGGCTTTCTAAAAAACATTGGGTATCTCAAGTAGAGCCTCCTTTTGTTATTGCACATACAGGAAATTATGATAATCATGGAAAATATCGTTTTTTATATCTGACTCCTGCTCATAATAAAACTTTTAAAGAAGCACATATAGGAGAAGGCGGTGCTTATTTTGATATAGGAAATCATGAATTATCCTATGGATTTATTGATTTATCTGACAAAGAATATAATAAAGAAATTATTCGTTGTCATGAAGATCCTCTTTGGTTTATTCCTGAAAATCTCATTGAAAAAATACGTAAGCAAAGTAATCTTTGGTTATCCGATCAGAAAATAATACCCTGTTCTGTGAGTCATGACGGATTACAACATGTTAATAAAGATTCTTCGACATCTATGCCGATAGACATTCCTTCTCAAAAGATATTGGATGAAACTGTACAATTAATCATGGCAGAAACAACGAATGAAATAGGAGATGAAAAAGATTCTTTTACATCTAATAATACGGATGCTTTTTCTGAACAAGAATTTATTGCTCAATTTTTATCTTGTGTAGAGCAAAAAGGATTCTTATATGATAAGAAAGATTTATATAATTTCCACGTAGCAGCGAAATCATCAAAACTTTTGATTTTATCAGGAATGAGTGGTATCGGTAAATCTGCATTGGTTCGCTTGTATGGAGAAGCATTAGGACTTAGTGCATCACAAATGGCATTTTTACCGGTACGTCCGTCTTGGATGGATGATGGAGATATTTTAGGGTATTTGGATAAAAACAGCATGTTATATTATCCGTCAGATACGGGACTGGCAGAATTATTAGTCGAAGCGTCTAAACATCCGGAAAAGATGTATATGGTATGTTTTGATGAGATGAATTTAGCACGAGTAGAGCATTATTTTGCACAATTTATTTCCGTACTTGAAAAGAAAGACTCTCGCAAGATTCAGCTATATAATCCTTCTTTAGAAAATCGAGTACATAATAGCCATTTGTATCCCGCACAAATTTCTATCGGGGATAATGTGTTATTTATGGGAACAGTGAATATGGACGAATCGACCTATCATTTCTCTGACAAAGTATTAGATAGAGCGAACGTAATTACGCTGCATCAAAGGAAATTTGCAGATATGAAATCTTTTTGTCCTGTAAAAGATGGATTGTTTGTGCCTATATCAGCGGATGCGTATCGTAAATTTAGAGTCGAAAATAAAAAGGTACGTTTAAGTAATGAAGAACTTGAATTATTAGATGCTTTGAATGAAGCCTTACAGGAAAGTCGTGTATCCGGAGGTATCGGATATCGAGTAGCTTTTGATATTGACAGATATGTAGAAAATATTCCGTCTTTAAAAGATTTTACTCGAGGAGATGGACTGGATTTACAAATTGTGCAACGTATTTTAACAAAGGTAAGAGGAAGTCGTGAACAATTACAAACTTTGTTATCCATGACAGATGACGGTAAAGTCGGCGGTAAACTCATGGATTTATTTGCTACGTATAAAAATGTATCTTCTTTTACCGAATCTAAAAAAGTGCTTATGCGTAAAGCGAAAGAATTGAAATTATATGACTATACCATTTAAACTTTCATTTATAGCACGTAAAGACTATCCGTCAGGAGAGTGTATAGGAGTTTTTTCAGAAGATATTCGAGAAATTTTAGAAGGAGAAATAGAACCGGCTCTTGTTATTTCAGAAAATCAAGATATTTGGGTTCATTTTCAAGCTCCGGACGGTTTTTTCATGACTATGGACGGATTGGATGTTATTTCTCTTCCTTATAGTATCGATAGAGAAGGACAATCTTGGCTACCTCCCATGAAAGGAAACGAATATATTTCCCTTTTTCAAGGGCAAGATTTTCCTTTAGTTCCCGGTTATTATGTAATTACCATAGAGGGAAATGATAAGGTATGGTATGCCCTTATAGAAGTTACTCCTAAATTTTTGGGAAAACAAAATTGGCAAACTATGAAAGAGGAATTGACTAAAGAAATACGTCATCTTTCTTTCGACTTTATGAAACAACATATTCATATAGATAAAAACTTAGGTAATACATTAGGTATTGATAGCCAAATGCTACTTCGGTTTTATATTATCAATGATATGTTCCCTGTCGTGATGAAATCTTTAGAAGAATTACGACATACTGCCAATAGTCGTATTGTTTGGAAACAACGTTTTCTAAGTAAAGAAAAAGCAGATGCATCTATTCCTTCTCGTATACGCTATAACAAAGAAGTAGTGAATGCATCTTCTCGTAGAGTGCTTCATAAAGAAATTTCTTGGGATATTGCTGAAAATCGTTTTGCTAAGAATTTAATTACTAAACTGAAGAAAACCTTATTTATTTTTTTAGAACAATTGCACAAGAGTATTAAAAAGGCGGAACAAACACAACAAAAAAATCATTATTATGTGATGAATATATCCACGCAACAGACACAGCAAGGAATAGAAGAATTATACTCTTATTACAAGAGAACAAAACAGCTCTTAGAGATGATACGAACCATTACTGAATCGTCTTGGTTTGAAGAAACGAAAAATAATCCACCTAAAGAAATACCGATGGAAGTTTTTATGGATCCTCGCTATGCGGCTTTGTATCGATTGGATAAAAATTTACTATATCCTGAACAGAGTGTTTTTGTATCACCATTCTATTTATTGCAATGGAAACGAACGGATAAATTATATGAACTGTGGTGTTTTTTACAGTTTATTAAAGCATTATTGAAACAAGGATGGGTATTAGAAACGGCTTCTCATGTAGTACAAGAGCAAGGAAGATACCGTTTGCATAACTTAGAAGCCGGCACGGAAAGGATGAATTTGTACATCTTTGTTATGACAAAGGAATTCCTGATTCCGGAGAATACACAGATAGATTATCTAATCCTTTATATACTAATAATGCACATAGAACACCCGATTTTAGGATGGATTATTACTGTCAAAAACAATACTATGGTTCTTTAGTAGCCGATTTTAAATATCGTGATGTGTATCATTTATGGCAAGATAAAGAAAAAAGTAAAGAATTGCGAAGACAATTTAATGCGTATCATGACATGAATACCCGTTTTTATCGAAATTTAGACGAAAGAAATTCGCTCATGCATGCAAGACCGGTCAAAGAAGTATGGGCAATTTTTCCAAGAGAAATGGAAAGTTTGGAAGATACTGATTATAGCTTACGCTTTATTTCTTTACTTCCCGGTAGTCAAAATAATGAAGAATTGGCAGTACGTATAGAATCCTATATTGCATTATTAAAAAATTAATCAAAAGCTTTTAGTGGGAATACCTGCTAAAAGCTTTTTTGATACTTCATAAATATTTCTGCTACAAATACATAGCATGCTTGTGAATATCTCTGTGTATATTGTGAAAAACTGAAAAAGTAAGAAAATAAGCCTATTCTTCGTTAGTTAGTTCGTTGAAAAAATTTTCAAAAAAATAATTATTTATAAACTTTTTCAAAAGCCTATTGAAATTTAAAAAGATTCATCATATAATAAGTGGCACAACGACATATTGGTGGATGAAGTATGTGTGAGAAGGCTGGTGCCTGCCGAAGGAGTAACACTCTCAGGCGTTCCGAAAGGAATGAGTAGCGCATATGGACACACTCTGGAGAGTCTCTTAATGAGCGCCGAAGGTGTAAGGGTTAAATATTAATCCAAATCTCTCAGGCAAAAGGACAGAGAATAAACATACTTTTTTTAGAGTATGTTTTATACCGATTCCAGAAATTTGAACTGCGAATCGGATTTTTTATTTTTTCCTCTTTAGCAAGCAAATGATTGCTTCTTTATGTCGTATTTTAATTTCTGAAAGGGGAATTTTTTTATGAACGTGTTGGATGTATTAAATCAGATTGACAGTTTTGTGTGGGGACCGCCTCTATTAATCTTATTAGTAGGGACAGGTATTCTTCTCACCTATCGCCTTCGTTTATTGCAGATTTTTCAACTTAAAAAGGCATTATCTCTTATTTTCTCTGCAGAAAATAAAGGTTCCGGTGATATTGACAGCTTCAAAGCACTTTGTACAGCACTTGCTGCAACTGTAGGTACCGGTAATATTGTTGGGGTTGCTACCGCTATTAAAGCCGGTGGTCCGGGAGCTATTTTCTGGATGTGGATTGCTGCTTTCTTCGGTATGGCAACTAAGTATGCGGAAGGCTGTTTAGCAGTTAAATATCGTGAAGTCGATTCCAATGGAGAAATTTCCGGCGGACCTATGTACTACATTAAAAATGGTTTAGGCGAAAAATGGAAGCCGTTAGCATTCCTTTTCTCCTTCTGTGGGGTACTGGTAGCTTATTTCGGTATCGGTACTTTTGCACAAGTAAATTCCATTATCGATATATCCAACATTACTTTCGGCGTAAGCCCTTACATTGTAGGTGGTATTGTAACAGCTCTTGTTGCTGCTATTACTTTAGGTGGATTACAGTCTATTGCTAAAACAGCGGAAAAGATTGTACCGACTATGGCAGTTGTATACTTTATTGTAACTGTTACCATCTTAGTACTCTCTTGGGATAAGATTCCGGCAGCTATCATGATGGTTCTTGAATCTGCCTTTACACCTACGGCAGCTATGGGAGGTTTCTTAGGTGCCAGTGTTATCGTAGCTATGCGTAACGGTATTGCACGTGGTGTATTCTCCAATGAATCCGGTTTAGGATCTGCTCCTATCGTAGCGGCGGCAGCTAAAACTAAGTGGCCTGCGGAACAGGGACTTATTTCTATGACAGGTACTTTCATTGATACCATTATCATTTGTACTTTGACAGGTCTTACCATTATCGTTTCGGGTGAATGGATGGGAAATCTTAACGGTGCTGCTTTAACCAATGCAGCTTTCGGTAGCGTATTCCCGACCATTGGAAGCTATTTACTTTGTATCTGCCTTGCTCTCTTTGCTTTCACCACCATTCTTGGATGGAACTATTACGGTGAACGTTGCATTATCTACTTGGCAGGTGTAAAAGCAGTACTTCCTTACCGTATCGTATTCATTCTTCTTATTGCTTCTGCCGCTTTCTTAAAGTTAGAAGTGATTTGGGTATTGGCCGATATCGTAAACGGTCTTATGGCAATTCCAAACCTCATTGCACTTATCGGACTCTCCGGTGTGGTGGTAGCGGAAACAAAGAGATATAATGAGTATCTAAAAGCAGAAAAAGTAAATAAAGCTGAAAATAAGTAAAAACAAAAAAATCCACCTATATTAGGTGGATTTTTACTTGCTGAAAAATTAAAATTTTGTTTTTTAAGGAATATTCAATATTATAGAATTCAATAGTAAGTAAGAAATTTTATGAAAATAGTAAGTTGGAATTGTAATGGACGAACGGATTGGAAAACGAAGGATGGGATGACTCTTAGTGCATTAGAGGCGAAAGAAATATAATTTTTAGATAGCTATTGCAAGGATGTAAGGTAGGTCATATAATAATCTCATAACTATATAAGTGTGGTTGATGCATACAGAAAAAGGATTTATTTTTAAATCTGCCGAAGGAGTAACACTATCAGGCGTCTTAGACACGAAACTGTATGCGGACACAACTCTGGAGAGTCTCGTTACATCGAGCGCCGAAGGTGCAAGGAAGTATTTCCGAATCTCTCAGGCAAAAGGACAGGGGGTCGTCATAGTAATACTATGAGTGTATTTCTCTATTCTGAAATAGTGCCGACCCCCCATACCGGTGGTCGGCTTTTTAGTTATTTATTTTATATAAATTTAAATCTATCGATGTGTTTTAGTAATAATAGATATCGAATATACTATATTTAGATTTATGAAAAATAAAATTGCAATATATAAAAAATGAATGTATAATACATTCAAAAATATAGGTGGATGAAGTATGCAGAAAAAGATTTTTCTTTTTAAAGAGTACTCTTAAAGAAAAATCTGCCGAAGGAGTAACACTATCAGGCGTCTTGGACACGAAACTGTATATGGACACAACTCTGGAGAGTCTCGTTAAATCGAGCGCCGAAGGTGTAAAGGTTACATAGTAACCCCGATCTCTCAGGCAAAAGGACAGGGCGGCTCATTGAGAAATCAATGAAAAATTTTTAGATTTCTAGCGTCTGCAGGGCTAGCTATTTTTAGATTTTTTGCCGCCTCTGTCATATCGACAGGGGCGATTTTATTTTTACAATTGGTTATGGAGGGATAGAAGAATATGTTATTAGAAATATTAAATCAAATTGATAGCATGGTCTGGGGGCCATGGTTACTTATCTTACTTCTTGGGACGGGGATACTTTTTACCCTCCGTTTAGGATTTATTCAAATTGCTAAATTACCGCTTGCGCTGCGTCTTATTTTTTCTGCTCGCAATCGTGGAGATGGAGATATTGACAGTTTTAAAGCACTTTGCACGGCACTTGCAGCAACCGTAGGTACCGGTAACATTGTCGGAGTGGCTACGGCTATTAAAGCCGGTGGTCCGGGTGCTTTATTTTGGATGTGGATGGCGGCTTTCTTCGGAATGGCTACTAAGTATGCAGAAGGTTGTTTAGCCGTTCGTTATCGTGAAGTCGACTCTAATGGAGAAATTTCCGGTGGACCTATGTATTATATCGAAAAGGGACTTGGAGAGAAGTGGAAACCTTTAGCAATTCTCTTTGCCGTATTCGGTGTGCTTACCGCTTGTTTAGGAAGTGGTACGTATACGCAAGCTAATGCCATTATGTCCAGCTTGGAAGTCAGCTTCGGAATAGCTCCGCTTATGACAGATGTTGTTTTAACTATATTAGTCGGGATTATCATTTTAGGTGGGTTGCAGTCCATTGCTAAGGCGGCAGAAAAAATCGTTCCGGCAATGGCAGTCGTTTATATCGTGGTAGTTATCAGTTTATTAATTATTAATAGAGAGCAGCTACCTATGGCGATAGAACTGGTATTTGTGAATGCTTTTACTCCTACGGCAGCGATGGGAGGTTTCTTAGGTGCCAGTGTTATGAAAGGTATTCAGAGCGGTATCGCACGTGGTATTTTCTCTAATGAATCAGGTCTTGGATCCGCTCCTATTGTAGCGGCAGCGGCAAAGACTAAATGGCCGGCAGAACAAGGTCTTATTTCTATGACGGGAACTTTTATTGATACGATTATTATTTGTACGATGACCGGACTTGCTGTTATTTCTTCCGGATTATGGACAACAGAGCTTAATGGTGCAGTGCTTACGAATGGAGCTTTTTCACAAGCATTTCCCCTATTCGGAGACTATTTAATTACGATTGCATTGGTTCTATTTGCTTTTACCACCATTTTAGGTTGGAGCTACTATGGTGAACGTTGTGCCGTATATCTTTTCGGTACCAAAGTTATTAAACCTTACCGTTTAGTATTTATTGCTATTATTGCTACCGCTGCTTTCTTAAAATTGGAAGAAATTTGGGCATTGGCAGATATTGTAAACGGTCTTATGGCATTTCCGAACTTAGTAGCACTTCTTTTATTATCAGGTACGGTAGTATCAGAAAGTAAACGTTATATGAACTACTTGAAAGAAAGAAGTAGAAGACTTTCCAGTTATAAAAACATCAACAATAAAATTTAAAAACTTTTTCTAAAAAATTATTCTTTATCCTAAAAAGGAATCCGATATTCGGGTTCCTTTTTCTATAGAATGTTTTGCATAAAATGTGTTTAAAGTATACGCCGCATCACAAACTATTATTTATTAGATAAAAAATTAAAGTTTTACATAAAGATGAAATTTTGGGACTTACATAGAAAGCGATAATAGAGTTGTTTACTATTGATAGAAGTTCTATCACTCGACATAAGAAAATATATCAAACAAAAAAAGAATCTATTTATTAGGTTCTTTTTTATTATTTATTAAAAATTAATATAAATTTGTTTAAAAATTAATGTAAAAGCTATTGTATTTTATCTCAATATCGAATATGATAGATATACATATGAGAATCAGTCTCATAATTTATTAAAGAAAGGAGATTGTATGCAAGGCGATTGGAATATTTTACTTATAGGATCTGTATTCTTGGCAGGGATATTTTCATTTTTTTCACCCTGCGTATTTCCCCTACTCCACGTTTATATGGGAGAATTATTAGGTAATTTTGGTCAAGAATCGACAGCGAATACTCCTAAGAAAAGTTATCTGGAACCGTTTATTAAAACTTTAGCTTTTGTTTCCGGTATCTCGATGGTGTTTTTTATGTTGGGATTCGGTGCAGGTGCTTTAGGACATATTTTATATCATCCGTATGTAGCGTATGTGATGGGATTCTTTGCTATCCTTTTAGGACTTCATCAAATGGAAGTCATTAATTTTTCTATGCTCCAAAGGCAAAAGTCTGTTAATTTTAATAAAAAGCGTGTAGGAGGAATCTTAGGTGCTTTTTTATTAGGGCTGACATTTAGTTTTGGATGGACACCCTGTATCGGTCCGGTGCTCGGATCTTTATTGGCTGTCGTTATCTCCGGTGGTAGCAGTGCTTGGTATGGCGGTTTTCTTATGGTTATATACTCCGCCGGGCTTTCCATACCTTTTCTTTTGTTAGCGGTGACATCTTCCTGGGTTATGGAGCGTGCCGGCTTTATTAAAAGACATTTAATATTGCTAAAAAAAATAGGTGGATTGCTGATTGTATTCATGGGCATCTTGTTATGGCTTGGACAATTTAATGTATTATCAGGTATATTCTTATAAAAATAAAGGAGAAATCATGAATTATAAAAAAATAGGAGTAAGTGTTCTCGGTTTAGCAATAGCAACGACTTTATTGACCGGTTGTTGCAACCAGTGTGGACAACATACGATGGAAGCAGGCGTAACTCCGGTAGCTGCCAGCGGACAGATTATGGAAGATTTTACCTTACAAGATATAGATGGCAAGATACATCATTTATCTGATTATAAAGGTAAAAAAGTATATATTAAGTTTTGGGCATCTTGGTGTTCTATTTGTGTAAAGACGTTAGCAGAAACAGATAGACTGGCTGCAGATATGGATAAAGATTTTGTCGTATTATCTGTTGTTGCACCGAATGTAGGTGGTGAAATGTCCAAAGATAAATTTATTGAATGGTTTAAAGGACAAGGTTATACCAGTTTACCGGTGCTTCTTGATGAAGGCGGAAAAGTAACTAAGCAATATGGTATCTATGCTTACCCGACGGGGGTATTGATTGATACGGAAGGGAAAGTTCAATCAATTATTCCGGGGCATTTACCTAAGGAAGCACTTCAAAAAGAAATGTCAAAATTATCTTAATAAAATATAATCAAATAAAAAGGCGCTATCCACAGATAGAGGATAGCACCTTTTTTATATTATTTATGCTTGATTTAATTAGTTTTTTTATTAGATATTGGCAATGATTTTATAAAATGGTCAAAGTCAGAGTCAATTTTTTGCGTTTTATTAAATTTATCATATTCGGAATGAGCTTTAGATAGAGCATGTTGTCTAGATACAGTTCCTTTATTTGCTAGAATTTTATATTGCCTAAAGGAGAGAAATGAATCTACACTTAATGAAAATTGTTCCATAGTAAATGTGTTATTTCTTTCGATTAAATCTTCTATATAATCAAAAAAAACCGGTTACTGTACGCTCTAAACGTTTTATTTCTTTTTCACTTAAGTAGTTTTTGGCAATTTCAGTATCAGATTTTAAAATACGACCATTGGGAGAATTTTTCCATGTAGTTAACCCCATATGTTCTTTTGAACAATCTGCTTTGTTATATATAATTTCAGCGGCTGTTTTACCGGTAATAGCATAATGAAACTTATTTTGAATCATTGCATAAAAATTACGGGCTGTTGTAGAGTCTGAAGAATAGTCAATAGAGCACTCTTGAAAAATATCTGTAATTTGTTACCAAATACGACGTTCACTAGCACGAATTGAGCGAATACGTTCTAGTAATTCATGAAAATAATCTTTTCCAATAGAACGTCCATTTTTTAGCATTTCATCATTAAGCGCAAATCCTTTTATAATATATTCTCTTAAGATATTTGTAGCCCAAATGCGAAACTGAGTAGCCTCTTTAGAATTCACTCGATAACCTACTGCGATTATAGCATCAAGATTATAAAAATTTATCATACGAGTGACATTTCTATCACCTTCTTTTTGAACTATTGGGAATTTCCCAATAGTTGTAGATTCCGATAATTCCTGAGTTTTATATATGTTTTTTAAGTGCTCATTTATTGTTGAGATATCTACATGAAACAATTCAGCCATTATTTTTTGAGTAAGCCAAAAAGTGTCATCTTTATATAAAACATCGATTTGTTTATTTTCAGATTGCGTTTGGTAAATAATAATTTTTCGTTCGACAGGGGAAACCATTTAGCCTCCTTATATAGAAGTAGAAAATTCTTATAATTATATACTAATAGGTTATATTATAATTATTTGATCTGCAACATAATTCAATAAGATGTAACAATAAAAAGGTGCTATCCACAGATAGAGGATAGCACCTTTTTTATATTATTTATGCTTTTTTTAATACGGTTGCTCTTAAGAAAATGAATAAACAGCAAATACCGAACACAAATCCTACAGGGTAGGTAATGGTTGTAGGAAGTTGGAATCCTTCTTTTGCTTGTAAAATATAGGTGGAAGTTACTACGGACATAAAAGTTGCCGGAATACATGCTACGAGCCATGCTTTTTTTGCTTTGCATTTTTGATAAAGGTATACGGCACCGGTCCAAAGAACGATCATCGCCAGTACTTGGTTTGTCCAAGAGAAGTAACGACATACGACATTGAAATCCATCTGAGAAAGAACACCGCCGATTGCAAGAAGCGGTATTGCAAACAATAAACGTTTCTTAGTAGCAACCTGGTCAACATGGAACCAGTCTGCAAGTGTTAAACGTGCCGAACGGAATGCAGTATCACCGGATGTAATCGGGCAAGCGATAACACCGAGCATTGCTAACATAGCACCTATTCCCTGTCCCATGAAACCGGTACAAATTTCATAGACAGCACCACCGGGACCGCCCGCTTTAAGAGCTGCTTGGAGTCCTTCTGTACCGTCAAAGAATGTAATGCCGGCAGCTGCCCAGATAAGGCAAATAATACCTTCTGCCACCATCGCACCGTAGAATACGGGGCGCCCTAAACGTTCATCCTTTAAACATCGAGACATAATCGGAGATTGCGTTGCATGGAATCCGGAAATCGCACCACAAGCTACTGTAATAAACATTAAAGGCCAAATCGGAAGTTGTGTTTGTCCCGGATAGAGATTAGCAAGTGCCATTTCAGGCATGACATGTCCACCGACACCCGTTAACATACCGCCTGCAATTCCGATTGCCATAATAAGTAAGCAGGCACCGAAAAGCGGATAAAAACGAGCAATAATTTTATCAACAGGGAGCATAGTTGCTAAAAAATAATAGAATAATACCGCTAACAACCAAGGAAGAATCGGGAATGCTGTAAGTTTTGCTAAAAGCATAGCCGGGCCTGTCATGAATACCGTACCTACTAAAATTAAAAGCACAACGGAGAATACACGCATAATCATGAGCATGGTTGAACCCATATGATGACCTACAATTTCAGAAACGCTGTGTCCGTCTTCACGTACAGACATCATTCCGGAAAGATAATCATGTACACCGCCGGCAAAAATGGTACCGAAAACAATCCAAAAGTAAACACAAGGCCCCCAAAGAGCACCACCTAAAGCACCGAAAATAGGGCCTAAACCTGCGATATTCAATAATTGAATAAAGAAAACTTTCCAAGTCGGAAGAGGGATATAATCTACTCCATCATTATGAATTGTTGCCGGTGTAGGATTATCGGTAGGTCCAAAAAGTTTATCTACCAACTTACCATACGTGAAAAAACCGATAATTAAAATTGCCAATGCTGCAATAAAGGTAATCACGAAAGACCTCCCTGTTCAATACCTATAAATAATATACTCCTTGTTTAAAGAATGTTACATATAAAAAATTTTCTTTATATGTAATTCTATTTTCCAAATATATATTTTAATGAGGGGGATATATACAGTCAATGAGAATAGGTATATCAAATAGTCATTAAAAATAAAAAAAGTTTATTAAAAATCTCATTTTTTGTTTTTTAAACAACCTTTTATAGCGATTTATTATTTAAAATTTTAGTTTACTATAGATAACATTTTGTGAAATTTAATAAAAATTATTTATGATGTACTAGACTGAAATATTAAAATACATTAGAATAAAAAGGGTCACATAGATTAAACATATTATATAAAATGTTTAAAGGAGAAAATAATGAATAAGAGTATGAAGCTTAAAGTAGTAGGAGTGATTTTCCTGGCACTTGGTATTGTGGGATTACAGCTGAATCCGAATAGACAGGAAGAAAATTTGAAGATTGCAAGAACTGCAACCAATGCATACGAAGCGGCAAAAGCTATTTCTGAAAATAATCAAAAAGAAATATTTTATTCCAGTGTTGCTTATGGCTTATTAGGATTTGGTATATCCCTTACGGTAGGCGGCTTTGTTCTTGACAAAGTGGTGCAAAAGAAAAAAGAAGAAGAAAAGGAAGAGGAATAAGTATAAAAAGGCCGCATGGAATAATATCCTATGCAGCCTTTTTAGATAAATACAATATTTTAAATTTAAAATAATAATAAAAAAGAAGAGAATACTTGAGATTCTCTTCTTTTTCTATGTAATAGAATTACTTATTCATCATCATCATTTCAGTTAATTCTGCAATTTGTTTCTGCATGGACTCAATCATTTCCTGCTGCATCCGGTCTCTTTCTTCAAACTGATGTACTTTATTTTGAAGAGCCATTAATTCTGCATTGGTTACTGCGTCAGTATGCATAGAGCGAGATACGCCGGAACCGATACTCCATGTTACACCTGCATTAGCAGCCACATTCTTGTTTCCTGCATAAGATACACCCATATGGAATAAGTTATTTTCATTCTTGTAGTAAGCAATCCCTAAAGCGGTAGCAGACTTGCCTCTATAATGTCCATAACCTGTCATAATCTGAAGTGGTGCATTTGGATTATAGTTTAATGGTTTCAATGCGGCTAAAGCGGCAGACATAGAAGCTACAGATTTGATTTCGCCTTGTAATTCATTTACATTACTTGCAAGTTGTGCATCGGCTTCTTTTCGTTCTTTAGTTTCTTTTTCTAAGTCGGATTTATCCGCTTTCTTCTTTAATTCGTCATCAACGTAAGACTTGTCAGCCTTCTTTTCTACCTTTTCTTTGAGAGCATCTACCTCACATTTTTCAGCTTTTTGTTCTACTTTATTTTTGAGGTTTTCCAAATCAGTTTTATTGGCTTTTCTTTGTTCTAAGCTGTCAACAGCTCCTTGTGCTGCTTTAGTTTCTACAAGTGCTTCTACTTTAGATAAACGATCTTCTGTGCTATCTGCATAAACGTTGGTTGTAGAACCCATTAAAACTGCACTGATTGCCATTGCTAAAAATGCAGATTTTTTTATATATTTTTTATTCATAAATTCCTCCAAAAAATTAAACAAAACACAAAAAATGAATAAAACCGGATATAAGTATATCATATTTTTTAGATATATAAAGAGGTGTATTTATGATTTTTTTGCATTTATTAACACAAATTTAGGAATAGCTAAACATATGATATTATCTATATAATTTAAGTATATAAGGGTTAATAAGTATCGAAGTTATGTAAAGTATAAAGTTTTATAACAGCATAATAAAAACCTCCGGATTTTCCGAAGGTTTTTATTATCGTTATATGCTACTTATTGAGAATAATTATTTAGCAGCTAATTGACGGGTCAATTCTGCAATTTGTTTTTGCATGGATTCGATAATTTCTTTTTGTGCTTTTTCACTATCTTTGCATGCACGAACTTCTTTCTGTAATGCTTTTAATTCAGCGGTAACTTCTGAATCGGAAGTCATGGTAGTGGATACGCCTTTACCTACTCTCCATGTGATACCTGCGTTAGCAGCTACATCTTTATTGCCAGCATAGGATACACCCATGTGGAGTAAGTTATTTTCATTCTTGTAGTATGCAAGACCTAACGCAGCAGCAGATTGTCCACGATAGTTACCGTAACCTGCCATAATCTGAATAGGAGCTTCTGGGTTGTATGTAAGAGGCTTCAAAGCAGCTAAAGCAGCCGTCATAGACGTAGTATTCTTTACTTCTTTTTGTAAATCAGAAACGTTTTGGGTAGCTGCTTGGAGTTCTCTATCATGACGAGCATCTGCTTCTGCACGTACAGTTTCTTCAGCAGTGATTCGTGCAGACAATGCATGATCTGCTGATTCACGAGCACTAATTTCATCTTGGATATTTTTATGTAAGATGCGTTCATTCGCTTTACGATTGGTTTCTTCTGTAGCGATTCGAGTTGTCAATGTATTTAACGCATTTTCTGTTTCTACTTTGTCTGCTTTATTTTGTTTTAAATATCTAATATCCGTTCTGGCATCACTTAATTTATCTTTTGTATTTTCAAGATCGCTTTTTAAAGCGTTTACGGTAGTCTTATCTGCTTTCTTAGCTAATTCTGCGTTTACTTCATCCTTGCTATAAGTTTCAGATTTTTTGTACACATCAGCAGAGTTAGCCTTTTTGTTTAATTTGTCGTTGATTTCTGTCTGGTTATAAGTTTCAGCTTTCTTGTAAACATCATCCGTATTTGCTTTTTTAGCCAATTCATCATCTACATATGCTTTAGCAGCTTTATCATGAGCAAGTCCTGTTAATGTTGCATTCGTATCATTCTTGAACTGATTAAAATCAGTAGCATTTACTTTTTTACCCAATTCTGTATCTACATAAGTTTTATCAGATTTATTATTGGTTAGATTTGTTATTTTTCCTTCAAGTTCATTATCTTTGTCAGTTCTAGCTTGTATTTCGTTATTTAAGTCTACTTGTTTTGCTTTTCCTGCGATGGTAGGAAGTGTCTGATTAACATCATTCTCTAAAGTAGTTAGACGATTATTTAGTTCATCGAGTGTAGGTGTAGCATGAACTCCGCTGATTGGAGCCATTAAAAATGCACTGATTGCCATCGTTAAGAATACCGATTTTTTAAAATTTTGTTTGCTCATAAAAATTCCTCCTGAAAAAAATAAATGAGTAATCATTAGTTTACCTATATAATATATAACAAAATTACAAATAGGTAAAATATAAATAACATCACAATATATCGCCTAATAATTAATTTTAATAAAAGTAGATGTTAGAAGTGTTCATATAGTGTTTATCTGCTATCAATATAAGAATGTGGTATAATAAATATATGCGAATAATTCGCATATATTATACAAAAGAAACAATGGAAAGAATAAAGATAGATTCTAACGGGTTCTTTTGCTAGATTTATATGTTGCGGTATTATAGGAGGAAATAATGAAAAAACTTATCGCATTAGTGACTGCTTGTTGTGTAGGTGCCGTTGGTTTAGCAGGTTGTGGTAATCAGAGTACATCCACTTCTTCAAATGATAAAGCACTGAAAATCGTTTGTACGAATTTTTCCGGTTATGATTTTGCAAGACAAATTGCCGGTGATAAGGCGGAAGTAACCATGCTTCTTAAGCCGGGTGCAGAGGCTCATAGTTATGAACCGACTCCGGAGGATATCAAAGCGATTCAGAGCAGTGATTTATTTGTATACACCGGTGGAGATGCCGATGAATGGGTAGAACATGTATTGGAATCGATTGATACGAATAAGCATAAAGCTTTCAAAATGATGGATGCGGTATCTCTTCGTGAAGAAGAAATCGTAGAAGGTATGGTTCATGAACATCATCATGAGGAGGATGCACATCATGAGCCTGAACATGAAGAACATGCTCACCATGAACACGAACATGCACATGAAATGGATGAACATGTTTGGACTTCTCCGGTTAATGCTATTGCTATCGTAAAAGCAATGAGTGATAATATTATCGCTTTAGATGAAACCGATGCCGAATATTTCAAGAAGAATACAGAAACTTATGTAGGGCAGCTTGAAGCATTGGATAAGGAATTCCGCGATGTAATTGATCATGCGAAGAGAAAGGAAATTATTGTCGGTGATAGATTCCCGTTCTTGTATTTTGCTAAGGAATATGGTTTAAGCTACTATGCTGCATTCCCGGGATGCTCTAAGGATACCGGTTCCAATCCGGCTACTGTTGCTTTCTTGATTGATAAAGTAAAAGCAGATAATATTCCGGTGGTATTCCATATTGAAATGTCCAATGAGCAGATGAGCAAGTCCATTGCAGAAGCAACCGGAGCTAAGAATATGCTTCTTAATGCGATTCATAATGTAACAGCGGAGCAGTTTGAAAAAGGCGTTACTTATATTGATCTTATGAAAGAAAATGTCAAAGCGCTCAAGGAGGCCTTGAATTAATGAGTCTTTTCTCTTGTGATTGTCTTTCCATCGCTTATGCAGGTAAGAAGGTACTTTCTGATGTCAGTTTTTCTGTGAATTCCGGAGAATATTGGGGAATTATCGGAGAAAATGGTGCAGGAAAAAGTACTTTAATTAAAGGACTATTAAAATTAGAAAAGCTTTCCGGTGGAAAAGTCATTCTGGGAGAAGGCTTACAAGCCGATGAAATTGGCTATTTACCGCAGCAGACTTCGGTACAAAGTGATTTTCCTGTCAGTGTGTGGGAAATTGTTTTGTCAGGACGGTTGAATCGTTGTGGTTATTATCCTTTCTATAGAAAAAAAGATAAAGAAGATGCACAGGAAAAATTGGAGTTTTTAGGGATTTCTGATTTAAAAAATCGATGTTATCGTGACTTATCCGGAGGACAACAGCAACGAGTTCTTTTAGCTCGTGCGCTGTGTTCTGCTGGTAGATTACTGATTCTTGATGAACCGGTTACCGGTTTAGATCCGGAAATGACTAAAGAAATGTATCTGATTTTACGACGTTGTATAGAAACGTATCATATGACCGTAATCATGGTCTCTCATGATATTCGTGGTGTTCTTAAAGAAGCTTCTCATATTTTATATTTAGATAAAGGAAGAGCTTCTTTTGTAGGTACAAAAACGGATTATATTCAGGAGAATCGAGTACCGTTAACGGAAAGAGGTTTTATCTTATGAGTCTTTTTATAGAAATGATAAGCTATCCGTTTATGGTACGAGCATTTATTGTAGGGATACTGGTTTCTTTATGCGCTTCTCTTTTAGGTACTAGTCTGGTACTGAAACGATATTCCATGATTGGGGACGGTCTTTCTCATGTAGGGTTTGCCGCTTTGGCAATTGCCTATGCTTTTCATCAAAAACCTCTTACGATTGCTATTCCTGCTTGTATCGTAGCAGCTTTTCTTTTGCTTCAAATCAAAGATAGTTCTCGTGTTAAAGGGGATTCGGCAACGGCTCTTTTATGCAGTGGCTCACTGGCTATCGGGGTAATGACGATTTCACTTACTACCGGTATGAATACAGATGTATGTAATTATATGTTCGGAAGTATTCTTGCGATGACTTCTGATGATGTATACTTATCAGTAGGACTTAGTTTATTTGTTATGGTACTCTTTGTATGGTTTTATAACCGTATTTTTGCAGTAACCTTTGATGAATCTTTTGCGACAGCAACCGGAGTTCCTTCACGTCGGTATAATTTAGTGATTGCATTTTTGACATCGATTACCATTGTGCTTGGTATGCGTATGATGGGAGCGCTACTGATTTCCAGTTTAATTGTGTTTCCCTCACTTACAGCGATGCAACTTTGTCATCGATTTAAAACAACCATTATCGTATCTGCTTTTTTATCTGTATTCTGTTTTATCACAGGTATTACGATTTCATATGTCTATTCAGTACCGACCGGAGCATGTATTGTCGTGACGGATATTGTGATGTTCTTTTTGGCAATTGCCATGAGAAAAACAAAAGAAAAGGGATGGATTTCATGAAACGAAAAAGTTGGATATATGTACTCTCCTCTCTCTGTATATTAATCGGTACTTTTTGTTTGTCCGGTTGTGGAAATTCTGAGCAGGAAGAACCTGTAGCAGAAAATACGATTATTACCAGACAAACGGTACAAGAAGAAAAGGCAAAAAAAGAGCAAGCTGTTAATAAAGAGGGGACACAACCTGAAACAGTTTCCCGTACAGGAAATGCACAGGAGTCTATTCCTAAAGTGCAATGGGTAACAGAACCGGTTGTCGATGCATCCGGAAAGGTGCATTATCCATATTTTGAGTTTAACTATGATTTTAGCTCCGATAGAGAATCTTTTGACTATAATCATGTAGATATCACTGTCGGTGATAAATTATATATGACACAAATTAATGACTGGTATATGAATTCCGCATTGTATCAAAATAAGACCGTGCTTATTGAAGGGTATTATTTGGAGATTGGCGGACATACTTTCGTTGGAAGAAATGGTCCGACCTGCCCTTACTGTACAGGCGGATATGTAGATTTTGAATTCCGTTCAGATGAAGATTTTACCGGTTATAAATCAGCACAAACTTGGATTCAGGTATATGGTATCATCAGAAAAGGAATTGTACACTTGAACGAACATTTGACGGCACCGTTCTATCATCTGGAAGCGGTTAAAGTTATTAAAATGCCTAAAGAAGGCAAAGGAACCATTACTGATTAATAGTAAAAATATGTTATAAAAGGTAGGTATATAATATACCTACCTTTTATTATTTTTTAGTAAAAAGATGTTGTTCTGAAGTGATTTTTACAAGGAAGAATCATTAGTAAAGCATATAAAAAGGACTCCGATCGGAGTCCTTTTATGATGAGATTAGAATGTGTAGTTAAGTTCCATTCCCCAAGAGTTTTTGGGATTTGCTTTGCCCTTCACATCGGATTTAGCACCGAAGTTATAGTAAGCAGCCAGTTCTACATTTTTTTGAACAGCTACAGCAGCACGAGCAGCCCAGAAGGATACACCGGTTCCTTCTTCATAAGAATAGTGGAGCTGGTCTTCGAGATCCAATCCTGTAGCACCAAGCATGTTGGATGCATAGTCTGCATCTACATAGCGAATGCCGAAAGAATAAGAGCCCGGCATGTCAGTATTTACTTCACCATAGGTCAAGCCTAAAGTCCACATGGTTGGATTATTGAGGAGTTTTTTGCCATTATAAGACATCTTGTACAAAGTCTGTACATAATCTCCATCTAACTTTAAGTTGTGACCTAAGTCAACGGAAGCACCAAAGCCCCATACATCCGCTTTCTTATCTGCTTTTACTTCAGGTTGTGCCAAGAAGTTCTTTGCTGCATCGGTATTGTGATTCTGTAAATATCCTACGTAGAAAGCGGATACATCTAAAGCACCTACGGTTGCATAACCTCTACCGAACCATGCTTCACGGCTTGCCTGGTCTTTGTATTGTGCATCTAAGAACTCAACAGATTTGAAACGACCATAACCTGCAGAAACACCTGCTTTTTCAGAACCTGCAGATACCACTACACCGTCAAATATAGCATCTTCATCCCAGAATACACCGCTCTGATCGAGTTCTACACCGGTACGACCGAGGTCAACAGAGAATTTATCGGTTGGCATCCATACTGCATGGAGTCTATCCATAGATACACCGGTGCTGTTTGGTACCAGTCCGGAGTCTTTGCTGGAATCTTTAAAGTCCATTTCGTGACCCAAACGACCTTCTACAAAAATATGATCATTTACCT